>Ga0208079_1000265_pt1 | contig 29140 bp, 20 predicted proteins | sample NGESurdeep092012_5_FD_184474 | JGI IMG/M metagenome (GOLD analysis project Ga0208079, IMG submission 184474) | Arctic peat soil microbial communities from Barrow, Alaska - NGEE Surface sample 210-2 deep-092012 (SPAdes) | ecosystem: Environmental > Terrestrial > Soil > Wetlands > Peat ... | reverse complement strand
TGACCTGCGACGACGTTGGTAGCGGGGGCAGGATTTGAACCTGCGACCTCCGGGTTATGAGCCCGGCGAGCTACCGAGCTGCTCCACCCCGCGTCGGTAGTTGCAACCCTACGCGAACCGGACGGGCACGCCAAATCCGCTCGGTTCCCAGCGTTTTGCGCGCGTTCACGGCTTGGCGGTCGCGCTCGGCGTAGGTGCCGCCGGGGTCTTGGTGGCACCGGGCGCCGGAAGGCTCACCGAACCCGAGGGAGCAGCAGCCACCGCTTGGGCGATCGCTGCCTGCAGGCGCTGCTGCGCCGCACCGTACCCCGCGAAGTCGCCGTTCTTCAGGGCGGTCTGCCCGTCGGAATACGCCTGCTGTATCGCGGCGAGGGCAGCTTTCAACGCTGAAGTTGAAGGCGTGACACCAGCGCCAGTCCCGCCAACAGCAGGCGTTGTCGTAGGAGCTGTCCCCGAATCCGCGGTAACCACGCCGGAGCTGCCACCGAAGAGCCCATCCAAAGCCCCTTGCAGCGTGTCCGACCACGCCAGCTGGTTGCCGAAGGCCGTCACGATCGCCCGAGACAACGGAAACGAAGACGTGGTCTTGGCGCTCACATAGATAGGCTCGACGTACAGCAGTCCGCCGCCCACGGGCAGGGTCAGCAGGTTGCCCAGCGAGATCTGCGAGTCCGCAGTTCGGTTGTTATTGAGGAACTGAGACAACGTGAGGGTGAACCGTGGGGACGAGCTGTTGGATGACTCGATGTCGTTCTGGACCTGCCCCGGACCCTTGACCGTCGTGTCACGCGGCAGCTCGAGCACCCGCAACACGCCGTACCCCGGACTTCGCTGACCGGCGACATTGCCCGCATTTGAGTCAGCGGCCATGAACCCCGCCAGCACTGGGCGGTTCCCCGTTGGCATGAAGGTTGTCGTCAGCGAGAACGAAGGTGACGACTGGCCCGGCATCGCGATGCTGAGGTAGTACGGAGGCTGGTCAGCGGGTTGCGCCTGCGTCGGGTCATCAGGAATCGTCCAGAAGTCCTGTCCACCGTAGTAAGCCCCCGGGTCGGTGACGTGGTAGGTGGCCAACAGGCTGCGCTGGATTTTGAACAGATCCTCGGGGTAGCGCACGTGCGCCATCAGCTGACCGCTCATCGCCGACATCGGAAGAACGGTGCCGCCGAAGGCCTTCGACCATGCCTTAAGGATCGGGTCGGTGGGGTCCCAGGCATAGAGCTTGATGCTGCCGTCATAGGCATCGACGGTGGCCTTGACCGAGTTGCGCATGTAGTTGACCTCCCCCGCCTGCAGGGCCGTGACGCTGGTATTCTGCGCCGTCAGCGAGTCTGTCGTCACACTGCCGGTCTGCTGCAGCCTGGAGTACGGGTAGTCAGGCGACGTCGTGTAGCCGTCGACGATCCACTGCACCCGGCCGTTGACAACCGCCGGATAGGTGTCGCCGTCCAGGGTGAGCCACGGCGCCACACGCGCGACCCGCTCGGCCGGCGTGCGGTAATCGAGCATCCGCGAGTCGGAGTTGACGGTGTTGGAGAGCAGGATGTTCACCTCGCGATACTTGATCGCGTAGGCCACCTTGCGGGCGAGGTTGCCGATGTTGACGCCACCCTTGCCGGTGTAGGTGGTGTTCTGCTGGCCGGTCGCACTCGAGTTGGGGTAGTCGAGCTCTTTCGCCGTCCCGTTCGCGGGACCGCCCACGATCGAGTAGCCCGGCGAGGACTCACCGAAGTAGATGCGTGGCTCGAAGGTGCCCAGGGGCCCCACCGGCGGGATGTTCTGCTCGTAGAAGACCGGCGTACCGTCCTGACCGCTGCGGTTGCCGTAGGCCGCCACCACACCAAACCCGTGTGTGTAGACCGTGTGGTCGTTGACCCAGTTCTGTTGGGAGGCCGGCAGACCGCTCAGATCCAGCTCGCGCACCCCGATCACGGTGTCCCTCAAAGCCCCATCGATCGGGTAACGGTCGACGTCCAGGGGATCGGGAAACTGGTAGTAGGTCTTGACTGCCTGCAGCTGTTTAAACGTCGGGGACACCACACTCGGGTCGACCAGACGGATGCCCGGGACGGTGGCAGCGTCGTTGGCTAGCTGACCCTTAGAGGGGGTGGTCGACGCCTGATACTGGGTGACCTGCGCTCCATTAAGTCCCCATGCGGCTCGGGTGGCCTGGATGTTGCGGGAGATGTAGGGGGCCTCAAGAGACTTTTCGGACGGCGCGACCTTGAACTGCTGGACGATTGCCGGGTAGATGCCTCCGACGACGATCGCGCAGACCGCCAGCAGTCCGACCCCAATAGCCGGAAGGCGCCAAGAGTGGGTCCAGATCGTCGCGACGAACAAAGCTGCGCACATCACTCCGGCCACCGCCAGGATCGCTTTGGTGGGCAAGACCGCGTGCACCTCGGTGTAGGTCAGTCCGGTGATAAGGCGAGAGTCCTGTGCCGTCAACGAGTAGCGGTCCAGCCACCAGCTGGCCGCCCGGACGAGGACAATGCCGGCCATCAGCAACGAGAGGTGCACACGCGCCGCGGTGGTGGTCCGCTCACCCTTGGTCTGTATCTGAAGACCACCGTAGACGTAGTGCGTCACGGCAGCGGCCAGTGTGGCAAGGATCAGGATCATGGTGAGGAACCCCACGATGAATCGCAGCCATGGCAGGGTGAAGACGAAGAACCCGATGTCAAGGCCGAACTGAGCGTCCTTGGTCCCGAACGGCGACCGGTTGACCCAAAGCAGGAAGGTCTGCCATTCGCTGGCGCCGGCCGATCCGGCAAAAAGACCGAAAACCGCCGGAGCGGCGATCGTGGTCAGTCGGCGCAATGGCTCAAGCAGCTCGCGGTAGTGATCGAGGTTCTGCTGCTCTTCGGTGACCGGCGGATAGACCGGACGGGTGCGATACCCGATCAGCAGACTGGAAGCCACGACAGCAGCCGTGATCAGACCGCAGACCACGAAGAGCCCGACCTGGGTCCAGAGCTGGACCCAGAAGACCGTGGTGTACCCGACGCTTTGGTACCAGAGCACCTCGGTCCACAGCTGAGCCGCGAGGGTGATGAGCACGATGATGACGGCCAGGATGACCACGGTCGGGACCAGCGGACCTCGACGGCGCAGCGAGAACTGCGGCATGGTGGGCCTGCCGGGGCCACCGCCCATACGACCGGACCCGAACCCACCAGAACCGCCGCCTGAACCCCCACCGGGGCCGCCAGAGCCCGCGTCGCCGGAACCGCCGAACCAGTTTCCTTGACTCAAGACATCGCCCGATCTCGCCGTTGCCGCACAGGAATTGCGCGACCTCCTGGATACTCCAACTTACCCACTTATCGTCCGGTTCCCGTCACCGCATGAATATGCGGCAGTATTGAGTCGTGACCAGCGCCTTCCAGCCGATCTTCAGCCCCCTCGTGACGTCCGCTGTTGAGACCGAACGGCACGTCGCCGCGGCCGGCTGGGACCAGCCGCCACGCTTGTTCGCCCTGGTCAAGACCACTGGGCTGCTCGAGCGGGAGCCGCACTTGCGGACCCAGGTCGGTCAAGGCGATGCGGAGGCTCTGACCGCGATCGAGCAGGAGGGCTTGCCCAGTACCTCGTCTCTGGAGTCTCTCCTTGCCCAGCTCGCCTGGCCACACGAGGTCGAGGGCGTAGCCCTCGCCGTCGAACGGCTTGTGGTGCCGCCGGAGGCCGAACGCGACCTGCCCGAGAACCCCGACGAAGCCGCCGAGGCCCTGGCCGCGCACCCCGGCCGCAAAGACGTCCGACTGCTCGTGGCGGTGCTGCGCGACGGCAAGTCCACCTGCCTGCTGCGCCAGCGCGATCACGACACCGACGACAAGGTTGCCTCCGGTCCCGACATCGCGCCGGGCCTGGTGCAGGCGCTCAGCGCCACGTTGCAGGACTGACCAGCACCCAGCTCCGCCCGCGCGTGTTCCTGCCGTGCATGCCTGGTGCCTACTTGCAGGTCGGCAGCGAGGCGCCGCGGTTGGCTGCGATCGCCTCAACGGCATCACGCGCCTGGGTGAACGTCGCCACCTTCACGACCCTGAGCCCGTCGGGGACATGCCCCACGACCTCGTTGCAGTTGTCCGCGGGAGCAAGGAACCATGCAGCTCCACCTCTCCTGGCACCCACGAGCTTCTGTTGGATGCCGCCGATCGGCCCGACAGTGCCCGCGGAGTCGATCGTCCCGGTTCCAGCGATGTCGGCGCCTCCGGTGAGCGAGCCGGGCGTGAGCTTGTCATAGACCGCGAGGGAGAACATCATCCCCGCCGACGGTCCGCCGACATCTCCTGCGTTGATGCTGACCTTGGTCGGGAAGACGAACCCAGTTCGCAGCACAACACCCACCACCGCGTTGCCCGACACGTTGGCCGTCTTGACTCTGAGCACCCGATCCTTGCCAGCCCGGCGCACGGTAAACACAGCACTCTGACCCGGCTTGTGCGCGCGGATCGAAGCCCGGACCGAAGCAGGGGTCGTCGCGGCCTTACCGTCGATCGAGACCAGGATGTCGCCGGGCAGAAGAGCGCCCTTGGCTGGCGAGTCGGTGGTCAGCACATCGATGGAGACCACCTCGGGAACCGTCTGGCCCAGCGCACGAAGGGCAACGGCAATGGCCTCCTGCTGCGAGTCGGCCATCTCGGCGGCGTTCTCCTGGTCGACCTCTGTACTGGTCACCCCCGTGGGGAACAGCTCGTCCTCGGGCACCACCGCCGTCGTGCCGTCCAGATGAGCGCTGAGCCATTCCCACGCGTTGACCGGGTTCGTGGGGCCACCGAGAACCGCGACCGTGGTGAAGTCCAGAACTCCGGTTGTGGGGTAGGTGGCCTTGCCCGCCACGGTGATCAGCGGCTTCCCGTCAGGACCATTACCCAAGGTGTTGGTCACCGGACCGGGCTGCAGGATGGCATATGGCAGATGAACCATGCCCATGACTGCGCCCACGACGATCCCGACGAACATGGCGATCAGCCAGAAGGTAGCCCGCCGACCCAGGCCGGCGCCCTGTTCCTCAGCAGCAATGATCGCAGAGTCCTTGGTGTCGGTCACGGCGTACCGACCCACTCATCGCTGCCGTCTTCAAACATCTGGTGTTTCCAGACCGGGACCGCGGCTTTCACAACATCGATCAGGTCACGGCATACATCCAGGGCAACGCCGCGGTGCACTGCACTGACTGCCACCACGACCGCGATGTCTGCGATCTCAAGGTGACCGACTCGGTGCACGACCGCGAGGCGAACGACGTCTTCGTCGGTGGTGACACGCTCGGCAAGCTCGCGCAGAACCTGTGCAGCGCTCGGGTGGGAGCTGTACTCCAACGCCTCGACGCTGCGGCCGTGGTCGCGCTCGCGCACGAGACCGATGAAGGTGGCGATGCCGCCGGCGCGGGGGTGACGCACAGCATCAAGCACCTCATCGACAGACAGGGGGGACGCGCGGATCTCTGCGAGCACCACCTCTGCCGCATCTCCCTTCCGAGGGAGGCCGTGCGTGCTTCCGGTCATTTTCCAACTTTCTTGCGTCGACGGCGTCGCATGATGGCGGCGGTACCGACCAGTGCCACTGCGGCACTGGCTGCGCCGAGCGCCGCATCCTTGCGGTCAAGCCTGCGGGCCGCCATGGCATGGTGGCCGATGATGCTGTCAATGAGGGCAACCAAACAGGTCATGTTGTCGTAAGCCGGTTGCCAACCTGCCTTTCCCAGGGTTGCCGAGGAAACAGCCCAGGGATACATCGCGAAGGCGAGATCGCTGGCCGGAAAGGGCAGTATGCCCACTCGGTGGAGCCGCTGACCAATCCCTAGGGCCATGCTCTCACTGAGCTCGACTGCAAGCATCCCGCTCACCGCCTCCACCTCAGCCTGGGTCATCCAGCCGTGCGACGCCACCGTGACCACCGGCCCCAGGCCCAGTTCGACCGTGGTCACCAGAGCAGTGGCCAGGTCCTGCACGTGGCAGAACTGCCAGGCCGGCGAGCCGCCCTTGACCGTCAGCAGACGAGGAGCCTCAAAGTGTCGGGTGATGACGGTGTCGATCCCCGGGCCGACCAGGGCCGCTGGACGCACCACGGTGATAGCCAAGCCGGGGTGAGCCTCGCCGGCGGCCCTCAGAACCTGCTCGACGGCCAGCAAGTCTCCCACCATGCCCTCATCAGGGTCGGCAGCCAACGGCGCGTCTTCGGGCAAGGGCACCGCGTTGCCCGGCGACGCCCCGTATGTCATGGCGCTCGTGACGACCACCAGGCGCGCGACGCCGGCGGCCGCAGCGGAGATCACCACGGTCTGGATCTGGCGAATGGTCCGCTCGCGCCGGTTCCGGGCACTCTTCTTGAGGTCTGCCGAAAGGTCCGTACTGGCCGCCACGTGAATGAGGGCCTCGACGCCCCGCAGCGAATGAGCCAGATCAGGAGATTCCAGGTCAACCAGTCGCCAGTGCACCCCGTCGGCACTGCCCCGCTCGGGACCGAGCCCGACCACGGTGCCAATGACAGCCCCCGGGCCGGAACGTGCCAGCAGCGCACGCACGATGCGGTCGCCCACCGGTGTCGCCGCACCGGTTACCGCGACGGTCATCGTTGCGCGCCGGGCCCTAACCCGTACCCTGGGGGAACTCACTGAGACCTCCTCATGTTTACCTATGAGAGATCATCTTCTCAGGAGATCAAGGAGTCCCGCGTGTCTGATCATCCCCATCAAGGGCCAGCCAACCCGAACGAGCCGGATGAGCCCGACTTCGCGGCGATCCTCGCCTCGTTGCTTGGTGCAGCCGACAACCCCGAGGTGGCCAACGCGCTAGCTGCCATGGGCATCGACAAGATGGACCCCGCCGCCATGGCCATGCTCGGAGCCCAGCTCAAGTCCATGCTCTCCGGGAACGCCGTTGACCCGTTCAACGTCGAGCTCGCAACCGACGTGGCCCGCAAGTCCGTTGCTGCAGAAGGCGACTCAATCGTCAGTGCTGTCGCTCGCCGCGAGATCGAGCAGGCCGTCGAGGTAGCCCATCTTTGGATCGACGCCGTGACAGACCTGCCAGCCCCCGCCGGTGCAGTCCATGCCTGGAGCCGAGCCGAGTGGGTCGACCAGACGATGCCCATGTGGCGCCAGCTTGTGGAGCCGGTCGCCGCAGGAGTGAGCACCGCCGTCGTGGCCGCCATGCGCTCCCAGATGGGCCAGCTCGAGGCCGGCGAGGACGTCGCCGCGATACCGGGGCTTCCTCCAGGCCTAGATCCCAGCGCACTCATGGGCCAGGTGGAACCGATGCTGGCGCGGATGAGCGGAACCATGTTCGGCGTCCAGGTCGGTCAGGCCGTGGGCGCGCTCGGCGGGTCCCTGGTCAGCGGGACCGACGTGGGACTCCCGCTGGTGCCTGGCCACGGCGTTGCGCTGCTGCCGGCGAACATCGCCGCCTTCGCAGAGGGGCTCGAGGTCGAGCTCACCGAGGTGCGCCTGTACCTCGCGGTGCGCGAAGCCGCCCGCGTGCGCCTGTTCGCCGAGGTTGCTTGGCTCGGCCCCGAGCTGGTCACAGCCGTCCAGGCTTACGCCCGCGACATCAGCATCGACACCGAGGGCATCGAGTCGGCACTGCGCTCGATAGACCCTTCCGACCCCGAGGCCATGCAGTCGGCTCTGTCCAACTCTTTGTTCACCCCCGAGCCGAGCCCAGCCCAGCGCAGGGCGCTGACCCAGCTCGAGACCTACCTCGCCCTCGTCGAAGGCTGGGTGACTGTGGTCGCCAACCGTGCCACCAGCAACCATCTGCCCCACCCGGCCGCCTTGGACGAGGCGGTCCGGCGGCAACGCGCATCTGCTGGCCCGGCCGGGCAGATATTCAGCCAGCTTGTCGGTCTTGAGCTACACCCCCGCCGGTTGCGCGATGCCGCCAACCTGTGGGCCGCGCTGGAGTCCAGGGGCGGTGCCGCAGTGCGTGACAGTGCCTGGGCACACCCAGACGTGGCACCCACGGCGTCCGACCTCGACGACCCGCTTGGCTACGTCGACCGTTTCATGTCCCGGGGCACCAAAGACGAGATGGACACGGCCCTTGATGCCATGCTCGCCGAAGGCGACTCAGGCAAGGAAGGCGACTCGGGCAGAACCTAGGTTGACCTGTTGAAGTCCAGGAGTGCTCGGTCCCAGCGTCAGTTCTGGGTCACATCGTCGGTCAGGCCGTCGGTGACGTCGTCGGGCCGGCGAAGTCCGGCCGTGGCCGCGACCCCCTCGAGATATCCGCGCGCCCGCTCCGTGCGTGGGTAGGACTCCAGCAGCGACCAGAACTCGCCACTGTGACCGGGCTGGAGCAGATGCGTCAGCTCGTGCAGGATCACGTAGTCGAGCACCCACGACGGCATCCCCTTGACTCGCCCCGAGATGCGGATCGTCCCGTCGGCCGGTGTGCAGGAACCCCATCTGAAGTTCTGGTTCGTGACCCAGGCAATGCTGACCGGCTTGGCCAGGCCACCCAGGAATCGTCGGGACAGGTCAGCGGCCCGAGCCAACAGCTGCTCGTCGCTCGGTCGCCGACGCCTGTCACCGGCAGCCAGCCTACGGATCATGGCGTCGACCCACGCGTGCTCCTCGTCGGCAGAGAACCGCGCCGGGATGAGCACGATCGTGCGCCCGCCCTCGCGATAGGCGCTGACGGTCCGGCGTCTCTGCCGGCTGCGCCTGACCTCGATCTCATCGGTGTCCACATTCAGAATCTAGGCTAAGAATCGGGGAAATTGCATGATTCCGGGGCGTCGAGTTGGGCGCGGTGGTCGTGACAGACCCGGGGTTCGCGGGCATCCAGCCACCTCTGGGGCTAGGTCCGAGGGCGTCATACCGGAGGTTTCGCAAGTTCTGGTCGGTCATCTCGGGGGTGAGCGCAAAGCTGAGGAACCGAACTTGAGCACGGAAATATCGGTCCAATGCACTGGGTTGTGCTCAGGCTGGTCTAGGGTGACACGAGTCCGGTGCCGCACACAGCGGTTGGAACGAAACAGGAGACATAGACAAATGGCAGAGTCTGTAGAGACCGGCGAGACGTACACGGGCGACTTCTACTGCGTGAAGTGCAAGGAGAAGCGAGACGCCACTGGCAAGGTCGTCGAGACGAACGGCCGACGCATGGCCAAGGGAAAGTGCCCCGTATGTGGCACGAACCTCAACCGTATTCTCGGCAAGGCCTGACCAGCCACCGAACCTCGCAAGGGGCGGCACCCGAGCATCACCGCTCCAGTGCCGCCCCTTCGCACACCCCCGACCCAGGTGCTGCTAGGAACCGCTGGATGAGACCGGGGCCCGACAAGCCGTGACTCCTGCAGCGACGGGCCGCGTCCCTGCAGGAGTCCAGGATGAGCAAGACCACCTCTGGAGAGCCACCCGCAACCGCCACGACCCGGTCCGGATCAGCACACCGACGACGGGATCGCCTCGCGGACGGCTTGGACGGGGGCAGGGCCATCCCGACCCTGAGTCGTCTGGCACGCCCCGAAAGGCGGATGCCGATCGGCCTCGGCGCCCCTCGCACCCTGAACGAGCACCATCTGCTGGTCGAAAGAGCCACAGACCGGACTGACTGAGCCCGATCGATGAACGCCGCGCCATCGGCTGCGACCGCACCCAAGGGTGACGGCGGCTGCGACCGCCCACGGCCCGACTGCGCGCGCCCTCGACCACGTCGGCGCCAGATCCACCAACACCTCGCCATCAGCGGGCAGGCCCCGCCGCCCTCCGCCGCCACAGATCTGCCCACGCGCGGATCGGTCAGACCCGCGTGAGCCGAGGCTGCGGGGCGGGTTCGGGCGTCCTTCATGGGCTGTCCGGATCTCCGGCTGGAGGTCGGCCCGCTGAGCACAAGACACCTTCCCTGCATGACTGCTCAATGGCACGAAAGGGACGCGCAGTGGCCCGGGTCGCGGTCTCGGTCCTCACCCGCTCGGGCGCTCCGTCCCGGTCGCCGGGTTAATCTCGCGGGCACGTTTTGCCCAAGGAAGACCTGGGTCGCCGCAATGATCGGGTGCACGTGCCCGCCCGGGGCGCTGGAGGCCGGACGATCTTTGGGTACAGGCGTTGCTGGGGTGGCCGCGACGCTCAGCCGCGTGGGTTTCGTCATCCGCTTTGCTAGTGCCCAGCCTGGCACGCGACAATGGCAGGGTGAGTGAAATCCCCCGCAGGGCAGCGATGCGCACGGTCAGGCTCGCCGCCTTGCCGTTGGGGCTCGCCGGCCGCACCGCGTGGGGCTTGGGCAAGCGGGTCGGCGGAAAGTCAGCCGAGCTCGTGGCCGCGGAAGTCCAGGCCCGCACAGCCGATCAGCTCTTCAAGGTCCTGGGCGAGCTCAAGGGTGGGGCGATGAAGTTCGGGCAGGCCATGTCGATCTTCGAGGCAGCCATGCCCGAGGATCTTGCCGGGCCATACCGCGCCACGTTGACCAGGCTGCAGGACGCCGCGCCACCGATGCCCACGCCCATCGTGCACGCCGTGCTGGTGGCAGAGCTCGGGCCGCGCTGGAAGCAGAAGTTCCTTTCGTTCGACGACAGGCCAGCAGCGGCGGCATCCATCGGCCAGGTGCATCGTGGCGTCTGGAAGGACGGCCGCGACGTCGCAGTCAAGCTGCAGTATCCGGGCGCGGGCCAGGCACTGATCGGCGATCTCAACCAGGTGTCCCGGGTGGCTCGACTGGCCGCCAACTGGATCCCGGGGCTGGATATCAAACCGATCCTCGAAGAGCTGAAGAACCGGGTGGCCGAGGAGCTGGACTACGGGCTGGAAGCAAAGTCCCAGAAGGCTTTTGCCGCGGCGTTCGCGGGCGACCGTGAATTCGCCATCCCCGAGGTCGTCTACCACAAGGGCAAGGTCCTGGTCAGCCAATGGCTCGACGGAACACCCCTGTCGACGATCATCACAACTGGTTCCCAGCAGGCCCGCGACGCAGCCGCCACGCGCTACCTGGAGTTTCTGTTGGTGGGGCCCCAAAGAGCCGGGCTGCTGCATGCCGACCCACATCCGGGCAACTTCCGGATGCTGCCCGACGGCCGGCTGGGGATCCTCGACTTCGGTGCGGTCAACCGGTTGCCCCATGGCCTCCCGGTCGCGATGGGTCAGCTGCTCACGTTGGCGCTGATGGGCGATGCCCAGGGCTCACTGGAGGGTCTGCGCAGGCAAGGGTTCGTCAAGAACTCGATAGATGTCGGCGCAGACGAGCTGCTGGCCTTCATTGGGCCTTTCATGGAGCCTCTGCGGACCGACACCTTCACCTTCACCCGAACATGGTTACGCTCCATGGCGTTGCACCTCCACGATCCCCGCCGCCCCGATTTCATGCTGGGCCTCAAGCTGAACCTGCCGCCGGCATACCTGTTGATCCACCGCGTGTGGCTCGGCGGCCTCGGGGTGCTCTGCCAGATCCAGGGCGAGGTGCCCGGCCGTGCCATCCTGGACCGCTGGCTGCCCGGCGCCGACCTCCCACCGTTCGACGTTCTCCTTTCGCAGGCCTAAGGACGGAGCTGACAGTAAGTGGCCAGACCCAGCAGTACGCCCACGGCGTGTCTGCTTATTCGGCGGCCCACGTGCGGCGGCGGCCTCGCGGTTCCGGGGGATGCCATCGAGTGATTCGCAAACCTGCTTGGTAGCTGACCGGAGGGAGGAGTCGAAACGGATGACAGATCTCGTCTTAGCGCCTCACTGTGCCGTCTGTGCAGGTCCTGGCTGCGATCGTCGGACGGCTCAGCGGAGCTCGTTGATGCCGATCGGGTTGCCCGCGGGATCGCGCAAGGCGCAGTCGCGAACCCATACCGGCTGCTCGGTCGGCTCCTGGACGACGTCGGCGCCGTTGGCCTGCAGACACGCGAAGGCGCCGTCGAGGTCGGCGGTGGCCAGGATGATACGGGCGTAGCTGCCCTTGGCCATCATCGCGACGACGGTGCAGCGCTCGTGGTCGGTGACGCCGGGGTCGACGTCCGGCGGCCCCAGGACGATGGACGTGCCGGGCCGGTCGGCGGGGCCGACCGTGATCCATGCCATCTCGGCGCATCCGACGTCGTTGCGGACCTCGAAGCCGAGGGTGTCGAGGTGGAAGGCCAGGGAGGCGTCCGGGTCGGTGTGCGGCAGGAAGCTCTCGTGAATGGTGATGTCCATGGCGGTCAGGCTCCGGGCGGCTCGGCGACCGGCGCTTCTCGATTCCTGATCGCTCTGGTCACCTGTTTCGCGACGCACGACGCCATCTCGCCCTCGCGCGCGTCGCGTGGCGCCGGTAGGTGCTGGGCAGCACGCCGACCAGCTCGGTAAGGCGAGTGCTGAAGGTGCCCAGCGACGAGCTGCCGACCGCGAAACAGACCTCGGTGAGGCGCAGGGCCCCACGACGCAGCAGCGCCATCGCCCGCTCGATGCGCCGCGCCATCAGGTAGCGGTACGGCGACTCGCCGTAGGCGAGCCCGAACTCGCCTCTGAGGTGCCCGGCCGACATGTGCGCGCCGCGGGCGAGCGCCTCGACGTCCAGCGGCTGCGCGTGCTCCGGTCGATCCGGTCACGAAGCCGGCGCAGCGTCGCGAGGTCGCGCAGGTGCTGCGCCGCGGCGGGTCTGCTGGTCACCTGCGAGATCGGGCCACATACGACTGTATGTGGAGCAGGATAAATGCCTACCCGACCCTCTTGAACACGCCCCTTTACCGGTCGGGACAAGTCGAAACAGATGAGAGAACTCCTCTCACGGTGTCCGCGAGGGCCTCGGTCAGGTCCCGACGTAGGCCGCGAGGTGCTCGCCGGTGAGGGTGCAGCGGGCGGCGACGAGGTCGGCGGGCGTGCCCTCGAAGACGATCCGGCCGCCGTCGTGGCCGGCGCCGGGGCCGAGGTCGATGATCCAGTCGGCGCGGGCCATGACCGCCTGGTGGTGCGAGATGACGATGACCGACTTGCCGGAGTCGACGAGCCGGTCGAGCAGGTGCAGCAGCTGCTCGACGTCGGCGAGGTGCAGGCCGGTGGTCGGCTCGTCGAGGACGAAGACGTCGCCCTTCTCGGCCATGTGGGTGGCCAGCTTGAGCCGCTGCCGCTCGCCGCCGGACAGCGTCGTGAGCGGCTGGCCGAGGCTGAGGTAGCCGAGCCCGACGTCGGCGAGCCGGACGAGGATAGCGTGCGCGGCCGGCGTGCGCGCCTGACCGGCGCCGAAGAACTCCTCGGCGCCAGTCACCGACATCGCGAGCACCTCGCTGATGTCGCGGCCGCCGAGGTGATGGTCAAGCACCGATGCCTGGAACCGCTTGCCGCCGCATTCCTCGCAGGTGACGGCGACGCCGGCCATCATCGCCAGGTCGATGTAGGTGACGCCGGCGCCGTTGCAGTTGGGGCAGGCGCCCTCGGAGTTGGCGCTGAACAGCGCCGGCTTCACGCCGTTGGCCTTCGCGAACGCCTTGCGAATCGGGTCGAGCAGTCCGGTGTACGTCGCCGGGTTGCTCCGTCGCGAGCCGCGGATCGCGGCCTGGTCTATCGACACCACACCCGCGCCGGCGGGGATCGACCCGTGCACGAGCGAGGTCTTACCGGAGCCGGCGACGCCGGTGACGACGACACGCACCCCGAGCGGGATGTCGACGTCGACGTCGCGCAGGTTGTGCGCCGTCGCGCCGCGGATCTCCAGCATGCCGGTGGGCGTCCGCACCGTCTCCTTGAGGGCGGCCCGGTCGTCCAGATGGCGGCCGGTGAGGGTGCCGCTGGCTCGCAGCCCCTCCACGGTGCCCTCGAAGCAGACGGTGCCCCCCGCCGAACCGGCGCCGGGGCCGAGGTCGACGACGTGGTCGGCGATCGCGATCGTCTCCGGCTTGTGCTCCACGACGAGCACCGTGTTGCCCTTGTCCCGCAGCCGCAGCAGCAGGTTGTTCATCCGCTTGATGTCATGGGGGTGCAGGCCGATGGTCGGCTCGTCGAAGACGTAGGTGACGTCGGTGAGCGAGGACCCGAGGTGTCGGATCATCTTGACGCGCTGCGCCTCACCGCCCGACAGCGTGCCCGAGGAGCGGTCAAGCGAGAGGTAGCCCAGCCCGATCTCCACGAACGAGTCGAGAGTCTGCTGCAGCGCGGCGAGCAGCGGCGCCACCGACGGCTCATCGACGCCGCGGACCCACTCGGCCAGGTCGCTGATCTGCATCGCACAGGCCTCGGCGATGTTGATTCCCTTGATCTTCGAGGACCGGGCAGCCTCGTTGAGCCGGGTACCGCCGCACTCGGGACAGGTGGTGAACGTCACCGCCCGCTCCACGAACGCCCGGATATGGGGCTGCATCGCCTCCACGTCCTTGGACAGGAACGACTTCTGGATCCGCGACACCAACCCCTCGTAGGTCATGTTGATGTTCTCGATCTTCATCCTGGTCGGCTCCCGGTACAGGAAGTCCTGGCGCTCCTGCTCGGTGAAGTCACGGATCGGCGTGTTGGGGTCGACGAAGCCGGAGGACGCGTAGAGGCGATAGTTCCAGCCGCCCGCGGTGTAGCCCGGGATGGTGAGCGCGCCCTCGGCGAGCGACTTCGTGTCGACGTACAGCTGGGACAGGTCGATGTCGGTCACCGAGCCCATGCCCTCGCATCTTGGGCACATGCCGCCTGTGATCGTGAACGAGCGCTTCTCCGCCTTCGCAGTGCCCTTCTGGGTCACGATCTGACCGACTCCGCTGGCCGACGCGACGTTGAACGAGAAGGCGTTGGGGGAGCCGATGTGGGGCTGCCCGTGTCGGCTGAACAGGATGCGGAGCATCGCGTTCACGTCGGTCGCGGTGCCGACCGTCGAGCGGGCGTTGGCGCCCATCCGTTCCTGGTCGACGATGATCGACGTCGTCAGCCCATCCAGGACGTCAACCTCGGGCCGCGCCAGCGTCGGCATGAAGCCCTGAACGAAGGCGCTGTAGGTCTCGTTGATCATCCGCTGCGACTCCGCGGCGATCGTGTCGAACACCAGCGAGCTCTTGCCCGAGCCGGAGACACCGGTGAACACCGTCAGCCGGCGCTTCGGGATCTCGACGCTGAGGTCCTTGAGGTTGTTCTCGCGCGCGCCGTGCACGCGGATCAGATCGTGGCTATCGGCAACGTGCAGCGCAGGCGACTGCGTGTCCGGCCTCGTGGCCATGCTCATCGTGTCTCCATCTGTTGGGCGGGGCGCCGCCTTCGCGGTCTCCGTCGCCGTGGCCTGGCTCGATCCAACCAGCTTCGAGCAGTACGTCTGGGCCTGCTTCGTCGGCGCGGTCGCGGCAACAGCCCGCTGCCTACCGTATCGGCGGTGTCGGCCGGGGTGGCGCGACTCCCGTCCGGCTGACGCTGGCCGGGGTCGGGCTCGGCGCAAGAACCAAGGCATCGACACCGCTTCGGCCCGTGGAGCATCTGGGCCCCGGCCACGCGGCGCGCCCGGCCGAGGCGTTGCTGCCCTGGCTCACCGACGTAGAAGACACGTCCTAGCCCTGGGCACACCTCGGTCACCACCAGGCAGAGTCGAGCTTGCCCTCGATGCTGCGCAGGTGCTCCCGACTGCAGCGGTCGCAGGTCCAGACCTGGCGACCGTTCTCCACCCCGAACGCCCAGCTGAGGCGGGCAGCGGACTCATCCTGCGGTGTACGCCCACACGTCGCGCAGACCGGCCGCGCTCTGTGCTCTGGCATCCAACCAGTGTCCACCGCCGACCCGGCTCTGGACCGGGGCCCGTACCAAGACGTCGACCATCCTCGTGCGTCGTCAGGGTCCTGCGCCCCCGTCGCGTGCTCTTGCGGCTCGGCAGAGCCGGCTGCCACGGGCGAGGCCAAACCCCACAGGCATCATCGCAGGGGTTGGGCACTGCATCCCCCTGCCGGGCGTGGTCGTGATCTCACAGCAGGTAGATGAAACCGGGACCCTCGTCGCGAAACGGTATGCCCAGGCGCTGGAGGGCCTGCTGCCACGAGCCGGTCACGGTGGGGTCCGATGCCTCGAAGCCGTGGTCGGCGGTCAGCAGGAACGTCACCTGGTCGGTGACTCCGAGCCCGTCGAGGTGCCCCAGGAACCTCACCAGGCGCGAGTCGCAGTCCCGCAGCGAGTCACGAGCAATGTCGCTGCGCGGACCGCCGGCGTGATGTCCCGCGTCGCTGACGACACTGGCCCACCAGGTGAGGGTGGGTGCCTGCTCCAGGCTCTCCCACAGCTGTCGCATCTGTTCCAGGCCGAGATCGTCGACCTGGGTGCCCCAGGAGTAGTACGAGTCGCCGAGGTGGGCCGAGCTGTGCAGGTGGATCGAGTCGGCCGCGTCCGGCAGCCGGTCACCCAGGCCGGCAGCCCCGGACGAGATTCCACTGTCGCGGATGATCGCCATCGTCGAGTAGTCAGCACCACGATCGACGGCCTCGTTGACGCAGGCCGTGCGCGGCGAGTCTGCCTGCGGGAGGTGACTGTTGACCATCTCGAAGACGGTCCGGGCGGCAGGTCGCAACCACTCGGCGCTGCGGTGCCAGGTCGCGGAGTCGTTGGCCACCACCGTCTGACCGGTCCGGCGGTCGAAGAAGACGTTGCCCACAATCCCGTGGCGCCCTGGCCCGACACCGGTCAGGATCGAGGTGTGGTTGGTCAAGGTGACGCTCGGAAAATGCGCGACCGCTCCGCCCCGCAATGCCACACCATGGTCGATGAGCCGCGCGATGCCGGGCAGCTCGCCGGACTCGGCCATGTGCAAGAGGTCCCCGCAGTGCGCGCCATCCCACAGAATGCCGATCACGTTGGGTCTGGCCACCCGCTCATCGCCGAGGTACGCCGTGAGGGCACGTCCATCCAGCGGGTCACCCGCGCCGTCGCGCAGGTCGGAGCCGGTGACACCGGCCAGCGTGGCCAAAGTGGGGCAGACATCGACAAGCCTGGCGTGTTCGTCCACGATGCCGCGTGCCGCAACGCCCCGGCCGGACAGCAACAAGGGCGCCCTGGACTGGATCACGTCAAGCGAGCCGTGTTCGCCCACATGGCCGCCCTGCTCCGGGAAGAAGTGGCCAGGAGTGTGCACCACGGCGACGTCGGGACTGCGGGTCGGGTCGGCGAACAGCGAGAGGATCCGAGAGGCGGCATACGGGTAGGCGTTCTCCCGCGAGGTGCGCGGTCCCGGGCTGGCGCACTCGCGCTCATAGGGCAGGAAGGCCATCGCGTCCTCGCTGGCGATGGGATCCAGCCCCGCACAGACCTCGTGACGTCCGTCCAGGTGAAGTCGGACCCGGCCGATGTGGCTGGCAGCCACTGCCACCGGGCCGGCTGAGGGATCATCTGCGTCGACCTCGACCCAGACGACGAGGTCAACGATGGAGGCCAGGTCGGGCGAGCTGAGCGCCGCGACGACAGACTCGCGTCGGGCCGACACCTGCGCGGCGGACAGAGTGCTCACAACAGTCGACTCCATGCCCGGGCCCGAGAGGCCAGGAACGAGCTGAGCTCAGGCACGAGTGGCGCCTTCAGCAGTCCCACGAGGATCGGCCCCACCCAGGATCGCCAGGACGTCGTCACCATAGCGCTCGAGCTTGCGTGAACCGACCCCCGAGATCATGGCCAGCTCGCTGGGGTTGCCGGGACGCTTCTCGGCGATCGCGGTCAACGTTGCGTCGGTGAAGACCACATAGGCCGGAACCTTGGCCTCGCCGGCGACAGTGAGCCGCCACCCGCGCAGCGCCTCAAAGGTCGCCGCGTCATAGGTCGGCGGGCAGTCCTGGCAGCGCCCCACCTTTCGGGTCGCACCGGTGACCAGATCCTTGCCGCACCCTCGACACCTGGAGGGCTTGGTGATCTTCGGTGGCTTGCCCCCCTTTCCCGCCTTTGCCCCCAGGGCCTTCGGCCGGGCCGATGAGCGTGCACCGTCGCCGAGGATGCCGGCCGCCTCGTCTAGGAAACGCGACGGTCGCCTGCTGGCCCGACCGCCGGGGTTGCGTGCCCCGGACCAGGAGAGCCGCAGCTCGCGCCTGGCCCGCGTCAGCCCGACGTACATCAGCCGGCGCTCCTCCTGAATGGCCTCGGGTCCTTCAGCCATGCTGATCGGGATCAGGCCGTCGCTGCAGCCGACCAAGAACACGCAGTCCCACTCAAGGCCCTTGGCGGCGTGCAGCGAGGCCAGCGTGACCCCCTCGACCGTCGGGGCATGCTGGGCCGCCGCGCGCTCGTCGAGCTCGCGCACCACGTCGGGCAATCGTGCCGACGGCTGGGCGGCAACGAAGCTGTCGGCCAGAGCGACCAGAGCCTGAAGGGACTCCCAGCGATCACGCATTGCCCCACCGGAGGTGGGCGCCCGATGCGCCCAGCCGGCCCCAGCGATGACGTCGCGGACCAGTTCACCGAGCGGTTTGCTGCCGTCATCGGCTCTGGCCGCGCCACGCATCAACAAGATCGCGCTGCGCACCTCCTTGCGGGCGAAGAACCGCTCCCCACCACGGACGAGGTAGGCGACCTCAGCGTCCGCGAGCGCGGACTCATACGCCTCGGACTGAGCGTTGGTTCGAAAGAGCACGGCGATCTGACTGGCCGCGGTGCCGCCGGTGGCCAGCGCCTTGATCGATGCGGCCACGCCAGTGGCCTCGGCGTGGTCGTCGGGGTACGACGTGAGGACCGGTGCTGGTCCGTCCTGCCCCTGCGCGCGCAGCCGCAGCGGTTCGGTCCCGGCAGTGCCGCCCTGCCAGTGACCAGCTCGCACCAGGATGTTGGCCAGGGCAATGATCTGTGGCGTCGACCGGTAGTTGCGGACCAGCTGGACCACGGTCGCTTGCGGGTAACGGAGCGGGAACTCCAAAAGGTGCCTGGGCGTCGCGCCGGTGAAGGAGTAGATGGTCTGGGCCGCGTCCCCGACCACGCACACGTTGTCGCGCTCACCCACCCACAGGTCCAGCAGCCTTTGCTGGAGGGCGTTGACGTCCTGGTACTCGTCGACCACGAAATGGTGGTACTGCGAGCGCACGACCCGGGCGATATCGTCGCGCTCGGCAAGGATGCCGACGGTCAGCAACAGCACGTCCTCGAAGTCGATGACCCCACGCTCGGCCTTGACCTCCTCGTAGGCCTGCAGCACCCGGGCCATCGCCGTGGCGTCGAGGCCGGCAGGGTCGCGGCCTGCGCGACGTGCGGCGGCGGCGTATGTCTCGGGCGTAAGCATGCTGACCTTGGCCCACTCAACCTCGGCGGCAAGGTCACGTACCGCAGCACGGTCGAGCTGCAGGCGCAGTCGTGAGCCAGCCTCGGCGACCACGGATGCCTTGTAGGGCAACACTTCTGGAGCCGCGCCGCCGATCGCCTGTGGCCAGAAGTAGTGGAGCTGCCGCAGGGCTGCCGCGTGGAACGTCCTGGTCTGCACGCCCGCAACGCCGAGATCGCGCAGCCGGGTGCGCATCTCACCTGCAGCCCTTGCCGTGAAGGTGACCGCCAGGACCCGCTGGGGCTGGTAGGCGCCGCTGAGCACGCCGTAGGCAATGCGGTGGGTGATAGCCCGGGTCTTGCCGGTCCCGGCGCCGGCCAGCACGCACATGGGCCCGCTGGGCGACGCCGCCACCTGACGCTGTTCGGGGTCAAGAGCGTCAAGAACGTCGTCCGCCGTCGGGCTGCCGCTGGTTCGGCCGGGTGAGAGAGACATCGCCTCAGATCCTCTCAGATGCTGGCGTCAGGTCCACCCCTGCGGGAAGAACTGGAGCCTGGTGGCAGTTGACGCAGTCAGCCAACCACCTGATGTCTGAGGAGATCTCGTATGTTCGCGGTGCCCGCCCTGCCCTCTGCCGGCACCATCACCATGTTCAGCACCCGGTGGTGCGGCTACTGCCGCGGGCTCAAGGCTTCGCTGGACCGCGAGGGGATCGCCTACACCGAGGTCGACATCGAGCAGCATCAGGACGGAGCCGACTACGTCATGAGCGTCAACGGCGGCAACCAGACCGTTCCGACGGTGGTGTTCGCGGACGGCACGGCGGCCACCAACCCCTCATTGGCCGAGGTTCGACTCCGACTGGCCTGATGGCGTTCGCCCAGCGCACCGCGCCGCACGATGGCTGCGCGACCCTGGCTCGAGCGTCAATCACGACACAGGCCGTCGTGGCCAACGAGTCGAGCGTGAGGTCAGCTGCCAACAGCTGGGATCGACCGTCATTGTTCACTGATTGCCCGCACGCCGACATTGCGCCCGAAACATCGGCCCGAGAAGGCTCGGGGCCGGTGCACAGCGCGCTGCCTGCCCCTTGGCGGGCGCGACGTGACTGCCGAGATTGCCAACGTGATGAGCTCCTCACTGCGCAGCCGGTGCTCGGCCCGACCCTGCCGGGGCCAGATCACGGCGTAACGGGGGTGTCGATCGGCCCGCCGTACCAGTGCTCGATCATGCGCCGGGCAATCGACACGCTGGGCGAGACAGCCACACGCCCGGCCAGCACCATCTCTGGCAGGTCCTGGCGACTGACCCACATCGCCTCGACGATCTCCTCACGGTCCAGGCTCAAAGTGCTGTCGACAGCACGCCCGGTGAAGCCCACCATCAACGAGCCGGGGAACGGCCACGGCTGGTTGCCCAGATAACCCACCTGCTCGACGACGACGCCGACCTCTTCGAAAACCTCGCGCGCCACTGCCGCCTCCAGGGACTCCCCTGGCTCCACAAAGCCGGCCAGCACGGACATTCGGCCCGGCGGCCAGTGCGGGCTTCGAGCCAGCAGCAACCGGTCGGTGGCGTCGGTCACCGCCATGATCACCGCCGGATCGGTGCGCGGGTAGTGCTCGGTTCCGTCCCTGGTGCAACGGCGGACCCAGCCAGCCTGATCAGGCTCGGTCACCGCCCCGCACCGTGGGCAGTGGGTGTGCGACGCGTGCCAGTTGGCCAGTGCCTGCACGGTGGCGAAGATGCCCGCATCCCGGTCCGAGAGCAGGGCACCCACCCCGCGCAAGCTACGCCACGGCGCCGTCCCAGACGGGTCCTGGGCGTCACCGACCACCCCAACGAATGACGTGCCGTGGCCGTCCTGCCCCAGGAACACAGCCAGCCGGAACGCGTCCTGCTCGACGGGCGGACGCAGGAGCAGGGCGCAGTCGCGACCGGACTCGATAACCTGAGCCCGGCCCTCCACGAGCTCCACAACCCGGGTCTGCGGGTCCTTGAGCAGCAAGGCCAACAGGTCGGGGTCCCGACGCCGCAGGCCGGCGCGATCCAACGTGCCGCGCGCCAGGGACAGATCATGCAAAGTTTCCAAAGAACCGCTCACGCCTTCCAGCCTATGGGGCGCACTCGACATACGGTGTGAGAGTGACTCATAGCCCCCTTGCCCTCGCCGCCCTCGCCAGCGCCGCAGTGCCAGGACTGGACCCCGCGACCGTCCAGGGCGTGGCGCAGCGCATGGGGCATCAGTTCGAGGTTGCCTTCGTCGAAGACACCCAGCATCGCCGTTGGGTTGTCCGGGCGCCCAGGTCCGCCGCCGCGGGCGCCCAGATGGACGTCGCCGTGTCGCTGCTCGGGCTCCTGTCGCGTCGGCTGCCGTTCTCGGTGCCGATGCCCAAGGGTTTTGTGGCCCTGGCCGAAGGCGGCCGGGCAGTGGTCTACCCCTTCATCGGCGGACGTCCCCTGAACTTCGCTCATCTGCCGGGCGGACCGGGGATTGCTGCCGAGCTGGGGCGGGCACTGGCGGCACTGCACAACCTCGATCTGGCACTGTGCGACGAGGCCGGCCTCCCGTCCTACGACCCCGATACCTATCGCACCCGCCGGCTTGCAGACCTCGACCGGGCGGCGGCAACAGGGCATGTGCCGACCAGGCTGCTTTCCCGGTGGGAACGGTCCCTCGAAGATGTCTCGCTGTGGCGGTTCGCGCCGACGCCAACCCACGGCGACCTGGCCGGCGATGAGGTTCTGGCGGTCTTCGACGACGACGACGCCACAACCGGGCGCATCCGCGGGCTCACCGGCTGGCAGGACGCCAAGGTCGCAGACCCCGCGGACGACTTCGCGACACTAGCCATGCAGGCACCTGCCGCGGCCTTCGACGCGGTGCTGGAGGCCTACGCGCATGCGCGCCTGGACCGGCCTGACAAGTACCTGGAACGCCGCGCCAGGCTGGCCGGAGAGCTCAAGCTGGTGTCTGGGTTGCTGGTCGCGGTCGGTGCCAGGAACCAGGGTGGCATCGAGGCGTGCGCGGCCAGGTTGCGCACGCTGGATGCCGACACGCTCGACGACAAGGACGAGGAGCCGGTGGAGCCGACCGCCCCAACGGCTCAAGCCGCCCCCATCAACCCCCCGACCACTGAGCAGACGAACTGCGCGGAGCACCCTGACACGGCACAGCACAGCGACATAGCAGGGCGCTTTGACGAGACCGAGCCGGACGAGGCAGGACGTGCCATCGTCGAGGTCAACGTCCTCTTCGAGGACCCGAAGGTGCCAGGCGGGTCGTGAATCACGATCCAGGACCTCACGGCCCGTCCTGGGAACCTCACGCCCGAGAAGCGGCACCACACTGCGACCTAGGTCGGAATCGACTCCAGCACGGCCGCGAGCGCTGCGCCATCGGGCAGATCCGCAAACACCGTCTCACCCGTACCGGCGTAGTAGAACGCTGCATCGACCTGGTCCAGGGGCAGTGCGCGAAGACGGGCAAAGGCCAGGCGGTACGCCTCCAGCTGGACGGCACGGATCCTGGCCTTGGCACCGGTCGGCTTGGCGCCGGTCTTCCAGTCCACGACGGTGAACCCACCGCCGGGGCGAGCGAAGACGGCATCAATGCGGCCCCGTATCGACATCTGGGCCACGGTCGTGTCGATCGCGATCTCGATGGCTTCCGGACTGCGGCAGGCCCATTCGCTGGCCAGGAACCGCTCCTTCATCATTGCCAGCTCCTGGTCCTCTGCCGGCTCCTGGTCGGCGCTGCCCGGCAGGTCGAGCAGGTCGACAAATGCCGCCCGCGCAAAGTGCTGCTCGACCCAGGCGTGAAAAGCGGTACCGCGACGGGCCGCGAGCGACGGGGCGGCGGGCATCGGGCGGCGAAGATCACGAGCGAACCCCACAGGGTCAGCGGCAAGGGAGACGACCGCCGACGCGGACAGGTGACGCGGCACTCTGACCTCGATGTCACCGGGGCGGGCTGCGCCATCTCGTTCGGCCAGAAGGATCGCAAGCTCGCGTTCACGACCTGCCACCTCTGGCGTTTCGAGGCAGTCGCCGGCATCGAGGTCGGCCATGGCACCCAGCACCAACGTCACCGCATCGCTGAGCTGCCCGCGCCGTTCGGCCATCGGATCTGCCGGCCAGACCGCGCTGACCGACTCACTGTGGCGCGGGTTGACCGGCTTGATGTCGCCATCCGGCTCGGGCAGCTGCTCCCATACCAGGGGCCGCAGACCCAGGTCGAGGTGATCAACCAGCTCGGTCAGGAACCGCGAGGTGATCCGCGGCGTCGTCGGGTCACCCCACACCGGAGCAGTCAGCAGCAGCTCCCGGCGAGCACGGGTGAATGCCACGTAGGCCAGCCGGCGCTCCTCGTCCATCCCGTGCTCACCGCCGGCACTGATGAAGTCGCTGACCTCGTTGCCCAGGGCCACGAGGTCGGGCGCCGACTTCCACCGCAGCACCGGCAGACCCTCGCAGTCCCCACGCAGGTCGTACGGCACGCCGGACAAGCCCCCGAGCCACCCCTTGTCCGCGGGGGGGCTCATCGCCCAGCCGCCGTCCTTGAACGACGTGGCCGAGCTGGAACGTGCCGGGAACGAGCCCTCCACCAGTCCCGGGACGGCCACCACGTCCCATTCCAGTCCCTTGGCAGCATGCACGGTGAGCACCTGGACGGCATCGGTGGACGCCTCGAGGTATCCCTTGTCCAGGCCACGCTCCTGCGCCTGGGCGGCATCAAGCCATGACAGGAACCCACCCAGGGTGGGCCGATCGGCGGAGCCGGCGAAGCTGGCCGCCACGTCTGCGAATGCGTCAAGGTGGGCACGGGCAGTCGTCGGCGTGTGCTCTGGGCGGGACAGCACCTCGATGTCCAGGCCGAGCGCGCGCTCTGCCTCACCGGCAAGGTCGGCGAGCGGCATACCCGTCATCGAGCGCAACGCCCGGATCGCGTCGCGCAGACCGACCAGACGCTTCAGTGCCACCGCCGAGATGCGCGACCCGCCAGGGCTTTCCCAGCGCGCGGACGGCAGCTCCTCGAGGGCCTCGACGATGCTGAGGCGGTCGGCGCCCTCAGGGGCATGGTCGCGGACCTGGGGCCGAGCCTGCTGCAAGCCGGAGGCGCCACGGCGTTGCAGGACCCGGGACCAGAGCGCCAGGCCCTCGAGGTCTGCGGCGCCCAGCCGGCACCATGGCCCGGTCAGGAGGCGCATCAGCTGGTCGCCGCGGGTCGGATCCTGGACCACCCAGAGCAGAGCCACGATGTCGCAGACCTCCGGGGTGCTGAGCAGTCCACCCAGCCCCACCACCTCCACGGGCAGGCCAGCTCGTTGCAGCGCCTCGATCACGGCAGCGAACTGAGAACGCTTGCGACACAGCACCGCCGCCGAGACCCCCGTGGGACGGGCCTGGGCGTCAAGCCAGTGGTGGGCGATCCAGCCAGCCAGGTGGGCCGCCTCGGCCTCGGTCGTCTGCAGCCGAGCCGCCAGCAGCCGCCCGAGGCCGGCATCGGGGCGCCGGCGCAGCACCTCCACCGCAGCGGTCGACTTGGCCCGCAGCGGACCCGAGGTGATGTTGGCCGCCAGGAGGATGGCGTCGTCGTTGCGCCAGCTGGTGGAAAGTGGCAGCACCTGCCCGTCGCCTGAACCGTCAGCGAACTCATGCGGAAAGCGGGTCAACGTCGTGGCGCTGGCGCCGCGCCACCCGTAGATGGACTGGTTGGGGTCGCCCACCGCGGTAACCGGCACGAGCTCACCGCCGGCGACGAAGAGGTGCCGCAACAGGACCAGCTGTGCCTCACTGGTGTCCTGGAACTCGTCGAGCAGGACCGCACCGAACCGTTGACGTTCCATCGAGCCGATGTCGGGGAACCGCCGCGACAGGGTAGCCGCAAGGGCCATCTGGTCCGCGAAGTCGAGCGCATCCCGGCTGCGCTTGAGGCTGACGTAGGCGTCGACGAGCGGCAGCACCTGAGCCCGGGCCCTCAGCGCGGTCATCGCATCTGCCACCACCTTGGGCGTGGCTCGCGCGCGGGTGGTCCCGGTGGGCAGCCCGCGGACCCTGGCCTCGAACCGGTCGATGAACGCATGCAGGTCCGCCGGCACCAGGAGGTGCTCGGCCATCTCACCGGCCAGGTCGACAACGGCGTGGATGATCGTCGAGGCCGCAAACGGGACCTCACCCATCGGCCCGTCATAGCCCTCGACCACCTCGGCTGCGAACTGCCAGGCGGCAGCCTCGGACAGCAGACGGGACTGCGGCTCGACTCCCAGACGTAACCCGTGCTCACGAACCAGCCGACCGGCATACGAGTGGTAGGTCGAGACCGTCGGCGTCCCACCCATCACCTCGGAGCCGTCCTGCTCGGGGGCAGGGGTCCAGATGCCGACGTGGCGCAACCGGCGCAGGCGACGCCCGATACGCTCGGCCAGCTCGGTTGCTGCCTTGCGGGTGAAGGTGAGCCCAAGGACCTGGTCTGGTTCGACGTAACCGTTGGCCACCAGCCACACGACCCGCGAGGCCATGGTCTCGGTCTTACCCGACCCTGCACCGGCCACAACCAGCAGCGGGCGCATCGGTGCCTCGATCACGGCGCGCTGCTCAGCGGTCGGCGCCGGGTTGCCCAGCGCGGCGGCGATCGAGGCCGCTGAGTGCCCGATGGGATGACCCGGCACCTAGATCACCCTTCCTTGCGGCTGGACCGGGCAGCAGGAGCTGACCGCGCAGAAGGCGCAGGCTGGTCCAGCCGTGGCCGTGAAGTCGCTGCCGGCCATGCCTTCGGCGGTGTCCGCCACCAGGGCGCTTGCCCATCCCGGATCATCATCGGCCGACAGCGGCACCTGTTGCTGCAGCGTGGTCTTGACGCCCGCCGCCTTGCCGACCTGCAGCAACGCCGCCCCGGCCGAGACCGTGCCATGGCCGGCGAACGCCCCATGCTCGACCGCGGCCTGGTAGGCGCCGAGCTGGGCATGACGGAGCAGATCGCCACCGGTGGGCTTGGCAGAGCCGGTCTTGAGATCGACCACCCGCAGGCCACCGCTGCCATCGCGCTCAAGTCGGTCGACCCGTCCCTTGAGCACAGCGCGTCCCAGCTCGACCTGCATGTCAAGCTCGACGCCGACCCTTTCCCAGCCGCTGGCGGCGGACTCCTCAAAGTAGCGGGCCAGGCGCGCCACCATGGTCTGCGCCTCGGACTGCTGCCGACGCGACAGCCAGCCGGGCGCCAGCCCGAGCCGGCCCCATCGGAGGTCCACCTCCGCTCTCATGGTGGCCTCGTCGGCGTCACCGAGGTCGGCGGCGATGTCATGGATCAGGGTGCCGATGTTGGCTGCGCCCAAGCTGGGGCCGTCCCCGCCGCAGGTGGACAGCAGCCATCGCAGGCTGCAGTCGCCGTAGCTCTGGATGCGAGAGGGCGACACGGACACGCTCATGCCCTCGGCTCTTAAGGGTCGTTTGTCGCTCAGGGCCGTCAGTGCCCACCACGAGGACGGGTCGGCGCCCGCGACCCGTGCGGCCGCCAGTCGGGCCAGCTGCCCCGCGGCAGTGTGCCGCTGGCTCATGGTCGCGCCCACGACAACCTCGCGACGCAGCTCGCCCACCAGCCCCGTCAGCGTCATCGGGCGTGGCACCTCGCTGAAGGGCCTCAGCTCCTCCCGGTCATCGCACTCCCCCGGCGGGTCCACGATGTCCAGGAACACCGACGGCTGCTCGTCGTCACTTCTTACGGCCGTGACCAGCAGACGCTCGCAAGAACGGCTGGCTGCGACCAGGAAGAGCCGGGTCTCGTCACAGCGAACTGCCGCCTGGGCCGCGCGCAGCGACTGCCCACGTCCGGTCATGACATCAACCAGCCGCTCGGAGCCCAGCAGGGACCCTCGCAGGCGTAGGTCAGGCCAGACGCCCTCCTGGACGCCCGCAACCACGACAAAGCGCCACTGGCGTCCCGCCGCACCCGCAGCGGTCAGCAAGGAGACGGTGTCATGGCTGGGGGCGCGGGCCACAAGGGTGTCCCCCGCGACGTCCTGCCCCCGGATGTGCTCCAGGAACCCCCGCGGCCCCATCTGGGGCAACCGGTCGACATACTTCGCCGCGACGTCGAACAAGGCGACCACAGCATCGAGGTGACGATCAGCGCGGGCACCCGGCAGACCACCACCGAGGGCCAGCCGGCGCCAGCTCTCGCCCAGCCCGGTTGCATCCCACAAGGCCCACAGCACACTCTCGGCGCTCACTGCCGGCGCGAAACGCGAGCCGTCGCCGGCGACGGTGCGGGCAGCGTTCACCCCGGCAGCAATCGCCCTGGCCACCCGGGCAGCCGGGGCACCCTCAGGACCCAGCATCCCCAACGTCTCTGGCGCCACCAGAGCCGCCGCGAGCAGCTCGTCGCTGGAGCGCCCGCCACCGCTGTCGAGCTCGTCGGCGCGCAGCGCTCTGCGAAGTCGCCGCAGTCCCACGGCGTCGGCTCCCCCGATCGGGGACAGCACAGCATCCACCGCGGTCTGGGCGTCGATGGGGTCCGGGCGCCCCGTCGCCACGTTGAGGGCCACCTCGAGCAGCGCCAGCAGAGGACGCACCGCCACCTCGTCGCGGACCGGGACCTCGGTAGAGCGCACCGCCACAGGCACACCGGCAGCCATCAGAACCCGGCGCAGCGTGCCCGTGCGTGCCTGCCCCCGAACAATGACAGCCATCTCGGACCAGGCCATGGCGCCCAACAGGTGGGCAGCGCGAAGCTCTGCGGCGATCAAGGCAGCTTCTTGGGACGTTGTCCGCAGGAGCCGCACGTCAGCGCGCCCGCCCTGCCGGACGTCGTCAAGCCCGCGGTGGGCGCCTCCACCGAGGACGCCGATGCGCCGGGTCACCCGCAGGCTCACCTCCCGCAAGGCCTTCGGCTGCCGGTATGACCTCGCGAGCGTGATCGTGGGGCCATCGCCAAATCGGGCGTGGCCGGCGCCCAGGATGGCCGGGTCGGCGCCGCGGAAGGTCTGGACGGCAACATCGGGGTCACCGATGAGGACAAGGTCGATGTGCGGGCGCCGCAGGACCTGCACGAGCCGGGCAGCGGCCGGGGTGAGCTCCTGGGCGTCGTCGACCACGATAAGGCGCAGAGCCCAGGCCAGCCGCTCACCCAGCTCGGGATCCGACTCCAGCAGGTCGGCGGCCGCGCCCAGGATCGACGCCGGGTCGTAGGAGCCCGGACGCGAGAGGGCCGTGACCTCGTCGTACTCGGTCAGAACCTGAGCGGCCGCGACCCACTCGGGTCGATCGTGAGCCACGCCCAGGGCCGCCAGAGCGCCAGCGTCCAGGCCACGCTCAACGGCTCTCATGAGCAGATCCCGCAGCTCGGTGCGGAACCCTCTGGTGCTCAGGGCTGCGTGCATGTGCGCGGGCCAGTTCGGAGCCTTTCCCGCGCCAGCGCCGTGACCGGCGAGGAGCTCTCGCAGGATCACATCCTGCTCGGGTCCGCTCAGCAGCCGGGGGCTGGCGTCCCCGCGTAGGGCGGCGACCTGGCGCAGGATGCTGAAACCGAGCGCCTGGTGGGTTCGGGCCAGTGGCTCGGTCGTCGTGCCACCGACCCGGGCCGTGATGCGTTCGCGCAGGTCAGCGGCTGCGGCCCTGGAAGCCGTCAGAACCAAGCACTGGTCGGGTGCGACCCCGTCACGGTGGACCCGGTCAACCACGACCTCGATGGCGGTGGACGTCTTACCCGTGCCCGGAGCTCCCAGGATGCGCAGCACCGACCCGAGCGTGGCTCGGTGGGCGACGGCTGCGCCCTGTGCATCGTCCAGGCTCGGGCCCTGGGTGAGCAGGCTGGGGGCCCTTCGCAACGTCAGCACCGGCAGATTCCATCACACCGGGCCGACACCGCTGGCGAGGCGTTTGGCCAAGGCGCACCAGACGCACGAGTGCCCCGGCTGAAAAGCCGGGGCACTCGTGCACAGAACAGGTTCTGTGAGCTCAGATCACAGCGGGCGGATGTTCTCCGCCTGCGGGCCCTTCGGGCCCTGGGTGATGTCGAACTCAACCTTCTGGTTCTCGTCAAGCGAGCGGTATCCGCTGCTGGC
>Ga0208079_1000264_pt1 | contig 29177 bp, 33 predicted proteins | sample NGESurdeep092012_5_FD_184474 | JGI IMG/M metagenome (GOLD analysis project Ga0208079, IMG submission 184474) | Arctic peat soil microbial communities from Barrow, Alaska - NGEE Surface sample 210-2 deep-092012 (SPAdes) | ecosystem: Environmental > Terrestrial > Soil > Wetlands > Peat ... | reverse complement strand
GTCTTGCGGTGGCTGTTCCAGGCGCCATAGACAAGCGACCCTGGGTCGTAGGCGAACAACGAACTGGCGTTGGTGAGATCAGCCGCCTGCAAAGCTCTGCCGACCTCGCTGTGGTCGAACGGAACCCCATCCACCGTGCTGTCGCGGAGGTAGGCGTCGGCGGAGCGGTGCGGGAACTCCAGCGACGTAAGAGTCACGTCGGTCTCGCCGTGATGCCGCAACTCGAACGGGAAGTCAGGCGCTGATGGCAGCGACCGCGGTCATGACCGCAAGACCGCCAAACAACCCGCCGGCCAGCATGCGGACAAACCGCAGCGGTACGACGCGCAGCAGCACCCGACCACCTATGATCGCCAGCGCGGCCACGGTGACCAGCGCGCCGAACGAGCCGACGAAGACGCTGACCGGGTCGTGGTAGCGGGCGGTGAGCCCGGCGGTCAGTAGTTGACTGGCGTCTCCCCACTCCGCCGCGAACAGCACGCCGAAGCTGGTGAGCACCGCGCGTCGAGAGGAGACGGCCGTCCGCACCCCGCCGTTCTTCCCGACGCCGGTCGGCCCGCCGAGCGGCGCCTCGGCGGCACTTGCGCTGGCCGCGTCCTCGTACCCGCCGTTCTTGCCGACCAGCAGAAGCACTGCTCCGAGGGCGAACAGCGCCGCCGAGATCGCCAGCACCAGTCGGTGTGACAGCAGGCCAAGCAGCTGCCCTGCGGTTACGGCGACCAGGCACTGCACGGCGAAGGCGGGCGCCACGCCGGCGAACACGAACCGCCCCCGATAGCGCGTGGAGAGCACCAGGGTGGCAACCAGCGTCTTGTCCGGCAGCTCCGCCGGCAGAACGAGGAGGAAGACCGTGGCGGCCAGGGCGGGGTGCACCCGGCCATGGTCCCATCCGCCTCAGGCCTTGAACCGCCCGTACGACGGGGGATGGGTCACGTCGGGCGACTCCGGCAACCGGTCAGGTGGGCGGTCCGGGGCCATCACCGCCGCACTGCGCCGCCGAGAGCCCGACCACAGGGCCGGCACGGCATCGAGCCGGGCCGTCAGCGCATAGGCCGTCCCCTCGTAGTTGACCCGCCAGCCGCGGAAGTGCGCCCATGCCTCCTCCGGCGTCCGCTCCATCGGGAATGCCACCTCCTCCAACCGGTGCACGGCGCCGAGGAACTCGGCGTACTCCAGCTGGAGGAGGAGGTCGGGCCGCGGATCGGGGTCGTAGGACAGCCGCAGCGCGTCGCAGATCTCCCGCAGGCAGGTGAACCCCATCCGCAGGCACAGCCGAGCCTCGCTCGGGGCCCGAGACGGCGCGATGGCCAGGTAGAGCGCCGCCGAGTCCAGTACGGCGAGTAGCCCCACCACCCATGACCGCAGCGGGCGCGGTGACCGGAAGTCAATCAGCGACGGGTAGTTGGTGTGGCTCTCGGCGACGTCGGCGGCCCAGCGCTCCCAGCCGCGGTAGAACTCCGGCAGGCTGTCGAGGATGTTCACCAGCCGGTGCCGAGCGAGCACTTCCGGCCCCCACGCTGGCTCCCCGGCCCGGCTCTGCAGCAGGGTCACGTCGGTCTCGCGCCGGTTGTACGCCGCGTAGATCGTCGGCAGGTAGGCGATCTGCAACGCGATGACCAGCGGCCCGGTCGCGGCGGCGGCGAACTCCAGCGCGGTGACGTCGGCCTGCCGCGAGGTGTCGAAGCCGAGGGTGAACATCGACGAACCGGCTTGACGCAGCGCCTCGCCGAGCCCGATGTCGGACAGGCCGAACACCAGCGCGGTGTAGGCGACGAGGAAGAGGCCGAGCCAGCAGAGCAGCAGGGCTAGCAGCGTCAGCGGTGCTTGGGGCGCCAGCACCCGGTCCTTGGTTTCGTAGCGGGTGCACCGGTCCGCCACAAAGACGAACGGTGCCCGGGTCACTCGACCGACCGCCCGGCTGATCCAGGAGCTGAGCCCGCGGGGAACGATGAGGGTCCCCACGATGCTGCGCGCGGTAAGCACTACCAGCGCCACGCCGCCGCCGACCATGGCGGCCCGAAGGATCGTCACGGTCGGGGCACCCTAGGCGCGATCGGGCGGCCGATCACGATCTGGAGCACGTTGGGTACCTCGTTGGGGTCGCGGTCGCCCGCGCCGGTGCCCACGGCCGTGACCACCATCGGCGGTAGGCCGCCCCACTGCGACACGGTGGCGGCGAGCAGTGCCGTGCCGGTCGGGGTGCACATCTGGTACGGCGGTCCGCCGTCCGCGCCAGGATCCACGGCGTGAGCCTACGAGCGTCGCGGTCGCCGGCGCCCCCGGAGGCGGTCGCTAGCCTGGTGACCCGTGCCCGAGACGCCTGGCGTGCCACCCGCCCGATATACCTACCTGGGACCGGCGGGCACCTTTACCGAGGCGGCGCTGCGCACTCTGCCCGTGGCTGCCGAGGCCGAGCTGCTGCCGCACGCCACCGTGGCGGCGGCGCTGGACGCCGTCCGCGCCGGCGAGGTCGACGGCGCCGTCGTGGCGCTGGAGAACTCCATCGAGGGTGCGGTCTCAGCGACCCTGGACGAGCTGGCCACCGGTGAGCCGCTGCAAGTGCGTTGCGAGGTGTTGCTGGCGATCCGCTTCGCCCTGCTGGTCCGGCCCGGCACCGAGCTGGCGGCGGTAGCCACCGTGGCCGGGCACTCGCACGCGCAGCCGCAGTGCAAACGGTGGCTGGCGGCGAACCTGCCGCAGGCCAGGTGGGAGGCCGCGGCCTCGAACGCCGACGCCGCCCGGCAGGTGGCCGCGGGCGCCTTCGACGCCGCGCTGGCCGGGGCCTTCGCGGCCGAGCGGTACGGCCTGACTGTCCTGGCCGAGCCGGTGAACGACGTCACTCACGCGATCACCCGATTCGTGCTGGTCACCCGGCCCGGGCCGTCGCCGGCCCCGACCGGAGTGGACCGCACCAGCCTGGTGGTTTTCATCGGCGACGACCATCCGGGTGCGCTGTTAGAGCTGCTGACGGAGTTCGCCGTCCGTGGAGTCAACCTGACCCGGATCGAGTCCCGGCCCACCGGCTCCGGCCTCGGGCGCTACTGCTTCTCGGTGGACTGCGAAGGGCACGTGCAGGACCTTCGGGTGGGTGAGGCGCTCTCGGCGCTGCACCGGATCAGCGCCGACGTGCGGTTCCTCGGCTCCTACCCACGGGCCGACGGGTTGGCGCCGACCGTACGGCCCGGCACGACCGATGCCGAGTTTCGTGAGGCCGCGGACTGGCTGCGCCGGCTGCGCGCCACGAGCTAGCCCTGGCGACGCGGCGGAATCACCTCGCCGCTGCCGCTGCCGCTGCCGCTGCCGCCGCCGATCGTGGTGCGGGCCGCGCTCGCTGGCTCGGCGGGTCGCGTACCCCGGCCGCACCACGATCACCTCGCGGGCGCCCTGACCGCCTGACCCGGTGACCATGGCGCAGGCCGTGCGGGCGCGGCCCGGTAGCCTCGCGGGGGTGATCGACCTCCGGCTGCTGCGGGACGACCCGGACCGCGTGCGGGCTTCCCAACAGGCCCGCGGCGAGGATCCGCACGCGGTCGACGTCCTGCTGGCTGCGGACGAGCGCCGTCGGGCGGCGGTCAGCCGGGCCGACAGCCTGCGGGCCGAGCAGAAGGCCTTCGGCCGCGCCATGCAAGCGGCGTCCGTGGACGAGCGAGCCACGCTGCGCGCCCGCGGTGGCGAGCTCTCCGCCGAGGTCAAGCTGGCCGAGGCGGAACAAAGCGCCGCCGACGAGGCCCTGCGCCCCGCCCGCCTCGCCGTACCCAACGTCATCGAACACGGCGCTCCGGCCGGGGGCGAGGACGACTTCGTGGTGCTGGAGACGGTCGGGGAGATCCCGACGTACGACGGTTGGTCCCCGCGCGACCATCTGGAGCTCGGCGAGCTGCTTGGCGCCATCGACGTGGACCGGGCGGCCAAGGTGTCGGGAGCGCGGTTCTACTTCCTCACCGGTGTCGGCGCGCTGCTGGAGCTGGCGCTCGTCAACCTGGCGGTGGCCCAGGCGGTCGCGGTTGGATTCATCCCGGTGATCCCGCCGGTGCTGGTCCGGCCGGAGGCGATGGAGGGCACCGGCTTCTTGGGGGCGCACGCGGCCGAGGTGTACCGGCTGGAGGCCGACGACAGATACCTGGTCGGTACGTCGGAGGTGCCGCTGGCGGCGTACCACGCCGGCGAGGTACTTGACGCCGCCCGGCTGCCGCTGCGCTACTGCGGCTTCTCGCCGTGCTTCCGCCGCGAGGCCGGGTCCTACGGCAAGGACACCCGCGGGATCATTCGGGTGCACCAGTTCGACAAGGTCGAGATGTTCTCCTTCTGCCGGCCGGAGGAGGCCGCGGTCGAGCACCGCCGGCTGCTGGCCTGGGAGCGGCAGTTCCTCGGCGCGCTGGAGCTGCCGTACCGGGTGATCGACGTGGCGGCGGGCGACCTGGGGTCGAGCGCGGCCCGCAAGTTCGACTGCGAGGCGTGGGTGCCGACCCAGGAGCGCTATCGGGAAGTGACGTCCACGAGCAACTGCACTGACTTTCAGGCCAGGCGGCTGGGCATTCGAATGCGTACGGCGGAGGGCGTGCGGCCGCTGGCGACGCTGAACGGCACGTTGTGCGCCGTTCCCCGCTTCATCGTCGCGTTGCTGGAGAACCATCAACAACCCGACGGCGCCGTGCGGGTGCCGGCGGCGCTGCGGCCGTGGCTCGGTGGCCGGGAGGTGCTGGAGCCGGCTGGCTGACGATGCCCTGCGACTGCGCCCCGGGCGGCGCCGCGGGCGACACTGGGACGGTGAGCTCGTCGCCGTACCCCCGACTGGTCGCCACCGACCTCGACGGGACGCTGGTCCGCTCCGACGGCACGGTCTCCGACCGCACTCGGGCGGCGCTGGCATTGGTGGAGGACGCCGGGGCGGTGCTGGTGTTCGTCACCGGCCGGCCGCCGCGCTGGATGACCCCGATCGTCGCGGCGACCGGGCACCGGGGGCTGGCCATCTGCGCCAACGGGGCCCTGCTTTACGACCTGCACACCGAACGCGTCGTCGAGGAGCACCTGCTCGAGCCCGCCGCCGCGGCCGAGGTGGTGGCGGCGCTGCGGGCGCTTATCCCCGATGTCACCTTCGCGGTCGAGCGCGGGATGGCCGGATTCAGTCGGGAGGCGGCATACCAGACCCGCTGGCCGCAGCCGGACGCCGGGATTGCCGAGGTCGGGGAACTTGTGGCGGCGCCGATGGTCAAGATGCTCGTGCGGCACGCGGAGATGGGCGCCGACGACCTGCTGGCGCTGGCGCGCGCGGCCGTGGGTGAGAGCGTCACGCTGACGCACAGCAGCACCGAAGGGCTGCTGGAGATCTCCGCCGCCGGGGTCAGCAAGGCGACTGGCCTAGCCGGCTTCGCCGCAGGGCGAGGCATCACCGCGGCGGAGGTCGTCGCGTTCGGGGACATGCCCAACGACCTGCCGATGCTGTCGTGGGCCGGCCACTCCGTCGGCGTGGCCAACGCCCACGCCGAGGTGCTCGCCGACGTCGACGAGGTCACCGCCGCCAACGATGCCGACGGGGTGGCGCTGGTGCTGGAACGGCTGTACGGCGGTTAGCTCCGGCGTTGCGCGCGCCTGCGGGTTTTTGTCGGACCCTTCGGCGACGATGCCGTCATGACCACCGCCCTGCTGCTCGCCCTGGCCGCCGCCGCTGTCGCGGCGATCGTCGCTGCCGTGTTGGCCCGGGGCCGGGCGCGGTTGCTGCTGCGTCGGGCCGAGCGGGCCGAGACCGAGCTCGCTGCCGAGCGCCGGATCACCGCGGAGAAGGTGGTGCTGGTCGAGCGGGCGGAGAGCCGGCTGTCGGACTCGTTCGCCGCGCTCTCCGCGCAGGCGCTGGACCGGGCCGGTTCCTCGTTCCTGGAGCTGGCGACGACCGCGCTCGGTCGCCATACCGCCGAGGCACGCGGCGACCTCGATGCCCGGCGGCAGGCGGTCGAGTCGCTGGTGGCGCCGCTGCGGGACTCGCTCGGCAAGGTGGAGAACCAGCTCGGTGCCCTGGAGGTCTCGCGCCGCTCGGCGTACGCCGGGTTGGTTGAGCAGGTGCGTTCGCTCGCTGATGGCCAGGACCGGTTGCGGACGGAGACCGCCACGTTGGTCACCGCCCTGCGGGCTCCGTCGGTGCGCGGTCGCTGGGGGGAGCTGCAGCTGCGCCGGGTGGTGGAGATGGCGGGCATGGTGGAGCACTGCGACTTCACCGAGCAGACCACCTGCGACGGCGACAACGGTCGGCAGCGGCCCGACCTGCTGGTGCGGCTGCCCGGCGGCGGGTCAGTGGCCATCGACGCCAAGGTCCCGCTGCAGGGCTACCTCCAGGCGGTGGAGGCGGCGGACGAGGGCGCTAGGCGGCTGGCGTTACAGGCGCACGCCCGCCAGCTGCGGGCGCACGTCGACGCGCTGGCCCGCAAGGCCTACTGGGAGCAGATCAAGCCGGCCCCTGAATTGGTCGTGCTGTTCGTCCCGGGGGAGACGATCCTGTCTGCGGCGCTGGAGGAGGCACCGGAGCTCTACGATCACGCGGTGGCCGGCTCCGTGCTGCTGGCTACGCCGACCTCGCTGATCGGTCTGCTTCGCACGATCGCTTACGGGTGGCGGCAGGAGGCGCTGGCCGCGAACGCCCAGCAGGTGTGCGACCTCGGCCGGCAGCTGCACACCCGGCTTAGCACGCTGGTGGGCCACATCGACAAGCTCGGTCGCGCGTTGGACACCGCCGTGGGTGCCTACAACGACACGGTCGGCACCTTCGAGTCCCGGGTGCTGGTCAGCGCCCGCAAGCTTGCCGACCTCAAGGTGAGCGAGGGCGAGCTGGACGAGCCGCGACAAGTTGACCGGGCGGCCCGCCGGCTGCGCGCCGCCGACCCGCCGCGTTCGGCTGTCGTCGCGGTGGATCCGTCGCTGCCGGAGCTGCCCGAGCGCGCCGGCTGAGCGCCTGCCTACCCAGTCCGCGCTTCCGGAGTGGCGGCGCCCGCTCTCGCCGCTACGCCCACGCTCGCTGAGCGCCCGGCCGCGCCCAGCAACCAGCCGCCGAGCACGCCGGGGTAAGAGGGGTGGGCGTACGCCGACGAACGGTTGCCGGCTGAGCGCTAGGCGCCACCGGCCCGACCAAGCAGCCGCTCGGCGATGGAATGGTCGGCACCCTCCTCTGGCATCAGCAGCCACGCTGCGAGATAGCAGGCAACGCCGCTGCCGCCTAACAGGGCAAGGAGTACGAAGGCCAAGCGCACCAGCGCGACGTCAACGCCGAGGTAGTTGGCCAGCCCGGCGCTGGCGCCGGTCAGAACGCGACCGGAGAGCGGACGCCGGAGCTGGCGTCGAGGGCCGGTCGGAGGTGGCATGAACGGCGGCGGGGACGGGGTGAACGGCGGAGTGGACGGGGAGTCTGGGTCGTTGGGTTCCATGCCCACCAGCATCCCCGTTCGACGCCGTCCAGACGGATGCCTCCCATGATCATTGTGCGCGGATGCCGCATGGAGCCGCTCGAAACGAGGTGTTTCGGCACAACGATCAGCCAGAGCTAGAGGGCCGCGCAGGCGGCCGCGCAGGCCGGCCTGGCGCAGAGCCACCGGCCCGTCTCTACAGGTAAGGACCCGAGCCCGGTCGAGCGAACCCCGGCGCCGGAGATGGCGACCCATCGCCCGGGGCGCCGGAACCGGGCTGCACCAGTCCGCCCGGCAGTGCCCGCCGACGCATCTCCTCCAGCTGCGCGCGGGCCGCCATCTGCTGCGCCACCAGCGCGGTCTGGATCCCGTGGAACAGCCCCTCCAGCCAGCCGACCAGCTGGGCCTGGGCGATGCGCAGCTCGGCGTCGGAGGGCACGGCGTCGTCGGTGAACGGCAACGACAACCGGTGCAGCTCGGCACAAAGCTCCGGCGCCAGCCCGGTACACAGCTCGCGGATCGAGCTTTCGTGGATCTCCCGTAACCGAACTCGGCTGGCGTCGTCCAGCGGCGCTGCCCGCACCTCGTCGAGCAACTGCTTGACCATCGTGCCGATCCGCAGCACCTTGGCCGGCTGCTCCACCAGGTCGGTGGGGGCCATCCCGGCTTCCGCGTCCGCGCGGGCGGTATCCTCCGGCTGGTCGCCGGGACCTTCACCGCCTCCAGCCCCACCGCCTCCAGCCCCCGACGACCCGCCGCCGCCAGCCGGCACTGTTCCGATCGGCCTGCCGTCCGGTCCCACGACGACGATGGCCCGGTGCGGGCCGGAACGGGGCGAGTGCGGCTCAGTCATGACCCCATTGTCCCCGACGACCGACGACGCCTGTCTATCGCCCGCGTGGTCGATGCCAGGCGTCAGCGGACGGCCAGCAACACCTTGCCGATGTGGCCGCCGTCCTCCACCAGCCGGTGCGCAGCCGCTGCCTCCGACAGCCGCAGCACCCGGTCGACCACCGGTCGCACGCTGCCGTCCGCTACGCCGGGCCAGACATTGGCGACCACCTCGGCCACGATCCGTGCCTTCTCCGCGGCCGGCCGAGCCCGCAGTGACGTGGCGGTCACCGACGCCCGCTTGGTCAGCAGCGCGCCGAGGTCCAGCTCCCCCTTGCGACCGCCCTGCAGGCCGATGACCACCAGCCGACCGCCCGCGGCCAGCGCCGCCACGTTGCGCGGCAGGTACTTGGCGCCCATGTTGTCCAGGATCACGTCGACGCCACGACCGTCGGTGGCGGCCCGCGCCCGCTCCACGAAGTCCTCGTCCCGGTAGTTGATTGCCACCTCGGCGCCGAGCTCTCGGCAGCGGGCCAGCTTCTCCGCCGTACCGGCCGTGCAGAACACTCGCGCTCCGGCCCGGACGGCGAGCTGAATCGCCATCGTCCCGATGCCGCTCGAGCCACCGTGCACGAGCAGTGACTCGCCGGCTCGCAGCCCGGCCGTCATGAACACGTTGGACCACACGGTGCAGGCCACCTCGGGCAGGCCGCCGGCGGTCACCAGGTCCACCCCCGCCGGCACCGGCATGAGCTGCCCTACCGGCACCGCGACGCGTTCGGCGTACCCGCCGCCGGCGAGCAGTGCGCACACCTCGTCACCGACAGCCCAGCCTGACACGCCGGCTCCGAGCTCCGCCACCACCCCGGAGCACTCCAGCCCCGGGTACGGCGGGGCGTCCGGCGGCGGCGGGTAGTGACCCTGCCGCTGCATGATATCGGCGCGGTTCACCGCGGTGGCAGCCACCTCGACCACCACCTCGCCCGGGCCGGGGTGCGGGTCGTCGACCTCAGTCCAGACCAGGGCCTCTGGGCCGCCGGGCTCGGGCACGGTGATCGCATACATGCCGGAAAGCCTAGGCCTAGAGTCGCTAGGGCGAACGGCGACCGGACTCGTCGGTTGCCCGCCGTACCGCCTCGCAGATCGCCGTCGCAACGGCAGCTGGGTGCTCCAGCAGCAGCAGGTGGCCGCCGTCGACCTCGCGCAGCACCGCGTTACCCAGCCGGTGGGCCAGCTCGCGCCCGGCCTGCACCGGCACCGAACGGTCGGCACGCCCGGCCAGCACCACGGCGGGCACCATGATCTCTCCAAGCCGCCGCTCGAGTGCCGGCGTTTCCCGCACCATCGCCGCCTGCTCCACCCGCCAGGCGTACCAGTGCGGCCCGCGGCTGGAGCGCTGCAGAATGGCGCGCACGTGTTCCAGCTCGGCCGGTCCCAGCTTGCTGCCGACGTTGCGGGCGGAAACTTCGGCCAGTCGCGGTCCCAATCCCCGCATCACGGTGGCGAACACCGCCCCGCCGGCCCGGGTCGCAATCAGCTGGTCCACCCGGCCGTACGCCGCGCGGGTGCCCACCGAGGCCACCAGCGCCAGGCCGGCCACCCGGTCGGGCGCCCGCAGGGCCGTGGCCAGCGCGACTCCACCGCTCCAGGAGTAGCCCACCACGACCGCTCGCTCGATGCCGGCGGCGTCCAGGTAACGAACCACGGCGTCGGCGTTGTGCCAGAAACCGCCGGCCAAGCTGCCGTCGTAGCCCGGGCGGTCCGGAGCAAGCACGCGAAGCCCATCCAGCAACGGCCGCAGCGCGTCCCAGTCGTCGCCGCCGCCCGGCTGGCCGTGCAGCAACATGACAGGCAGCGGCATCGGCACCGGCATCGGCACCGGCACCGGCATCGGCACCGGCACCGGCACCGGCACCGCGGCGGCCGCGGAAGTCACCGACTGCTCCCTCGGCCGGTGGGCTCGCCGGTGTCCCGACGCAGCTCGAACCACACCACCTTTCCCTCGCCGGTAGGCCGAACCCCCCAGCGGTCGGCGAGGGCATCGACCAGCTGCAGCCCGCGACCGCCCTCGTCGGTGCCCGCGGCCCGCCGCGGCCGAGGCACTCGGGTGTCGTTGTCGGCCACCTCGACCGAGATGGTTCGACTGCCGCGGCGCATCCGCACCCGAACCTGTCCGCCGGCGTGCCGGATCGCGTTGGTGACCAGCTCGCTGACCAGCAGGCTGGCCCGGTCCATCCGCTCCGGCGTGGTCCAGCCCTCGATCAGCTCGGCGGTACGGGCGCGCACTGCCGACACGGTGCCCGGGTCCGGCGGGATGGTGAGCGAGGCGACCTGCTGGTCAGTTTCCCGGGGCGAGACAACCAGCATGGCGATGTCGTCCGCCGCGTCTTGGCGGCCCATGACCCGCAGCGCGGTGTCGCACACGACGTTCGGGTCACCGGCCGGCACCAGTCCGCGGCCGAGCCGGGCGATGCCGGCGTCGATGTCGTCGTCGTGGCTCTCCACCAATCCGTCGGTGTAGAGAACGAGCAGCTCGCCGGGGCGCAGTGGCACCTCCGTGTGCTCGAACGGCACGCCGCCCACGCCGAGCGGCACCCCGCCGCCGAGATGGACGCGGTAGGTCTCCCCGCGCAGCACGATCGGCGGCGGGTGACCCGCGTTGGCGACGCAGCACGACGCCGTGACCGGGTCGTACACGGCGTACACGCAGGTCGCGATCTGCTCGCCCATCCCGCTCAGCAGCTCGTCGAGATGGCGCAGCACGTCGATCGGCGGCAGGTCCATCACGGCGTACGCCCGGACCGCCGCGCGCAGCTGACCCATGACCGCGGCCGCGTGCACGCCGCGGCCCATGACGTCGCCGATCACGATACCGACCCGGCCGGCGGACAGCGGGATGACGTCGTACCAGTCGCCACCGACCTGCGAGTCCGACTGACTCGGCCGGTAGCAGGCCGCCAGCGCCAGGCTCTCCACGTCCGGCAGCCGGCCGGGCAGCAGGCTGCGCTGCAAGGTCAGGGCGATGCCCCGCTCCCGGCGGTAGGCCCGGGCGTTGTCCAGCGCGATGGCGACCCGGCGCGCCAGGTCGCGTAGGTAGGGCAGCACGTCGGTGTCAAACCGGCGCCCCGACGGCCGCAGGTCCAGGTGCAGGACGCCGAGCAACGACCCGCGGGCGCGCAGCGGCAGGGTCAGCGCGGTGTCGGCGACCAGTTCGCCACCGGTCCGCAACGCCTCCCGCACCGCTTCCGGTACGGCGTTCGAGTCCCGTTCCGCGGCCCAGCGGGCGGCGACCCGCGAGTCGACGTGGGCCAGGCCCAGGCAGCGAGTCACGTCCTCCTCGACGGTGGCCACGATGCACCCGTCGGCGACGTGCGGCACCAGTCGCTGGACCAGCGACCGGCCGATGGCTTCGTCGTCGAGCGAGTCGAGCGCGGCGGTGATCTCGGCCAAAAACGTGCTGCGGTCGCGGACGACATCGCGTTGGCGCTGGGCCTCCACCCGTTCGGTGATGTCGTTCAGCAGCACGAGGACCTGCTGCGCGCCCCGCGGACCTGGCGTCGGGGCCGCGATCACCTCCAGCACGCGGCGCGCTCCCGGAGGCCCGGCGCGGGACGTCGTCACCGTCCGTTGGCCGGACGTCGCCACCGTGGCCAGGGCCTCGGTGAGCGCCTCCGGCGAGGTGAACAACGGCGCCAGCGGATGGCCCCGCAGCGTGCGCTCGTCGACGCCGAGTTGCGTCACCGCCCGTCCGTTCCAGCTCTCGATGGTGCCATCGGCGTCGGCGAGCAGGACGCCGACCGGCGCGTGCTCCAGCAGGCTCACCGGGTCCACCGTGGCTGCGGCACCAGTGGGGGGTCGGACCGGCAGCCGCTCGGCCGCCGCCGCAACCGCCGAGCGATGCCGACGCCGGCGCACGGCCAGCTCCGCGGCGGTGACGATCTCGGCGGCGAAGTCCCCGGGATCGTCACCGACGACCACCACGCACCGGGTGTCCTGCCCGACGTGCGGCGCGTACCGCAGCTGCTTGCCGACGTTGGCCACCTCGGCCGCCGAGCCGACCACCAGCACCGCCGTGTCGGCGTCGCGCCGGTGGGACGCCTGGGCGATGCGCACGGCGTGCGGGCCGGCGGCGACCACGACCACCCCCGGCGCGCGGTCGGCCTCCAGCCGGTCCGGCGTCTCGGCCGGGGACCAGTCCGCGACCGGCAGATCGGCCTGCTCGAGCGCCGCGCGGATTCTGTTGGCCAACGTGGTGGGTAGCCCGACGAGAACGGCGGCGGGCACCGCTACTCCCCCAGCAGCGGCAGTCCGAGCAGCGCCCGACCGGCCCACACCCGCAGTACGTCGGTGGTCGGCGCCATCACGTGCGCCGCCCGGGCGTCGCGCAGGTTGCGTTCCAGCGGCGAGCACTCCCGGTAGGCGATGCCCCCGGCCAGGGTCATCGCCTCGTTGGTCACGTCCACGGCGCACGCCGCGACCTCAGCCTTGGCCGAGGCCAGCATCGGCAGCGCGTCCACCGAGTTGGCGTCGGCCTCCCAGCCAGCCTGGTAAACGAGCCGGCGGGTGCGCTCGACGTACGCGTAGAGCTCGCCCAGCCGGTGCTGCAGGATGGAGTTGGCCGCCAGCACCCGGCCGGTGTGGTCGTGTCGCTCGGCGAGCAGGTGATCCCGGGCGAGGGTGAGCGAGGAGGCCGCCACGCCGAGGTAGGTGCCGGCCATGGCGATCAGGAAGTAGGGCGCCACGACCTCGAAGACGTACCAGATCTGGTCACCCTGTTCGCCCAGCAGGCTGTCGGCGGGTAACCGAACGTGATCGAGCTCCAAAGTGCGCGAAGAGTTGCCGCGCATGCCGACGCCGGACCAGTCGCCGACCCAGCGCATGCCGGGGGTGTCGGCCGGCGCCACCACGGCCGAGAACATCCCTGGCGGGGCATCTGGGTCCGCGGCCACCGTAGAGACGACGTAGGAGTCGGCGTGGCTGCCATTGGTCACGAAGCTCTTGGTGCCGGTGACCTCGTAGCCGCCGTCCAGGGTGGCCAGCGTCGTCTGGGGCAGCCAGAACTGCGCTCCGGTCCCCGGCTCACTGAGCGAGAGCGTGGTCAGATGCCGGCCGGCGGCGATCGGAACCAGGTAGGTGTCGCGCTGCGCGGGGGTGGCTTTGGCCGCCAGTACGGCGGCGGCGACCTGGTGCATGCCGAAGCACAACGCCGTGGAAGCGCACTGCTCGGCGATCGTCTCGCACACTTGAGCCAGCGCGCGCAGGCCGAGCCCGTGGCCGCCCACCGACCGCGGCAGCACCAGGCCGCCAAGCCCCGCGTTCATCAAGGCGCGTAGGGCGGCCTCCGGCCAGCGAGCCTCCCGGTCGGTCCGGGCCGCCTCCGGGCCGGCCACCTCGACCGCCACCGCGCGCGCCAACTCGACCGCTTCCTCGAGGGCAAAGGAGGACAGCACGCCGCGCAGTATCCTCCGGTTTCCCGAGGCGACCGAGGCGGAGGGCAAGATGTCACCCGGTCGGTGGCCGATCGCGTGCGGCCGACCGGGGCAGCCGGCCTACCTGATTCGACGCTTGCAACCCGACGGAGGCACCTGTGATCGTCGTCGCCGGGGAGGCGCTGGTCGACCTCGTGCCCAAGCCCGGTGGCCTGCTTTACCAGGGATACGCCGGCGGCAGCCCGGCCAACACCGCCGTCACCATCGCCCGGCTGGGGACGCCGGTCGCGTTGCTGGCCCGACTGGCTGGCGATCACGCCGGGCGGGCGCTGCGCGCACATCTGACCAGCAACGGCGTCGATCTCCGGTACGCCGTGGCAGCGGACGAGTCCACCAGCCTGGCGGTCGTCGACGTTGCGCCGGATGGTTCCGCCGCCTACGGGTTCTACGTCGCCGGGACCGCCGACTGGCAGTGGCAGCCCGCTGACCTGCCGGACCCGCTGCCGGCGGACGTCGTCGCGCTGCATCTCGGGTCACTGGCACTGGCGCTGGCCCCGGGCGCGGACCTGCTGGCGACCTTCGCCCGGCGCGAAGCGGCACGGCGGGTGGTGTCGCTCGACCCCAACGTTCGGGCCGCTCTGGCCGGGGATCGGGCCGCGTACCGGCGTCGCCTCGAAGAGGTGGCGGCGAAGGCGCAGGTGGTGAAGGCGAGCGAGGAGGACCTGGGCTGGCTCTATCCGGGCGAGGCAGTGGAGGCGGCGGCGCAACGCTGGCAGCGCCACAGCGGCGGGCTGGTGGTGCTCACCCGCGGACCGGCGGGTGTCTCGGCGTGGACGGCTACTGGCCGAGTGGACCGCGCGGCCGAACCGGTCCCGGTCGTTGACACGGTCGGAGCCGGGGACTCCTTCGCCGGCGGGCTGCTGGACGGCCTGTACCGGATAGGCGGCCTACACCCCGGTGGGCCGGGCGCGCTCCGGGTCGACGAGCTGGACGCGGTGCTGGCCTTCGCTGCCCGGGTGGCCGCCGTGACCTGCTCACGGCCGGGAGCTGACCCGCCGTACCGCCGGGAGCTCGACCTGGCCTGACGCCTCAGCGCTTGGGCGGCGTGGTGTCCGTGGTGGGCGACCGGTCGTGCCGGGACTCGGATCCGGAAACTGCCTCGGATCGGTATCGAGTTAGGATCTCTTTGACCTGCTGTTCTTGTTCCTCGGTCAGCGGGGGTCCGACGACCCCGGGGTCGCGTCGCACTTCTTCGGGTCGCAGCGTCATCGCCACCTCCAGCCGGCCGACGGGCTCCGTCGAGGTCCATGCTGGCCGCTGCGGCGTCGCCTGGAAAGGCCTGGCAGTGGCCAGTTGCCCGGAGGCAGGCTGCGATCTGGGCGGCTCGGGCCGCATGTCGTACGTTGGCGGCCCTGGAGGGCTCGCCTAGTGGCCGATGGCGGCGGTCTTGAAAACCGCTAGGGCGTTCGCGCGTCCTCGTGGGTTCGAATCCCACGCCCTCCGCTGTCGCGCAGCCTCTCGGTGGCGCTGGGCGCTGTGTGGGACGATCTGCATCTGCTCATTGCCACCTTCGTGGGCACGGCCGGTGTGGAGGTGGGGCGTGCTCCACACCGGCCGAGGGAGTGCCCGCTGCCGCCGAAAGCCTCTTGCTCCATCCGGTGGCGTCAGTGACTAACCAATACCGGGGACGAGTGGGTGGCTGGCGACGCCCAGTCTCGGTGCCCCAAGACCTGAACTTGCTGACCGGGCCGGTGCGCGGACGGCTCGAGCTGCCGACGGCCGTGCATTCCTCTGGGCCGTCGCAGACGTTCGATCTCGAAGACGACGACGACCTCACCGAGTTGTACCAGATCGTTCTGACCAACGGCGACGAGGCGGCGGTAATTGACTACGTCGACTTGGTCCAGCTTGTCCGGCTGTGGCCAAGGCTGCGGCTGCCCAGCTACGTCTGGAATGCGTGGAGCGAGCGGCTGGCAACAGCAGCGCTGCGCTGAGCCTCGATCCGGAGCTCGACCGACTCGACCGACTCGCCCGGCTGGTACTGGCGGCAGTGCCGGGCGGGAATATTGCGCTGCAGGTGCGGTACAGCCGCCTCGGCTGCTCGAACTCGCGGCTGGAAGGACCGTGGTTTTGACCGGGCGGTCTTCGCCCAAGCGTTGGCCACCGCCGCCCGGACGACCTGACGGGGCATTCGAGCGACTGGGCCGGGCCGGGGCCTCAACGCGCAGGCGCTCGCCGGACTGCGCGAAGGTGCCTACCAGAGGCGAGCCGAGCTGGATGCCGGACGAGGCCTGGCAGGAGTGGCCCGCCGCCGGCGAAGCCGAGGCTTGGGAGAGGCGGTCGTCGACGATGGTCTCGGGGGAGTGATCCGTCCAGCGACATCTGTGGACCTCACCCTGACGGAGACGCCGGGGCGGCAAGCACCGTCCGGCGGCATCAAAGGCCGGCAACGGCGCGGCCGTCATGGGGCATTACTGAATCCAGGCGGTCACCGGCTGAGCCGCCGGTGCTCCCCGTTGATCCCGACGTCCAAGACGTCTTCGCCGGGCCGCCGCACCCGCCCCCGACTGCGCGGCCGCCTGCTGGTCGCCGTCATCACCAGCGGCGCCTTCGCGCTCGCCCTGCTGCTCGTGATCGTGATCGCGGTGTGGCTGCCCACGACGTACGTTCGGTCGGCCCTGGGCATCGGCTTCCCCGGCGGCTTCACCACCTTCTCCTCGGTTGTCACCACCACCGACCGGCTCGCCGGCCATGGTGCCGTGGGCATCGCCGCCCAGTACCTCGGGCTCAGTACGGTGGCCGGACTGGCGCTGCGTCGCTCGGCCAGGTGACCGGGGCGAGCCGTGGCGACGTACCGGGGTCGTCGCCGCCCACAGTGAGGTTCGACCCGGCCGACCCGGCGACAGAGCTAGCGGAGGGCAGATGGCGCTAACCGGAGCCGCACAGCGACTGACCATCCTCATCGGCGAGTCCGACCAGTGGCATCACCGGCCGTTGTACGCCGAGATCGTCCGGCGGGCGCACCAGTCCGGGATGGCGGGAGCCAGCGTGTTGCGCGGCATCGAGGGGTTCGGCCCGAGCAGCCACATCCACACCGCCCGGCTGCTGAGCCTTTCCCAAGACCTGCCCATTGCGATCATTATTGTGGATAGTGCGGAGCGCATCCGCGGCTTCCTGCCCGAGCTCGATGTCCTGGTCACCGACGGGGCGCTGGTGATTCTCGATGACGTCGAGGTGATCAAGTATGTCGGGCGGTGGCAGGCTTCGCGATGATGCTGGCCATCGCGGTCGGGCTCGCCGCCGGGCTCGGCGCGACCGGCCGCTACCTGCTGGACCAGCTCATCCAGGGCTGGCACGACTCCGTCTTCCCGTGGGGCACGTTTGCGATCAACATCACCGGGTCGCTGTTGCTGGGGCTGGTCACGGGGCTGGCGCTGCACCACGGATTGGCGCATAGACCGACGGTCGTGCTCTCGGCCGGCTTCACCGGGGGATACACAACGTGGTCGACGTGGGCCTGGGAGTCGCTGGTGTTGGCCGAGGACGGCTCTCTGCTGGAGGCCGGCGCGAACATCGGCGCCAGCCTGGTCGTCGGCGTGCTGGCCGCGGCGGCCGGCCTCGGTCTCGCGGCGCCATGACGCGGCCAGGATCATCTCGCCCGGTCGCGACCGGGTCGAACACCCTGCTGCTTGGTCGGCTTTCCCTGCTTTCCGGGATGGCCCAGGAGATGGTCTACCCGCTGGTCCCGACCTTCGTCGTCGTGGCGTTGGGCTCCTCGACGACCTTGCTCGGTACCGTTGAGGGGCTGCTGGCGGTCGGGGTGACACTCGCCCGGCTTGGCAGCGCGCGGGCGCTGGACCGGGGGATGTCGCCGCAGCGGCTGCTCACCATTTCCTACGTCGCCTCGCTGATCTCTAGGCCGCTGCTGGCGCTGGCCCCGAACGTCGCCGCCGTCGGCAGCCTGCGCGTGGTCGACGGGCTGGGCAAGGGCGGGAAAGATGCCCCGAAGGACTCGCTGGTGGCGCTCGACGCCGGTGCCGGCCGCGCCGGCCGGTCGTTCGGGGTGCTGCGGGCCTTGGACACCGCCGGCTCGGTCGCGGACCGGCCGTCGCCGGGCTGTTGCTGCTTGTGCTCGGCCATGAGGAAACCGGTCTGCGCACCGTGTTCGCCCTGGCGGCCCTTCCGGCGATCGCCGGGCTGTTCACGCTGCGGCAGGTCCGGGACGCACCGCCCGCACCCCGGGATCGAGAGCTGCCGCGGACGCCGCTGCCAAGCGCGTTTCGGGCGCTGCTGGTGGCCACCGTGGTGTTCGGGCTGGCCAACTCCTCCGACACCATGTTGCTGCTGCGAGCTCGGTCCGCGGGGCTGTCTGCGGCCCAGCTCGCGTTCGCCTACGCCGCGGTCAACCTGGTATACGCCCTGCTGGCGGTGCCGCTCGGCGCGCTGTCCGACCGCATTGGTCGCCGCCGGCTATTGATCGCCGGTTGGGCGGTGTACGCCGCGGTGTACGCCGGGTTCGCCGCCGCTACCAGCGCCTGGCAGCTGTGGACGCTGTTCGCGGCGTACGGCGTCTACTACGCCTCCGCGGAGGGGACCGTCAAGGCCTGGGTCGGCGACCTGGTGCCAGTGCAGCGTCGGGGCGCCGCCTACGGCCTGTATGCCGCCGCTGCGGGGCTGCTCGTCTTGCCGGCGAGCGTGATCGCTGGCGGGCTGTGGGACGCCGCCGGTCCGAACTGGGCCTTCGGCGTTGGGGCCGTCACGGCCACGGTTGCCTTGGCGATCCTGGTGCTCAGTCCCAGCCTGCGTCCGGCGGGCGAGGGCAACTAACCGGCCGCCGCCCGAAACGGATCGCTACCGGGCCTGAGGAGTGGCATCACCGGATCGGCGACGCCACTGTTGCCGGGGCGACTCGGCGGCCGCCCCGGCCGCACCAGTCCCACTCGAGACCGACGGCGACGTGGAGGGCGTCGGCGTCGGCGACGGTGACGTAGAGGGTGACGGTGACGGTGACGGTGCGGGCGTCGTGGTGCTCGCGGGCTGCGGGCCGAGCGTCGGTACCGGCGGCGGTGGGGACGTCCCGGGAGCGGCCGGTCCGGTCGAGGTGACGGTAGGCACGGCCGGCGACGACGCGGAGGCTTGCCCACCGGCCGGAACGGGTGCTGGGTGAGCGCCGCTCGTGGGGACCGGTGCGGGCGGCAGCGGCGCACCAGCGCCGACCGAGGGCGGCCCGGACGTCACAGCCGGGGGTACAGCGCCGGCAGGTGCCGGGACCGAGGGTGGCGCCGCCGCCGGAGGGGGGGCCGCGGTGGTCAGGGTCGTCGGTCCCGACATTGCGGGTGGTGCCAAGGCGGTCAACATCGTTGCTGACGTCGTCAGCGCCGACTGCAGACCGGAGCAGTCTCCACTGGCCGTAGTCGCGCAGTTTGTCGTGACCAACTGGCTGAGCATCTTGACCTGGTTCTCGACAGCCTGAACGCCCTGCGTCGGCACGGGGGTGGCGTGACCACTGCGGTCGCTGACCCGCGCCAACCCGGTCTGCGCCTCGGCCAAGTGCTCTTTCAGGTTGGCGGTCACCATCGGCGCGTCGCCGAGCGTGCCGCGGCTCGCCATGTATTGGAGCTCGGTCGCGCGCTCGGTGGCAAAGCGCAGATTCAACATCACCCGCTGGGCCGGATCCGGCTCAATCGCCACCCGCAGGTCCTCCACCCGCAGTCGGGCGGCCCACACGGCCGTGCCGGGTGCAGCTTCCGCCATTCCTTGCAGAACAACCAGCGACACCACCCCGGCTGCTGTAGTCGCGGCCCACCGCCGGCAACGCTGATGCAGCCGCCGCTGCTGGGCGGCAGTTCGCGCCATTGGCCTGTTCCGGTTCCGGAGCAGGGCGCCGACTAGCAAGGCCGCTGGTACGGAAAGAATCAACCAGCCGGCCAGCACGAGCCCAGCGGTCTGCATCACGCTGGCGGCGGTAGCGGGCCGGAAGCCGCGCGGGAGGGCCGGTAGGTGGCCCCGTCGGAGAATGCTGGTCGTTGCATCGGGTACCTCCTGTCCATCGCTGGTTGACGGTGACGAGGGCTGAAACAGCTCTCGCCTGTTGATGAGGTTGGCACTGCTTTGGCGGTGACGGTCCTAACCTTGCACAGCCGCACAGCCGAACCGTCTGGTTACGTTCGGCAATCTATATCCGTTGGCTGCCTAAGAGAAGCGCCTGCGCCAGGTCAACTAGTTCCAGCCGTCGCCGACAGCACTAGCGCAGCACAGATTTCTCGGAAGTGGGCGCTTCTGTGAGTATCTGTGCACTTCTAACCTAACCCGTTCCAGGTATTTAGTCCCGGAGTCCCGGAGTCCCGGGGTCCCGGGGTCCCGGAGTCCCGGGGTCCCGGGGACCCGGTGTGCCGAGTGGGACCGGAGACGGGTGGCGACGAGCAGACCACTGGGCAGCAGGGGCGCCGCGTGCTCGAGGTCAATCTGCTCGGGCCGTTCCTGCTGCGCCCGGAGCTTGGGTCGGCTGATGCTGGCCGCTGGCTCTGGCAGCATGGTGAACGTCGCCTCGGTCGCCGGCCTACTGGGCGTGGCCGACCGCTCGGCGTACCAGGCCAGTAAGTATGGGCTCATCGGGCTAACCCGCACCCTGGCTGCCGAGTGGGGCGGCCGCGGCGTCCGGGTCAACGCCGTCTGCCGCGGGTAGGTGGGTGAAGACGGGGATGGACATGCCGACCAGGCAGCGGGCGGCTACACCGACGCCGACATCATCGACCGGGTGGCCGATGAGTCGGTTCGCCACCCGGAGGACGTCGCCGCCGCGGTGGCCTACCTGGCCGACTCCACTCCGAGCGGTTATGTCAACGGCCACGCACTTTCTGTGGACGGCGGCTGGTACGCCGACGGCAGCTGGGACAGCCTGCGGCTGCGCCACCGCTGACCGTCGGGTTGACTAACCGGCGATGCCCGCCGAGTACTGCAGCTCGGGGGTCGACGAGGCTGGGGCAGCGGGCCGTCGAGTAGCGGGTTGGTCTGAGATGTCGGCGGCCCCCGGCGGGGTCTCGTCCGAATCGGCCGTGACCGGGTGCAGGTCGGCGTGCTCCAGCAAGCGTTGACGCAGAGTCTCGTGGTTGAGCCGGGCCGGCTCAGTTTCGGCCATCCACCGCAACAGCACGCGGGCGAAGCGCTCGGGCTCGTCGCGGTGCGGGAAGTGCCCGGCCGCATCGAAGATCTCCAGCCGACTGCCGGCGATCAGCGCGGCGGCCCGCTCGCCGTGGCGCACCGGGATCATCGGGTCACCGTCCCCCCAGACGATGAGCGTGGGCAGGTCGGCTGCCAGGTAGAGCCGGTCCAGGGCGCTCACCCGCTGACCCGTCACGTCGATGACATTGCGCAGCGTGTGCCAGAACGCGGATCGCGCCTGCGTGTCGGCCAGCGAACTGTAGCCGCCGGCGATCTCGTGCAGGGTGGGGGGCCAGCTGACCAGCGGGAGCCGGCTGACGAGATCACCGGCCACCTGGCCGACCCGACGTACCCAGGCGTTGGCAATGAGCGGCAGCAGCAGATCCACCCCCGGCAGGCTGGCCACCCGCAGCAGGGGAGTGATCTCATGACCCAGGCCGCCGCTGCAGACCAAACCCATGCGCTCGCAGCGCTCCGGGAACTGGTAGGCGAACTGCATCGCCACTCCGCCGCCCAGCGAGTGCCCGACGATGGTCGCTCGGTCATGGCCCAGCACCTGCAGGAGATCACGGATGCCGCTGGCGTAGGCGCCCAGCGAGTAGTCTCCGCGCGGTTTGGCCGACTCGCCGTGGCCAAGCAGGTCCGGGGCGATCACGTGTACGGACCGCTGCAGAGTGAAAATCGCGTCGTCCCAGGTGTGGCTGTTGCCGGCGACCCCGTGCACCAGTATAAGCAGCGGACCCTCGGCGGCTCCGGCCTCGGTGTAGGAGACTCGGTGCCCGTGCAAGATGACCTCGCGGCGCTCCACGTCTTCCTCCTCGTCCGATCCGTTCAGCAAGATGAGACTCTTCTCAAAGTACACTTTGTTACCAGCGAGTAACACTGTCAAGGGCCGCTAAGCCCTGCAGGCACCCCAATGAGGCGAACGTCACATGGCTCGCCGCGCTGGTCGGGGGCGCCAGCGGCGGTTGTGGGCAGCCGCGAGTGGTGCTCCGCGACACACACCGGGTCAGCCGCGGGCATCGCGCGGCGGGGCTCCAGCCGGATCGGCCGCGCCGTACCGGCCGGCGCCCCAGTCGTCGGCCCGTACCACCTGCGTGCACCGGCTGCTCGCCAGCAGGCGGCCGGCGACATCCTGCAGATCGGCCGCACAGAAGACCACCGGGCGGGTACGCCGCACCACCCAGCCAGTTGCACTGAGCAGTCCCGGCGTCGTCATCCGGAGGAACTCCACCCGCAGGTCGGCGGTGAGGAAGGCCTGGTCGTGGTCCAGCACCGTCCAGCAGGCGCCGCCCATGGCAGCGTCCAGCAGTGCGGTGACCAGCCCGCCTTGGATCACTGGCCCGGTGGCGGTCGGGAAGCTGTACCGCGGGTCGGCGTCCCACTCGATGCTGGTCCGGCCTGGCTGCCACGCGGTACGGCGGTAGCCCAGCGTCCGCCAGATGTGCGGGCCACCGCCGCCTTCGTCTTCCCACCGCTGGGGATCGGCGAAGCGCTCCCCGGCCGGGGTGTCGGTCACGGTTGCTCCAGACGTTATCGTGCGCGGCACTCGAGCCGCGCCGGGGCCTTCCCAGCCTGCCCGCGTAGCCGGCTGCCTCACCGGGTGGGGTCCGTGGGCGTTCTTTGCCGTCCCCGATCGACCGCGGGTATCGTGCGCGCCGGCGCCCCGCGGGGCGCAAGGAGGCTTCGCCTAGTCCGGTCTATGGCGCCGCACTGCTAATGCGGTTTGGGTTAATCCCCATCCCGGGTTCAAATCCCGGAGCCTCCGCTGTCGCGGCGGAAGTTCGCCGCCGCCGGCGGCGCAGGCCTGCCAGGCCTAGCCAGTGATGACTGCGGCCCGTTGACTGGCGGATCCGGCCGGCGCACCGAACCGCGCTAGACTCTCCTCGCTTCGGCGCTCGTAGCTCAACGGACAGAGCATCTGACTACGGATCAGAAGGTTGGGGGTTCGAGTCCCTCCGAGCGCGCAACGTTTGCCCAGGTCAGAGGGGGTGTGCCTCTGGCCCATTGCTAGATGACTAGTCCGTGAGAACATTTTGAGAACATCCCGTGTTCTCACGATTGGCGGCGGCCATTCCGGCGAAGCCTCCAGGGGTCTACTCCGACACGCAGGGTCGGTAGTATTTCAAGGTATTTCAAGATCCGTACCGGCCGGGATCCGATCACTGGGCAGTGGCAGCAGCTGACCAAGCGGGGGTTCCAGACCGCCGCTGAGGCCGGCCGGGCGCGGCGGGATCTGCTGCAGAAGATCGACGCCGGGGTGGTGCGGCCGACGCCCGCCGGGATGACTGTCAATGACCTGCTCGACCTCTACCTCGACGGCATCGAGGCGGACGGCCGGCTCTCGCCGAAGACCTGCTTCAACTACCGGCACCGCGCCGGCGACTACGTCCGGCCGCTGCTCGGGTCAATGAAGATCCGCGACGTCACGGCGGACTCGGTCGTGGCGTGGCAGCGCCGGTTGGTTGGCGAATAGCGGCGGCACGAAGAACGGCCGGCCGCTCGCCGCAAACACGATCCGGTTGGCCCGGGCGCAGCTGGCCGGCGCTCTCAAGCTGGCCGTGCACATGGGGCTGCTCGGGGTTAATCCGGTCACTGTGGTTCCGCGGCCGCCGGCGGCACGCTCGGTGCCACGGCACTGGTCGCCGGAGCAGGCCCGCGAGTTCCCTCACCCTGATGGACGGAGACCGGACGTACGCCTTCTGGGCGTTACTACTCGGCTCCGGGCTGCGGATCGGCGAGATGGTGTCTCTGCGCTGGCCGAATGTGGACCTGCCCCGGCGCCGGGTGCATGTGGTGGAGTTCGTCTCGACACTGGGCTACGACCTGGTTTCTTCGGCGGGCAAGAGCCGGGACGCGACCCGCAGCATCGACCTCGACGACGACCTGGTCCGCATCCTCAAGGCCCAGCGGAAGCTGCAGAGCGAGGAACGGCTGGCTAGCTCGTCGTACGTTGCCAGCGATCACGTCTTCACCCAGCTCGGCGGCGGCTCGTACCACCTGCAGTACCTGTCCCGCTGCAGTACCTGTCCCGGCTCTTGGGTCGGTACACCGCCGAACTGCAGCTGCTCGGCTGACGGCGCACGGCCTCCGGCACACCAGCGCGACCCTGATGCTAGTCCGCGGAGTTGCGCCGAAAGTCGCCGCCGAGCGACCGGGCCACGCGGACCCGACCCTGTTCACCAACCTCGACAGCCACGTCACGCCGACGACGCAGCGCAAGCCGCCAACAAGATCGGCGCGGCACTATTCACTTGAGTCCGTCGCCGTGCGTTGAGAAGTCCCGACGCTCCCTGCAAGAACTTGTACGTCGGACGCTGCCCTTCGGTGGCGCAATCCCGGACATCACCGGGCGGCACGTGGCGGTCAATATCCGCAAGTGGTGTTGACCGCCCACTCGCTCGATGAACTTGTCGCGCTGGGCACCTTGACCTGCCCTCGGCCCGTTTCCTGGAGGCGGCGTGGTGAGCGGACCGAACATCATCATGGCCAGGGGCACGCAGGCGGGCAAGACGACACTCCTCAGCCGCTTGGCCGCTGCCATTCGCCGCTCAGAGCGGGTGGTGAGCTGTGAAGAGGTCTTCGAGTTGCGGATTGCGCTGCCTGACTGGGTAGCCATGCAGACCCGCAAGCCAAACTTGGAGGGAACCGGCGAGGTGCCACTGCGGCGACTGGTCAAAGGCGCCCTACGGATGCGGCCAACGCGGATCATCGTCTTATGGACGGCTCAAATCGGTCCGCCCCAGAGCGCGATCGCCCCCGCGCCACTACGCCGCGCTGTAGTGACGGTTCCCGGGCGGCCGTGTCAGCCGCGGGCGGGTGCTCGGTGGCGGCACGTGTGCGCAGCTACTGCTCGATCATCCGCGAGCCGGGCGAGAACCGAAGTCGCACGTCGCTGCCCCAACGAGCCTGAGTGATCGCGAGCACCCCCTTCGAAAGAGGGACCGCCACGTCGACGATCACTGCGTTGGTCCGGACATCGCCCTCGGAGCCGGTCACCGAGACCGCGTGCTGTCCCAGCCAGCCATAGTGCTCCTCGATGACCCGCATGTGCAGCGCATGCAGCTCTGCCTCCGAGAAACGAACCTCCTCGACCAGGACCGCCTCGGCGATCCCCTCCGTGGCCAACCGTGCCGCGAGGTTGGCCGCTCGCTTCATCCCGGCTGGGTGGATTTGATGATGCTACCCGGGCCATGGTGCCGCAGTGGCGCGTCAAACGGCAGGATCATTGAGCCCGGACCGTCACGACGTCAGGAGGACCTCGATGAAGCTGGGCCTGCACTACTGGAACTACTCGACCCCGTCCGAACCGGCCAGGATTGCCCCCACGCTTGCCGAGACAGCGCGCATCGCCGAGCAGGCGGGCCTGTCCTCGTTCACTGTGATGGATCACTACTTCCAGATGGAGGGGGCGGCCTCGGTCGATGAGCCCATGCTCGAGGGCTACACAACGCTGGGCTACCTGGCCGGCAGGACCGACCGGATGACGCTTGGGCTGATGGTGACCGGGGTGATGTACCGCTACCCGGGGTTGCTGGCCAAGATCGTGACCACCCTCGACGTGCTGTCGGGCGGCCGGGCACGGCTGGGCGTCGGCGCCTCGTGGTACGAGCGTGAGCAGCGGGGGCTAGGGGTACCCGTGGTCCCGGTCGCCGAACGTTTCGAGCGGCTAGAGGAAACGTTGCGGATCTGCCTGCAGATGTGGAGCGTGGACAACGGCCCGTTCCACGGCCGGCACTATCAATTGGCCGAGACCCTGTGCGTGCCCCCGCCTATCAGCCAGCCCCACCCGCCGGTCATGATCGGCGGCGGGGGCGAGAAGCGGACGCTGTGGCTGGTGGCCCACTACGCCGACGCGTGCAATGTGTTCGGCACCACCCCCGCCGAGGTCTCGCACAAGTTCGACGTGCTGCGCGAGCATTGCGTCGACGCCGACCGGGACTACGACAGCATCCAGAAAACCGTTCTGGTCACACGACCGGCGCTGGTGGACGTCGACGCGTTCGTGGCCGACGTGGTCGAGTACGCGGCGCTGGGTGCGACCGAGGTGCAAACCATGCCGGACCGGCACCCGGTCGAATTCGCTGAGCAGGTCGCCGAGCTGGTCGCACCAAGGCTGTCTGCCCTTGGTTGATCTCTCGGGGGAGTGGCCACGGTCTCGACGGGCGCGCCAGACCCGCAGGCTGCAGCAGGCGCACCGGCCGCGGGCGTAGAGCTTGTCCTCCCGCCCACAGTCGGCGCAGACGTGCCCGGCCGGAGCTGGTGCGTCTGAACAGTCGGCGCAGGTGATGGCGGTCGAGCCGGGCGGCGCCACCAGCCGGCGCTGCCGGCCACAGCCCGAGCAGGGTCCGCGGCGGCGCAGCGCCGCGGTGGAGCAGGGATCGCAGACCGGTCCCTCCGGCCGGGTCGTGGCCGGCGGCCGCGCCAGCCCGCAGCGCGCGCAGACGCGGTCGGGCGCCGGTGGCGGACTTGGTCACGGACGCGGAGGCTGAGTTCCGATCGTCGCGTTCCCGATTTGAATGGGCGTTTCCGAGTCAAGGTGAACGCCGACCCGACCCAGTACCAAGTAGCGTGGCATGCCCTAGTTCTACGGGTTTGGGCTTGACCCGCTTTGACGGACATTCACGATGTGGGGCCCTGCCCCCGGAAGGATGTCCACCATGGAGACCATGGGCAAGAGTCAGCCCCGGCCTCGCCGCTCGTTCACCCTCGACTTCAAAGCCGAGATTGTCGAGCTGTGCCAGCGCGCAGAGCGCTCGGTGGGTCGGGTCGCCCGCGACTTCGATCTAACCGAGACCAGGTGCGGGGATGGGTCAAGCAGGCCGAGCGAGCCGCCGGGACGGGTACCGATGGTGGGTTGACGACCGGCGAGCGGGAGGAGTTGCGCGAGCTGCGCCGGGAGAACCGGCGACTCCGGGAGGATGTGGGGATCCTCAAGCGGGCCACGGCTTTCTTCGCGACGGAGACCCGGTGAACGTCTACCCGTTCATCGAGGCGGAGAAGCAGGGCGGCCAGCACGTCAAGCGGGCGTGTGAGCTGCTGCGAGTCTCCCGTGCCGCCTACTACGCCGACCGCGCCGACCAGCCGGGTGCCCGACACCGCGAAGATGCCGAGCTCACCGAGCTGATCACCAAAGTGCACCAGGAATCCAAGCGCCGCTACGGCGCTCCGCACATCCACGCCGAACTGCGCCACCGCGGCCACCGGCACGGGCGCAAGCGGATCGCCCGGTTGATGCGCGCTGCCGGGGTGCGCGGCGGCGCGCCAAAGCGGTGGAAGAAGACCACGATCCCCGACCCGGCGGCTCCGACCCGGGCGGACCTGATCTGTCGGGACTTCAGCACCAACGCCGCGCACATCAACACCCGCTGGTGTGGCGACATCACCTACCGCACACCGCCGAGGGCTGGCTGTTTCTGGCTACCGTCCTGGATATTGCCTCTCGCCGGGTGGTCGGGTTCGCCCTCGCCGACCACCTGCGCTCTGAGCTGGCCGCCAACGCGCTGGCCAACGCCGTCGCCGCTCGCAACCCCGAGGCGGATGTGATCTTCCACTCGGACCGCGGCTGTCAGGGTGGATTCAACTGGTCGTCGCAACACCTCGCTTCGGAGGTGTGCGATGGGCAGGCCAGCGGGGTGGATGAAGGAGTTGACGGGCAGGTCGGCGATCAAGCCGCCAGGGGCCGCCGTCGCTGCGACGAGACGTCGAGCGCTTGTTCTGGCGTGAGATCGCCAAGGGGCTCACCAGCGAGGACGCCGCGATCGCTGTCGACGTGTCACCGGCGGCTGGCAGTCGCTGGTTCGAGAGCGTGGCGGCATGCCGTCCTTCATGCTCGCCCCGGTCACGGGCCGGTAACTGTCCTTTCGCCGAACGCGAGTGTCAACAGCCGGTGTTGTCCGGGGTCAGTTTTTCGCGCGTCGTCGACAGCGAGGAGATCGCGCTGCTGAAGGCGCAGGGCCTGGGAGTGCGCGGGATCGCCCGCCGGCTGGGCCGCGACCCCTCGACTATCTCGCGGGAACTGCGCCGCAATGCGGCGACCCGCGGTGGTCGGCTGGACTATCGGGCGTCCGTCGCGCAGTGGAAAGCAGAACTGCTTGCGGAGCGCCCCAAGACGGCCAAGCTCGCCGCGAACGACCAGCTGCGTGAGTACGTCCAGGACCGAACTCGCCGGGCAAGTGCGAACACCGGACGGGACATTGGTCCTCGGGCCGACGCCGGCGGCGTGGAAGGGCCAAAACAAGGCCGCCGTCAGGACTGGCGCTGGGCGACCTCGTGGAGTCCGCAGCAGATCGCCAACCGTGCTGCCGCGAGCCATGGACTCGAAGCGATGCTGGTTCCGGCCGGTCAGCCAGCCAGCGGCGAACTGCCTTCGGGTAGTGCAGAAGCCTGTGCACCAGCAGTGACGGGTGTTCCTGTTACCGCCGAACAACGCTGCGAGATCTGGCAGTTCATCTGGCCCTACGGGCGCGTGACGAGACCTGCGGAATTCACCTGCGGCAGGCTACGCGGGGCCTCGATTGTCGCGCGTCCGGGCATCGCGACCGCGCATCGCGGCATGACCGGGCGCGCTGTGGCTCAGTCGTTCCCTCGGTCTGCGCGACCGCCACGGCTGGCGTATGGGGCGCGCGTATGACTGTTCCTCACGACCGCGTTGGAAGCACACGAAACTCGTTGCCGGACGGGTCTGCGTAGAGCCGCCACGGCAGCTCGCCCCTCTCCGGGTGGAGCTCGCGGCCGCCGCGCTCGGCGATGCTTGCCGCGACGTCGTCGGGATCATCTCCAGTCTTAAGTCGGATGTCGAGGTGCAGCCGGTTCTTGGTCGTCCCCTTGGGGGCTGGCTCAGGGCACAGCTCAAGGAGGGGACCAAGCAGCGACGGGTGGCGCAGGGACCGGGGCGCGACGCCGACCGCGTCGGTCCAGCCGGTCAGCCAGGACCAGAACTCCGCATCCCTGTCCGGCTTGGCAGAGTCGAGCGGGAGCGCCGCGAGGGGTCCGGTGTCGGCGTACGCCGCTCGATCCTCCATGACGCAGCAGGGATTGCCCTCCGGGTCGGCGAGCACCACCCAGGGCACATCGCGCTGACCGATGTCGAGGTGTCGTGCACCCAGCCCGAGCAGCCGCTCGACTTCCTGGGTCTGGCGGGCCCCGCCCAAGAGGTCCAGGTGGAGTCTCGGCGGCTCGAATGGCGGCTCGGGGACGCGCTGGAAGCACAGGTCGAGCACCGGTCCGCCCTCGATGGTGAGCCGCGTCTCGAAGGCATCAGGCTCGTCGGTCAGCCGCTCGCCGCCGAGTACTGCCTCCCAGAACCGGCCCAGCCGTTGCGGCTCGACGGCGTCGATGACGAGGTTCTCCAGATACATGCACCCAC
>Ga0208079_1000263_pt1 | contig 29278 bp, 22 predicted proteins | sample NGESurdeep092012_5_FD_184474 | JGI IMG/M metagenome (GOLD analysis project Ga0208079, IMG submission 184474) | Arctic peat soil microbial communities from Barrow, Alaska - NGEE Surface sample 210-2 deep-092012 (SPAdes) | ecosystem: Environmental > Terrestrial > Soil > Wetlands > Peat ... | reverse complement strand
TGAGAACATTGCCGATGGGGGAGGCTCCTCAATCATCTTCATCCGCCCGGCCAGCCAGGGGGCTAACGCGCGACACTGGAGCGCCACCCGGCTTTCAGCCCTTCCACTGCGTCCTTGTCGCTCCGCGCCAAGGACTCCGTTCCACGGCTGAAAGCCTCCCGATCCACACCTGAAATACAAAATAACTGAAAAACAAAGAAACAACTTTACAACCTAAGAGAGAGCGATTTGTTAGGCGTATTTTTCATTTCCAAAATTGCCACCATGATTTCCGTGGCACCGGCAACTCTGGCACTGGTGCTGCCGGCTGCCCTGTCTGTAAATCAATCAAAGGCCATCCAACTCCATCTGCAACCTCTTGAGCAACCTTAATCTCCTCGTTCAGTAGCTCCTGAAACGCAGCCGGAACATGAAAGTTGATGCAATTGACTTTCTCACTCGTCATGTCTTCTTCACTACTGTTGCCTTCTCCATCTACAAGCTCGACATCAGCCTCCAAGTAAAACTTCTTCCCTCGCTCAATCGTAAATCCCGCTGGACCGTTGGGCTGCACACCGGAAATCCGTGCGATGACCGCATGAGCCTGCGCTCTCGGAATCATCTGCTCGTATTTTTCGTTTGAACGGGCAACTAAATCGTAACTCATAGCGATTCCTTTCGACTGCGGCAAATACGCCTAACGTCCAAGCTCAGCCACCGCCGCTGAGCGTGACTCCCAAATGCAATCCTGACAATCGAATTTCATAAAATCGTCCAACTGACCGGCGTAGCGGCGGTTGGCTGCAGCGCCATTGTTAGGCCGAAATATGAAACAAAGCTCCTAAGATCGCTAAGATAATTGGACTCGCGCTTAACAAGAGCCCGGTATAGGCCAGCCACAAATATCGCTCGCGCCTCACAATAGCAATCCCGCCGAAAATTACTCCAGACGCAATAGTTACCGCAATCACAATTGCAAGTCTAACCTGGAATCCGCTATCCGCATTATCGTGCAACGGCCCTTTTGAATACAACCAAACGTAAAAAAGCAGGCAAATGGCCGCTCCAATAAATGGCGCAAGGACCGAAAGGCAGCCAAACACTGGAATCCGTCCGTCTATATGACTTAACGATTTCATATCGGAGTTCTCGCATTCCGCCTAACGAAAAAAGCTGAGCCACCGCCGACTCGCGGCGTGAACCGCGATAGCGGAACTGACAGCGCCAACGGCGGTTGGCTCCGGCGACTTGTTAGGTGTCATATCGTGGACTTCCTAATTGCTCGTGGGCAAGCTCGCGTGCTCGCTCAATCATGTCTGTGTGACTGCCGCTGTGGTGAGCATGACTCCAGCGTGCTCCATATCCAGCCTTCCAATCACTCGTGTCCCACCACTGCAAATAAATCCGATAATCTCCGGTCTCGTCAACTGTAATAAAAACCCGCTCCTGCTTGGAGTCCGAGTAAATCGTCTCAACGATGCGCTGACTCGAAAACGACGGCTGCTCTGCAACATCGGGCGGTGGTGGTGGCCCGAAATCTGAAAGAAAAAAGCGTCGGAAAAATCCAGGCATACGCAATGACACCTAACAATGAGTCGACCGCAATTCTGCGGTCTAACATTGTTGTTTTTTCTTGACTATGAATCGGCTTATGGCTTTGTCAACACTGATGTTTGATGAAATTTCAGGTCATCCGGAGTCGGTGGGAAATGCCGCAGGGGAGTCGGTGGTGCGGGAGGGGTTGGTGCCGAATCCGAAAGCGCGTTTGAAGGAGCAGTTTCATGAGGTTTGCCGGTTCAAGCACGTGTCGTTGCGGACGGAGGAAGCGTATTGGGGGTGGGTGGTGCGGTTGGTGCGTTTTTTTAATGCCAAGATTCATCCGCGGGATTTGAGTGGTGGGCAGTTGGGGGAGTTTTTGTCGCATCTGGCGAGCGTGGGCAAGGTGGCGGCGAGCACCCAGAACCAGGCTTTAAATGCGTTGATGTTTTTGTATCGGGAGGTGCTGCATATGGAGCGCAAGGTGGCGGATTTTGAACGGGTGCGCCGTCCGGCGCGGTTGCCTTCGGTGTTAAGCCAGGCGGAAATGCGTCGGCTGCTGGCGGCGGTGGTGGCGGAGTATCAATTGCCAGTACAGTTGCTTTATGGCACCGGCATGCGGTTGATGGAGTTGCTGCGGTTGCGGGTCAAGGACGTGGACGTGGAGCGAGGCCAGATCGTGGTGCATGGAGGCAAGGGAGACAAGGATCGGGTGACAACGTTGCCCGATGTGTTGGGACCGGTTTTGGCCAAGCATTTGGAAGGGGTCAAGCTGTGGCATGAGGATGATTTGAAGCAGGGACTGGGAGCGGTATGGTTACCGGAGGGGCTGGCCAGAAAGTATCCGCGGGCCGCGCGCGAGTGGGCCTGGCAATGGGTGTTTCCGGCCAGGGGCATTACGGTGGACCCGGCCGATGGTGTGCGGCGACGGCATCATTTGAAGGAGGACACGTTGCAACGGGCGGTCAAGGCGGCAGCCCGACGGGCGGGGCTGGTCAAACTTATCACACCGCACACATTAAGGCATTCGTTCGCTACACATCTGTTGGAGAATGGTTACGACATCCGTACCGTGCAGGAACTGCTCGGGCATAAGAGTGTGATCACAACGCAAATTTACACGCACGTCATGCAGAAGCCGGGAATTGGCGTGAAAAGTCCGTTGGACAACCTTTAGACGGGTTTAGTTCCGGGGATTAAATTCGGGGTACTGGGTGGCCAGGAGGCTCAATCTCAGTCTCCGGCGTGCCTCCTTCAATCCCAATCGTCGTACTCCATCTTTCCAGGCATAGGTATCGCGGATGCCTTTTTCAGTGCCAGCGGCCACTTGATCCATCCAATGCTTTGAAAGATAGCCCTGCGCGTTGCCGGGGAAATTTTTCTCAACGTCTACAGGCACGTCAGATTTCTTAGGGGCGGGCCGGTTGCGCGGCCGTTGTTTCCTGTTCATAGGTTCTGCGATGCCAAAGTCTCAACCCTGTGACAAGCCAAAACAGCAGCGCCGGTTTTTACGCGAGGACACAAGGCCTCAGCACCACACAAATTTACCTGCACGTGATGCAGAAGCCGGGGTTGGGGGTGAAAAGCCCATTGGATAGGATTTGAGGCCGCGTAAAGCGCTGCGCGCCACGCGGCTTTACGCCGTGTCCATTCCGCCTTCATCTGATTTCGGCGCGACAAGCCGTGGTTGAAATGGGGGCTCGTGGAATTCGTCCCTCCGATTTTTTGTTTAGGCGGCGCGGCAGCACCGCCCTACCACGATGGCGGAGAATCGGCTCGCGTGGACGCTTGCCAACCAGCTTCGGGTTCTGTTCTAATCCACCCATGCTCAATCAGCAGACGCTCAATCGGCCCGCGAGTTTTTCCCCATCGCCATGAGCTATACCACCAATTATCTCGAATCCGAATCGGTCGCCGCGCAGGGGCCCGAAATCATCGTGTTGGTCAACTGCATGGTGCAGGACGCCATTAAACTCAGCGCCAGCGATCTGCATATCGAGCCGTGGGAAAAAGCCATCGAAGTCCGTGCCCGTGTCAACGGCGTGCTGACCGAAGTGGCGCATCTGCCGCTCGACCTGCTGGACAAAATCTCGATGCGTTTCAAGGTGATGTCCAACCTGGTCACCTACCAGGCCGGCCTGCCGCAGGACGGCACGGCCATCGGCGGTCCGGAACTGGAAGGCGTGCAGTTGCGTGTTTCCATTTTTCCCACGACGCGCGGCGAGAAAATTGTCGTGCGGCTGTTCGATCCGAAAGACCGGCGGTTTGATTTGAACACGCTCGGCTTTGAGGATTCGACGTTGCATGGGCTGTTGCGCCTGCTCAAACGGACGAGCGGCCTGCTCCTGTTCACCGGCCCCACCGGATCGGGCAAAACGAGCACGATGTATTCGGCGCTTTGTTACATCATGCAACGCGACGGCATCAACATGAGCATCAGCACGGTGGAAGACCCGGTGGAATTCAATCTGCCGATGGTCAGCCAGACGCAGGTCAATCCCGCGCAGGAATTCACCTACGCCGTGGCGCTGAAAAGCATCCTGCGCCAGGACCCGCAGGTGGTCATGGTGGGCGAAATTCGTGACGCGGAGACGGCGGCCATCGCCGTGCAGGCCGGGCTGACCGGGCATCTGGTCATCAGCACGATTCACTCCGGCGTTTCGGCGGGCGCGTTCACACGGCTCATCAACATGCAAATCGAGCCGTTCATGCTGGCGTCGAGTGTGCTGGGCGTGATGGGGTTGCGGCTGGTGCGGGGCAACTGCCCGCATTGCACGCAGCCGTATGAACCGGAGCCGAGCCAGTTGAAGATTGTGCCGGAAGCGTTGATGCCCGAAGCCCAATTCCGCCGGGGCGCGGGCTGCGACCAATGCAATCACACCGGTTACGCCAAACGCATGCCGGTGACTGAATTACTGGCGGTCACCGAGCCTTTCCGGGAAGCGGTGCTGAAGAAACTGCAGACGTCCGCGCTGGAACAGATTGCGATCCAGGAGGGAATGCGCACGCTGTGGCAAAACGGGCTGCAACGCGCTGTCACCGGCCAGACGACTCTGGAGGAAATCATCCGGGTGGTGGCCGTGGATATGATTTGAGCCGCAGAGCGGCAGAAGAAAGTAGCCCACGGCGACAGCCGTGGGATATGGAAACAAACACCTCAAGCCCCGGCCGGGACGGCAGAGCAAAACCTGTGTCATAAAGCGGTTGTTCTTTCGCCCCATCCGAGGCTTATGTCCTTCCAACATTTTTTCCCACGGTTTCACCGTGGGCTACTCTCAATCGCGTCTCCGGCGCTCAAAACAAGACGTGAATTAAGATCCAGACCGCACCGGGCGCAACTTGACACTGCCCCCGACTCCCTCTCCCCGCCCGAGCGGGGAGAGGGTTGGGGTGAGGGGATTTGAGTCGGAAACAATTGTGCCTCCTCACCCCGGCCCTCTCCTCCCTTGGGGGAGGAGAGGGAGAAAACGGGGGCAGTGCGCGGATGCGCCCGACCGCACCCAAGTGCAATCTTGCCAAGCGCCCGTGCGTTTTGTCTAATCTGTCTGTGCTCAACCAGCAGACTCTTAATCGGCCCGCGAGTTTTTCCGGCGTCGGCTTGCACAGCGGCAACCGGGTGAACATGACCATCCTCCCCGCGCCCGCGAACAGCGGCGTGCGGTTTCGCCGCGTTGACCTCGAAGGCAAACCGGAAATCGAGGCGCGCGTGGAAAATGTCAGCGAGACCAACCGCTCCACGACGCTGGCCAGGGGCAATGTGAAAATTCACACCGTCGAGCACGTGCTCGCGGCGCTGGCGGGTTATGGCATTGACAATGCGATTGTCGAATTGGACGCGAACGAGCCGCCCATTGCCGACGGCAGCTCGCGCGAGTTTTGCAAAATCATCCAGTCCGCCGGCATCGTGCCGCAGGCGGAAAATCGCGAGCCTTACACGCCCACCGCGCCGATTGAGTTGCAGGTGGGCGAGACGACGATGACGTTGTTTCCCGACGAGGCTTTCAAAATCACCTGCACCAGCGCGGACAAGCGCGGACGGTTCACGCAATTTTACAGCACGGAAATCACGCCCAAAACGTGGGAAAAGGAATTGTCGCACGCCCGGACGTTTTGTTTTTACGAGGAAATCGAATACCTCATCAAAAACGGGCTTATCAAGGGCGGCAGTCTGGAGAATGCCGTTGTCATCCGCGACGACGCGGTGCTCACGACCGAGCCGTTGCGCTATCCCGAAGAATTCGTGCGGCACAAGATGCTCGACATCGTGGGCGACCTGTCGCTGCTCGGCCGGCCGATTCACGGGCATCTGATTGCCGTGAAGCCGAGTCACGCGGCAAATTGCGAAATGGTCCGGCACATCCTCGTGCAAATGCAAAAGCCATTGCGCGCCGCGCAGACGTTCGCGCCGCCGCCCGCCAAAACCGCCGGCGACGCGGCATCCGAGACGATGGCAAATCAGGCTGGCGTGATGGGCGTTGAAGAAATCATGAAGTTATTGCCGCATCGCTATCCGTTTTTGATGGTGGACCGGGTTCTGAAAATTGACGGCAATAAAATTGTCGGCCTCAAAAACGTCACCGCGAACGAGCCGTATTTTCAGGGACATTTTCCCGGCCATCCCATCATGCCGGGCGTGCTTCAGTTGGAGGCCATCGCGCAGGTCGCCGGTCTTTTGATGATGAAACACGCCGAGACCGGACGCCAGCTCGCTTATTTCATGTCCGCCGAAAATGTGAAATGGCGCAAGCCGGTCGTGCCCGGCGATGTGCTCCTCATCGAAATCGAACTGATGAAAACGCGCGGAAAAATCTGCAAATCCAAAGGCGTCTGCAAGGTGCGCGGGGAGGTCGTCAGCGAGGCGGAAGTCACTTTCATGCTCCTCGATGCCGAATGAATTTAAGATTTACGATTTGCGATTTACGCGGCCGTTGTGATATCTGCGGTGAAATGGGTAGGGCGGCGCTGCTGCGCCGCCGGGTATGATGGCCGCGCAGCTCCGATAGATCGCGAGCAGGCAGCACGGCCCTACCGTTTGGAATAGGTGCCGATTATTATCGGGAAATGCTATAAATCGTAAATCAAAAATCGCAAATCGCATGGTTCATCACACAGCAATTATTCATCCGAAGGCGCAAATCGGCCCGCAGTGTGAAATTGGTCCTTACTGCGTCATCGGCGAAAATGTGGCGCTCGGCGACGGCTGCAAACTGCATTCACACGTCGTCATTGACGGTTACACGAAATTGGGCGAGGAAAACGAAATTTTCCCGTTCGCCAGCATCGGGTTGAAAACGCAGGACTTGAAGTGGAAGGGTGGCGTCACGCGCACGGAAATCGGCGACGGCAACACGTTTCGTGAATACGTCACCATTCACAGCGCGACCGGCGACGGCGAAGTCACGCGCGTCGGTTCGCATAATTATATTCTCGCCTATTGTCACATCGCGCACAACGTCACCCTGGGCAGCCACGTCATCATGTCCAACGTGGCGACGCTGGGGGGACACGTGACCGTCGAGGATCATGCGGTCATCGGCGGGCTGGCGGCGGTGCATCAATTTTGCCGCGTCGGGAAAATGTCCATGATTGGCGGCTGCTCGAAAATCGTGCAGGACGTGCCGCCATTCATGATCGTGGACGGCAACCCCGGCGAAACACGCACCATCAACAAGGTCGGCCTTGAACGCCACGGCCTTTCCGAGGAGGCGCAGAATGCGCTGCGCCACGCTTACAAAATTCTGTTTCGCGAAGGACTCACGATTCCCAACGCGCTGGCAAGGATAGAACAGGAATTGCCGAAGCTTCCGGAAATGCAATACCTGGTCAACTTTGTCCGCACCAGCGAGCGCGGCATCAGCAAGTAAGCCGCGTAGCACAGGCGTCTCTGTGCTGGTAGGGCGGTGCTGCCGCGCCGCCTTGACCCAGCCTTTAGACTCACGGGAAGAATGGGCTGCGGGGCACCGCAGCCCTACCAAATTTCACGCATAGCGTGAGCGGAGGTTCCACTCGTTCAACAAATCACGCGGGATTTCCGATAGAAACCGCGACGGTTGTTGCATGGCATCAATGCCGGTGCTGCCGTAACCGGCGCGGATCAGCGGGTAACTCAGGTAAAGCTCGTTCTTCGCGCGGGTGATGGCCACGTAAAACAGCCGGCGTTCCTCCTCCTCGCCTTCATCGGCCTCCATCGAACGCGCGGATGGGAACAATCCGTCGCACAGCATGATCACGAACACGACGTCGAACTCCAACCCCTTCGCCTGATGAATCGTCGAAAGCCGGATTTGCTCGGCGTCGCGGTTCGCCGCGTCGCCATCCTCGGCTTCGACGTTGGTGAGCAGGGCGAGCTGCGTCAGGAAATCCTCGACCGATCCGAATTGATACGCGAACACAGCGAGTTGTTCGAGGTCTTCCAGCCGGTTGCGGTAGTTGGCGTAGTTTTCCTTGAGATAATCATCGTAGCCCGCGTCCATCACGATGCGCAGCATTTTCGCGGCGCTTTTGCGGGTGGTTTCATCTTCAAGTTGCGAAATGGTCTCGACAAATTGCTTCCAGGCCGTCGCCGCTTTGGGGGGAACGGCCTTCGCGCAAGACTGTAACGCGATTGCCAAAGCCTGACGCGCGCCCCTCACCCCGTCCCTCTCCCCGCTCGGCGGGGAGAGGGTGGCCGAAGGCCGGGTGAGGGGAATGAGTGAATTCAGCTGGCTGGCAAATTGATTCCAGATTTTTCCCGCCCCCTTCGCGCCGATTCCCGGCAATAACAGCGCGATGCGTTTGAAGGAGAGTTCGTCCTGCGGATTGGCGACCAGCTTGAGATACGCCGTCGCGTCCTTGATGTGCGCCTGCTCGAAAAACCGGATGCCGCTGGTGATGGAGAAGGGGATGTTGCGCTTCGTCAGCTCGAGCTGCAGTTCGAGCGCGTGGAAATGCGAGCGATAGAGCACGGCGACCTGGTTCAGATTCACGCCTTCCTCGGGCAGTTCCGCCACGCGCTGCGCGATGAACGCGGCCTGCTGCGCGGCATCGGCACATGTGACGAGTGCAGGCTTCAGCCCGGACTTACGTGCGGGCGTGAGAATTTTGGTGAACTGGTCCCGGTTCGCGGCGATGGCGGCGTTGGCCACCTTGAGGATTTCCGGCGTGCTGCGGTAGTTGGTTTCGATCTTGAAAACTTTCGCGTCGGGATAGCGTTTTGGAAATTTGAAGATGTTCTGGAAATTCGCGCCGCGCCAGGCGTAGATGCTTTGCGCGTCGTCGCCCACGACCGTGACGTTGTGATGCCGCCCGGCGAGCAGGTCAATGAGGTCGCTCTGGAGCTGGTTTGTGTCCTGGTATTCGTCCACGAGGATGAACTGGAAGCGGCGCTGGTAATGTTCGCATACGTCGGCGTGTTCCTGCAACAGCCTGAGCCAGAGCGCGAGCAGGTCGTCGAAATCCATCGCGTTGGTCGCGCGTTTGCGGGCGGTGTAACGTTTCTGCAAGTCGGTGATTTGCGCGGTGAATTGCTCGAAATAATCGTATTGCTCGTCGAGAATTTCACCGGTGGTTTTATGCGTGTTGACCGCGAGCGAGAAAATTTCGCAGAGCACCTCGGGCTTCGGGAAATGCGTGCCTTTTGTTTCGATGCCGGCCTCGGCGATGCAGGTTTTGATTAAATCCTTCGCGTCGTCGCGGTCGAGAATGGTGAAATCGCGACGGTAACCGAGCAAATCGGCGTGCGAGCGCAAAATCCGCGCGCCAATGGAATGGAACGTGCCGCCCCAGAGCGACGGAAGCTGCCGGCCCAGCAACCCGGCGACGCGGCGCATCATTTCGCCGGCGGCCTTGTTGGTGAACGTGAGCAGCAGGATGCGGTCGGCGGGAACGCCCTGTTCGAGCAGGTAAGCGACACGGTAGGTGAGCGTGCGCGTCTTGCCGGAACCGGCGCCGGCGATGACGAGGGCAGGGCCGGGCGGCGCGGTAACGGCGGCGAGTTGCTGCGGATTCAGTTCGCGCGGGTAATCAATCTGCAAATTGATTTCGGACCGGAACGGTTCAATAACGTAATCGCGCGACATGGGCGAGTCATTCAAAACGCAAACCGGCAAAGGCAAAAGGAAAAAAGCCGTGTGAGCGCAAATTTTTTAATTGCAGTCGCAAGTTTTAGTTTGCGCAGATAACGCGACTTGAAAATTGCAGTTACATTTAATCGGCGACGAAAATCGCGATTGCTGTTGCAAATTCCGTCCGCCGTTCCTAAATTTCCGAGCATGGAACAGTCGCAATTTGCCCAGTACCTCGCCGTGTTGATGCTGCTTGTCCTGGCCATTGTCGCGCCGTTCGGGATGATTCTGGTGTCCACGTTGCTCGGCAAACGCGGCAAGCGCAGCAAAATCAAGGACACCGCCTACGAGTGCGGCATGCTCCCCGTGGGCGAAGGCAACCCGCGGATGTCGGTCAAATTCCATCTCGTGGCGATGCTGTTCATCCTGTTCGACATCGAGGTCGTCTTTCTTTACCCGTGGGCGGTCGTTTACAAGGCGATGCTGACTGATGTTTTACACCCGGAATACCGGAACATGATTCTCGGCTCGATGATTTCCTTCCTCCTGATTTTGTTTGCCGGTTACATCTACGCCGTGAAGAAAAAGGCGTTTGATTGGAAGCAATGAAACGTGATGCGTGAAGCGTGAACCGTTCATCGCGTGTCACGCATCACGTTTCACGTCTTCCGTTTCACTTTATGATTAAATTTGGCACCAGCGGCTGGCGCGGCATCAGCGCGCGCGATTTCACCTTCGACAACGTCCGTATCGCCACCCAGGGCATAGCGGACTATCTGAAACAACTCTCAACTTTCAACTCTCAACACTCAACTGTTATCCTTGGCTACGACACGCGGTTTCTGGGGCGCGAGTTTTCACTGGCCGCCGCTGAAGTGCTCGCCGCCAACGGGCTGACACCTCTCCTTTGCAATCGCGACACGCCCACACCGGCCATTGCGCACAACATCCGGCATCGCAAAGCCATCGGTGGCATCAACATGACCGCCAGCCACAATCCGGCGGAGTATCAAGGCTTGAAGTTTTCCACCTTTAATGGTGCGCCCGCCACGCCGGAAGTCACCGGACAAATTGAGGCGAACATCGTCAAACTTCAGGCGGCGAGGAATCCGGCGGCTTGAGCGTCAAGGGCCACGTGCCGGAAAAGGACGGCATCCTTGCGTGCCTGCTGATGGCCGAACTGGTGGCGACGGAAAAGAAATCGTTGGGACAAATTTTGAAGGAACTCGCCAAACAAATCGGCGAATTTTACACCGACCGCATCAACGTCAGCTTTGCGCCGGAGAAAAAGGACGCATTGCTGGCCAGGCTCGGCAGCGGCTTGAAAAATATCGGGTCGTTCAGGGTGGAAAAGTTCATCACCACCGACGGCTACAAATTTTTGCTGCCGAACCGCGAATGGGTCGCGTTCCGCGCCAGCGGCACCGAACCATTGATTCGTTGCTACATCGAGGCGAAATCCAAGGCGAATTTGAAGAAACTGGACGCCGCTTGCCGCCAGTTGCTGGCGGTTTAAGAATTGCTCGCGCTCCTCTTTTGCCCGTGCTAAATCCAAGCGCGGATGAGTAAGCAAGCCGACAAAATAGAAGCTCCAAGCGCTTTCCTCGGTGAGGACGGCACGAGGGGGATGAAAATAGCCCAGCGCTTTAGCGCTGGGTAAACCGGCCAAACCAACCATACAAGTCCCGTCAGGGACGAAAGAAAAATGCACTCATTCAACTCCTGCCTGATGCATTGCGTGTTCTCCACCCAGGAACGCCGGCCCTTGCTCACCGCCGCCATCCGTGAACGGCTTTGGCCTTATCTCGGCGGCATCGCCCGCGAGCACGACATGAAGGCTCTGGCGATCGGCGGCGTGGGCGATCATGTGCATTTGCTTTTGAGTCTGCCAGCGACGCTTTCCATTTCCAAGGCGATGCAATTGTTGAAAGGCAATTCCTCAAAATGGCTGCGAGAAACTTTCCCCGAACTCCGGCAACACGACTTCGCATGGCAGGAAGGTTTTGGTTCGTTCAGCATCGGCGTTTCGGGCGTGAAGGACACGATTCATTACATCCAGACGCAGGAGGAACATCATCGTAAAAAAAGCTTTCGCGAGGAGTTAGAAGTTTTCTTGAAGAAACACGGATACAATTACGAGGCGGAGATGTTGGATTGAAATTCTTTCGTCCCTGACGGGACTTATTCGCGTTTATCGGACTTTTTCCCAGCTATAAATGGCTGGGCTATTTTCAAAAAATGCGAGTTAAAGATACAGCGAGAACAATCGCGCCGTGGATTCGCGCAATTTTGCGGGCAGCGAACGTCCGCCTACTTCAGCCAGAGTTGCTTCGCGCCCGCTGAAATTTTGTTACGAATTGCCGATCAAGATTCCCGCCAGGAAAACCAGCGCGCCGCCCAGCGCGACCTGGAACAACGCCGACGCCCACGGCGTGTCCATGAACCGGTGGCGAATCCACGAGATGATGCCAAGTTCCACCAGCACCACGCACACGGCGACGGCGGTGGCGGTTTTGATGCTGGGGATCAGGTAGGGCAGAGTGTGGCCGATGCCGCCCAGCGTGGTCATCAACCCGCATACGAAACCGCGCGCCCACGGATGGCCGCGGCCGGTGAGACTCCCATCGTCGGACAATGCCTCCGCAAAACCCATGCTGATGCCCGCGCCGGTGCTGGCGGCAAGGCCGATGAGAAACGTTGCCCAACTGTTGTGCGTGGCAAACGCGGCGGCAAACAACGGCGCAAGAGTGGAAATGGAACCGTCCATGAGGCCGGCAAGGCCGGGCTGGATGACTTGCAGGAGGAACAACCGTTTCTGTTGGGCTGATTCCGACTCGTTGAGTTTGGTCAGGGTGATTTCCTCGGCGATGTGGGCGTGATTGCGCTCCTCTTCCGCAAGGTCGCCGAGCAACTGCCGGATGCCTGTATCCGTCGCACGCCGCCCGGCGACTTCGTAAAATCGTTTCGTCTCCAATTCCATGCTTTCGGCGGTTTTTTGAACGGTTTTCAATCCCAGCGGACGCACGAGCCAGACGGAGCGGCGGTTCACAAACCCGCGCACGTCCTGCCGGCGGATGAGCGGCACGTGATCGCCGAAGCGGGCCTTGTAAAGCTCCAGCAGACGATGGCGATGGCCGTCCTCTTCGCGGCGCATTTGGCGGAACTTCACGGCTTGTTCGGGGTAATTCGCCTGCAGACCATCGGCGAAATCTTCGTAAACGCGCGCGTCCTCCTCTTCGAGCGAGATGGCCAGCGCGAGAATTTCCTGTTCGGTAAGGCTGTCGAAGGTTTTCATAATACGATCAATTTTTTTGGATTGGTAGGGCGCGTCACCCCGTGCGCGCCGCAACCGTCAGGACGAACGGCGGGCAGGGGACTGCCCGCCCTACCTGCTGTGTTGTGAATCTTTATAAAAATGGTGAAAACAACCGCGCCGTAGCATCGCGCAATTTCCCCGGAACCGTCCGCTTGTCCACCTCCGCCAGGGTCACCTCGCGCGCGCCGTGGAGTTTTTTCCCGAGGACCGCCGTCATCTCGTGCGCGAACTCGCGTCCGTAACACTCCACGTTCAACTCAAAATTCAGCCGCAAACTGCGCGTGTCCCAGTTGGCCGAGCCGGACAAAACCCAGTGTCCGTCCACAATCATCAGTTTGGAGTGATCAAACGGCGGCGGCGTGAGCCAGATGCGGCAGCCGCGTTCGAGCACCTGCCACCACATCGCGCGCGAAGCCCAATGCACGAACGGCAGATTGTTTTTGGCCGGCAAAATGATATCCACCCGCACGCCGCGCAGCGCCGCGAGGTTCAGCGCCGTGATGAGCGCCGGGTCCGGCAGAAAATACGGCGTGAGAATCTGCACGGACGTCTGCGCCTCCGCGAGCGCGGCGAGCAGCGTCAGGCGCAGTTTGTCGAAATCGGAGTCCGGCCCGTCGGTGATGACCCGCGCGATGACGCCCCGTCCGGTGGGCCGGGGTTCGGGGAACCAGGCTTCGCCGTGGAGGACCTCGCCGGTGGTGAACGCCCAGTCATTGGCAAACGCCGCCTGCAGTTGGGCCACGAGCGGACCTTCGACGCGGAACTGCAAATCCTGCACGGGATGGCGCGGGCTGGCGGCGAGCACATTGCCCTGGCGGATGTTCATGCCACCGGTGAAGGCGATTTGTCCGTCCACTGCCAGCAGCTTGCGATGATTGCGCAGGTTCAACGTCATCACCCGCCACGGGGCGAGCGACGGCAAAAAACGCGCGACGGGCACATTTGCGCGCCTCAATTCGTGGATGATGGACGGCCACGAATAACGCGCGCCGGCGGAATCAATCAGGACGCGCACGGCGACTCCGCGCGTGACGGCGCGGCCCAGCGCGGCGGCGAATTGTCCTCCGGTCGGGTCGTTGTCGAAAATGTAGGTGGAGAGCGAGATGGATTTTTTGGCCGATTCGATGGCGGCGAGCATGGCGGGAAACGCCTCGTCGCCGTTGACGAGCGGCTGGACGTGGTTGCCGGGGGTGAGCGGGAACACGGCGATGCGGTTCACCACGTGCGCGAGCATTTTCAAATGTTCCGCGCCGGCATGCTGCGGTTCGCCGAGGTTTTGGGGGATGGCGCGGTGCGAAGGTTTTTTCAGGCGCAGCGAAATGGCGCGGCGGCGGATGCGGTTTACGCCGAACGCGAGGTAAAGCATCGGTCCAAATACCGGCATCAGCCAGATGAAGCCAATCCAAAGCGTTGCGGCGCGGGTATCGCGTTTGTGCAGCAGGGCATGGGCTGAGGCCAGCAGCGAGGCCAGTAAATCGAAGCCCGCCGCCAGGTGCGGCCAGAACTGGGAAATTTTATTGAGCCAGTCCATCGCGGGCCAACTTTACGGGCGAAGAACCATCCGTGGCAAGCGTCCGTTGGCTTCGGATGTGTTATGAGGATGTGCCGGCGCCACGGGATTCGGCTCCAAGCTTCACTGGAAATGGCTGTGGCCCAAATCCGAAAACCGAGGGCCGAGATCCGAAAGAAGTCCGAAATCCGAAGTCCGAACCGGGTGGTGCCGCTAAGCTGTTTTCGGCTTTCGGATTTCGTGCTTCGTCCCGCTTGGCGGGATTTCGGACTTCAGATTTCGAAATTCGGACTCCTCCTGCTTCTTCGCTTGGCTCTGGACTAAAAGCGGTTTACTCCATTAGCTTGGTCGCAAATGAACAACGGCAATCCCCCGGCAGCGCCGGAAACAACGGCTGACACGACGAAATGTCCGGGTTGCGGCGGCCAGGTTGTTTTGGCGGCGAAACGCTGTCCGCATTGCGGCCGGCCGACGGCCGGGTCGCACAGTTTTTCTACTACGCATGGGCAGTTGGGCGATGGTCGAACCGGCGGACGACTATGCTATTCCAACAGTTTTGATTTTCGCGCGTCTGGCGAGCCAGCAATAAAATCCTGCCGCGATCATTTGCCGGCCGCGAAAAGTTTATCCATCACTTCCATGTTGCGTTGTGTTTCAACGAGACTGAAATGCGGCGCACGATTGCTTAAAACGGCGTCAGCGAAATCTTCGACTTCAAATCGGTAGCGGTCGCTCTGTTCAACCGAAATTTCGCGACGTTCCTCGCCGACGGTCAATGTCAGCACGCCGGCGTTGTCGAAAAATGTGTCAGGAATTTCGAGCGCGCCTTTCGCTCCAATGATTTCCGAAAATATGCGCTTCTGTGCGTTGAATCCGCAGTTTAGCGACGCAATCAGTCCCAAAGGATATTTCATGAGCGCGGAAAAAATCATGTCAATGCCGTTTGTCCGCACATTTTCAGCGGAAATGGATTCCGGCAACGAACTGCCTGCCTTACCCGCGATTTCATCCGCCACCATCCCGACGAAATTGACCGGATAGCAACCCACGTCGTAAAGCGCGCCACCGCCGAGTTCGGGTTTGAATTTGATGGAAGCGGGATTGGCCAACAGAAACCGAAAAGTCGATCCGACAAATTTGATTTCTCCCAGGACACCACTTTTCAAGACATCCAGCACTTTGCGCGTGCGGTCGGTGTAGCGATACATGAACGCTTCCATCAATTGGACTTTGTTCGCGGCGCAAGCGGCGATCATCTCGCGACATTCGGCGGCGTTCAGCGCGATGGGTTTCTCGCAAAGGACGTGTTTCCCTTTTTCAGCGGCCTTGATTGTCCATTCACGATGCAGCGAATTTGGGAGCGGAATATAGACGGCATCCACTTCCGGGTCGCGCAGGAGTTCGTCGTAACCGCGATAAGTCTTCGCCACGTTGAAGCGCGCGCGGCACTCAGCCAGTTTGGATTCTTCGCGCGACGCGATTGCGTAGAACTCCGAATTGGACGAGCGCTGCATCGCCGGAATGAGATTCTCCCGCGCGATACGCGCATAACCAAGGACACCCCAGCGAATTTTTTTGTTTTGAGTCATCACGAAAATTTATTGCTGCCACAAGGCCATGACCAGATTTCGACGGATTTCCTCGCGGTTGGCCGCGTCGTAATATTCCACCGGATTATAGTCATCGGTCAGCACCAGGCCGTGAGCCGGATCGGTTTTCAGAATGCTCATGCAGGCGTCTTGCACTTGCCGGCGACAGGCCTCATGCACTTCTGAAAGGTCGAGCGCGTTCCGCAATTCCATTTGCGGCTGGTCGGAGGCGATGAAAAACATGTTGTCTTTGTCCGCGCCGTGGATGCGCACGCTGTGAAACACAGCCTTCAATGTTTTATCCAGCGACGCCGCGAGAAAATCTTTACCCTGCCCCATCTCGCCGAAAGTGTTGATGACCAGCACGCCGCCCGGTTTGAGAATGTGCCGCATCGCGGCGAACGCTTCGCGCGACATCAGATGCGAGGGTGAGGAATCGCCGAGGAAAGCGTCGAGAATGATGGCGTCGTAGCGTTGGACGGAGCGGTTCACAAAATGCCGGCCGTCGTCAATGGTAAGGTTGAATCGCGCCGGGTCGAGGTTGAAAAATCGTTCTGCGACCAGCACGACGGCGGGATTGATTTCCACCACGTCCACCCGCGCGCCCTCCTGCGCGAATTTCATCGGCACGATACCCACGCCGAGGCCGATGCAAAGCACGTCCTCGATGTTCGTCGTGTAGCCGCGCGCAAGGCCGTGCAACATGTAAGTGAACGAGGACACGGCTTTCTTCACGCGGGGATCGTAGTCGTTCTGGTCAAGGCCGTCGTTCAGATAATAACGGCGCGCGCCATCATCCGTGTCAATCACCTGTAACCGGCCAAAATTTGAATTCGCGCGGTAAATTTCGTGCCAGGCCTTGCCCTTGTTGGCTCGCTGCTGGTCCTTTGCCACGCCAATTCCGCCCAGCAACAGGGCAAAAATAATTCCAGCCACGACTGGTGTGGCGGAACTCCGCTTCCGTCCCCAGCCAAAGAAGTAACCCGCAGCCACGGCCATGAGCGCGCCGGAAGTCGCATACATGGTGATGGAGTTCGGCAGAAACGGGATGAACACATAGCCGATGAGCACCGTGCCCGCGAAGCTGCCGAGCGTGCTGATGGCCGTGAGTCGTCCGACGTTTCCGCCCACGCCAGTGACAGCAACAGTCAACACGCGGATAAAAAATGGTCCGACCATTGCGAGCAACGCCAGCGGCACGAAGAACAGAAATGTCGAGGCCAGCAACGAGCCAACTGCGAGGTTGAAGTCGAGGCACCACCAGGCTGCTGGTTCCACGACCAGCACGGTGAGGCCGAGATAAATAGCCGCAACCAGAATCGCCCAATACAGACCGCTCAATTGCGGCGAACGATCCACGAGCCGGCCACCGGCGTAGTAGCCGATTGCCAGCGTGACGAGGGTGACCGCTATTTGCGCCGTCCAGACAAAGTGCGACGTGCCGAAATACGGCGCGAGCATTTTTGCGCCGAGGATTTCGACGATCAGGATGGCTGCGCCCGTTGTCGCCGCCGAGAAATAAAGATACCGGCGCAATCCCGCAGAGGGCGGTGTGGCGCTGGCGGGCGCTGTGGGTTTCGCTTTCAAGTTGACTGACGAATTTGCCAGGAACGCCCGGCGAATTTTTCATGGCCCAAGCAACACACGGTAGAACCAAGCCGGCACATTATTACCATCGATCCAGGTGAATGGCAACGTCGCAGAATTGCTCACGGTCAGCGCCGTCCAGTTCACGAGGTTGCTCGCGCCTTGGATGGAATAGTCCGGCCCGGCCGGCCCGGTGACATTCAATTTCCAGAAGCCGTTGGTCAGACGGGCGAGTCCAAGCACGGGTCTCGCCAGCGGATTCACCACGATTGAAAAACTTTGCGTCGCGCTCAACGGCGGCGTGCCGCTGTCGGTCACTTTCAGAGTTGTGAGCTTGGTCGTGTTCGCCTGCGCGACGGCGGAACGCCATGTGAAAATCCCGCTGTTCGCATTCAATACCGCGCTGGTCGGCGCAGTTAGCAGATTGAATGTCAGCGTTTGCGCTGGCGTGTCGGAATCGGTCGCGACGTTGGTGATCGCCAGCGTGACGCCCGCATTGACGACGCGATTGGAAATCGGCGACAGCACCGGCGGTGTGTTCGCGACGGTGACGATGAACGTGACATTCGTGCTGTGCGTCTGCCCGCCGCTGATTCCGTTGATGGTGACGGTGTTCGTTCCCGCCGGAGTTGAACCCGAAGTGGGTGATCGTGAGCGTCGAAGTTCCAGCGCCGTTGAACGACGTCGGATCGAAGCCGGCGCAAACGCAATAAATTCACCATCAGGCTGCCGGGCAAAAGTGAGATTTAGGATTTTACCGCTTTTTACGCATCTAACTGTCATCCATTAAAATTGAATATCCAACTGCTTCATAACTGCGCACACGCTTTGAATACATCGCGGACAGAACCGGCACGCAGCCGTCCACATAATCATAAACGATGACCTCGCGTTTGTGGAGCAGGGCGTGAACCGAGGCGAGCAGCGCGGCCAAAAAACCGAAGCCCGCGGCCAGGTGCGGCCAGTAGCGGCAGATTAGATTGAGCCAGTCCATCGTTTGCCAACTTTACGAATGAAGAAAGGCCGGTGGCAAGCGTCCGTTGGCTTCGGATGTGTTATGGGGATGTGCCGCCTCCACGGGATTCGGCTCCAAGCTTCACTGGAAATGGCTGTGATCCAAATCCAAAAACCGAGGGCCGAGATCCGAAAGAAGTCCGAAATCCGAAGTCCGAAGTCCGAACCGGGGGGTGCCGCCAAGCTGTTTCCGACTTTCGGATTTCATGCTTCGTCCCGCTTGGCGGGATTTCGGACTTCGGATTTCGAAATTCGGACTTCTCCTGCGCCGTCGCTTGGCTCTGGACTAAAAGCGGGTTGCTCCATTAGCTTGGTCGCGAATGAACAACGGCAATTCCCCGGCAGCGCCGGAAACAACGGCTGACACGATCCAATGTCCCGCTTGCCGCGGGGAGATCAGGTCGTCGGTGAAGCGCTGTCCGCATTGCGGTCGGCCGACGGCCGGGTCGCACAATTTTTTCTATTACGCGTTCTGGGTCGCGTTGTCGCTGGTTGTGGCGGCGTTGATTGCCTGCATTTTTTACGTGGGGTTTCTGCTGTTGAACCGGATGCTTTGAGAGGCGTTGCGAGTTGTCAATAATAAGAACTGACCCCTTTCAGAGCTTAAAACTGCGCCGGTTCAACGGGAGTTCGCAGAATAAAAAACCCCCGGCAAAGGCGCCTTTGCAGGCGCACTTGCCGGGGATGTAAGTTACAAGTCTTTATTGCAAGGATCTGGTCCGGTAAAAGCCCGCGCTCTGCGAGGGAGTGAACGTGAATGTAATCACGCCACTGGTACCGGCCGTGTTGGTGACCACGGGCGTCCAAGTCACCGGCGGGGTCAGACTCGGCGTGCTCAGCAGAACGTAACTGGCATAAGGTATGCCCTGATAGCTGACTTGGAAAACGCCGCCGTTAAGCGTCGGACTCGACAGGATGTTGAACCCGGCGTTTGCTACCACGCTCACGGTGACTGTATTCGTGCTGAAACCGCCGTGGCCATCACCAACCGTATAGGTGAACGTATCCGTGCCAGCGAAGGCACTCAGCGAAGTATAGGTGATGTTGGTGCCGTCGGTGGTCACCGTGCCGCCGTTTGGCGTTGGGCTTTGCACCGCCGTCACGGTCAACGGTGAATCACCATTCGGGTCGGTAGGTGCCGATGCGCCGCCAATGATCTTCAAGGTGGCGGGCTGACCGCTAACCGCACCCATGACGAGAGGACTGGTCACAGGCGGAGAATTAGCTGTCACGGTAACAGTAACAGTCGCCGTGGAGGATCCGCCATAGCCATCACTGACGGTATAGGTGAACGTGTCCGTGCCAGAGAAGGCACTCAGCGAAGTATAGGTGACGTTGGTGCCGTTGATGGTCACCGTGCCGCCGTTCGGCGTTGGGCTTTGCACCGCCGTTATGGTCAACGGATCACCGTCCGCGTCGGTGGGGGCAGATGCGCCGCCGATGATCGTCAAGGTAGCGGGATGACCGCCAATCGCGCTCATGGCAATCGGGCTGGCCACCGGCGGAGTATTGGTTCCAATGATGAATATCATACCACCCACCTGGCCTTCGGTATTCGTTCCGGACGTTGAGATCGGACCTTGCCAATAACCACTGACCACACCGCTCGAACCAACCAGGGTCGCTCCAATCCGGGTAAAGTTCGTCAAGGACGGAACATTATTGCCAGGATCCACGGTGTTAGCGATTTGAGTATTGGTGCCGCCGAAGAAGACGTTCGCTGCCGAACCAACGCCATTCCAGGCATAGATCGCATACAGTGTCACTTTCAAGGTTGGTTGCAGCCCGCTCAACGTAAAGGTGGCGGGGTAGTTGTTCGCCGCCGATTTGTAAAATCCAGTGGTCGTCAGCGGCTTATTGGTGTTTCCAGTATTATACATGCTAACATTGCTAATACTCAATGAATAGATGCTACCCGCCACGTCGGGGTAGTTGTAATTGGCAACCGCCGACAATGATCCCCCGCCCTGAACCAAGGTGAAACCGTCGGGGGCGGGTGGAATATTATTGCCACTCGGCGCAAGGTCCAAATTCAGGGCCAAATTCGGAATCTCGGTGACATTGACCGTCCGCGTGATACTGCCGGGAGTGCCGCCACTCGTCGTTGCCGTATAGGTCACGGTGTAAGTGCCGATCGTGGTCGTATCCACCGGGTTGTTGGAACTCACGGTCAGGCTGGCTCCAGCGCAAATATCATACGCGGTCGCTCCGGCGTCCACATACGTGCTGTCCACCAGGATGTTCAGCGGGTTTTGGCCATTGAGCGCCATCACCGGCAACGCCACATCCACGACTCCAGGAACTGTCGCGATATTCGTCGCACTGCCAAAGGCGTTGTTGACGACAACCGTGTAATTGCCCGCTCTGACCGGGGTCGGATCCACCAAGATGTAGGTGGCATTGGTTGCCCCGACAATCAGGTTGGTGTGGATGTCATACCACCGGTAGGTGAAGGGCGTGCCACCAGATGCCGTCGCCGTAAAGGTCACGTTGCTGCCGCATTGGGGCGTGATGGACGCCGGTGAAACGACCGCAGAATGGACAGGAATGGATTGGATTGAGAATATCATGCCGCCCACATCTCCTTCGTGTCCGCCGCCGCCGGGGCCGGTCCAAGTCCCGGTGACCACGCCATTGCTGGCAATCGCCGTCCCAATATACTGGAAGTCGGCCTGGGTCGGCGGGTTAGGTGAGCTCATCGTGATTCCGGCGGTCACGAGGGTGGTTTGCCCGCCATAATTGAACAACGGTGCGTCAGGCAAGCCATTCCAGCCATAGACCGCATAGACCGCCACGCACTGGCCGGGAGCCAAGCCGCTCAAGGTGAAGACGGCAGGAAGAGTCCCGAAGCCGGCAGGGTAGGAAGAGAAACCATCGGTTGAAATCGTGTAGTTAGTATCCACTCCCGTATCCCAAGAAGCTATATTGGTGAAGGTCAACGTCAAATTGGGGTTATTGCCGTCCGGGTTGGGGAACGAAGTGCCGCCATAAACCATGTTGACCAGATCACCATACGAAAGCTTGGTGAATCCGTCTGGGGCGGGCCAGCCTTCGGTGGTCGTCCCGAAGTCCAAATCCAGATTCGTATTCGCATTCACGCCGGTTGGGTCAACGACAATTACCGCCCGACTATTGGTGGCTGAAACGCCATCGCCGGTCGTGGCCGTATAGGTCAGGTCATATTCGCCTACCACGCTGGTATTGACGGTGCCGTTGGTGGTCACGGTCAAATAGTTGCCGGGGCAGGTATCATAAGCGGTGATGCCCGGGTCGGCCCAGGTGCTGTTGAGCGAGACTACAATCACTTGACTTCCGGCCATGGTCATGAGCGGCGGGGTGATATCATAGATGCTGACCACCGCCGAGGTGCTCGACGTCCAAAGCGAGTTAGTGGCGGTGGCGGTGAACGTGTAGTTGCCGCTGTCGGACGGATGCAAGCCGGTCAAAACGAGCGTCGTGTTGGTGGCGCCGGTGATCGGATTAGTCAAATTGTTATACCATTGATAGGTGGCCCCTCCCGGCGCCGCTGCGTTAAAGGTGGCCCCCCCACCGCAACTATTGGTGACGCCGGATGGAATAATGGTGATGGTATGACCGACGGGGGCCTGAATGCCAAAGATCATCCCGCCGATTTGTCCCTGAACAAGCGTCGTTCTACCAGTCCAGGTGCCGCGCACGAAGCCCGCGCCATCAGCTACCGCTGTGCCGAGATTCATGAGCGTCGTGGGCGAAGGAAGGGTGATACCAGAGCCTACGTTGAGTATATTGGCGACTCCGGCGTAGGTAATAACCGCGGCATGATTGGTGCCATCCCAAGCCCAGCATGCATAAAGCGTTACCTGACTTCCGGGCACCAGTCCGCTCACATAGAAGCCGTCCGTCGTGCCGGCGGTGCAGTAGAAACCGTCTTTGTCAATGGTGCCAGTGCCGCCGTATGAGCCGCCGACATTGGTGAAACCGACCGTATAAGTGGTGCCGCCTACGCTCGGAACTGAAAAAGTCATATTGGCCCCAGAACGATTGAGCCTATTAAACCCGGCAGGAGTGATGTCGCCGCCACTACCATTAGCTAAATCCAGATTAAGAAAGTCGCTGAGCACCACATTGACCGTGCGGGTTGCTGTATTCGTGATGCCATCCGAAACGGCCGTGTAGGTCTTAGTATAGGTGCCAATGGTGGTCGCATCCACGGTTCCGTTGGTGGTCACCGTGAGCGGGGAGCCGGAGCAGGAATCCACCGCAGTCGCGCCCGGATCGGTAAATGTGCTATTTTGCGGAACGAGCATCGGATTATTTCCGTTCATCGTGATGGCGGGCTGGCAAGGCTCAACGTCAAAAATCATCGCTCCCACCTGGCCTTCACCGGTCAAGCTGCCCTGGCCATACCAGCGACCGCTAACTGTGCCGCTCGCACTCACATTCGTCCGGCCAATGTTCTGCAAAGTCGTGATGCCGGGGTTGGCCATTGCTCCCCCGGTGATGACTGAGTTCGTCACGCCACCATATTCGAATTTGCCACCTTGACCCGAGCCATTCCATGCATAGCAAGCGTATATCGTGACCGTGTTGCCCGCAGGCAGTCCACTCAAGGTGAAATAGGCGGGGCCAGTGGCGGAAATGTTATAGAACCCGTCGGCATCCAAAGTTCCTGTGCCACCATACTGGTTGACGTTCGTGATGGAAAGTATGTAAGCGGTGCCGGCGACGTTATCCCATTCGTAGTAGGTCCCGTTAACGACGGAGGCGTTATTGAGCCCCACCTTGGTGAACCCGGCGCCATTCGACGCCAGCGCGCTATTGCCCAAGTCCAACTGGATGGGTTGGCCAATCGCATTGGTTAATAATCCCAACCCGCAAACCGCACCGATGAGGGCGCATTTGATCCTCAAATGACTCCGAAGGTAAGCGGTGGTTTTTCTGATTAAGGTTATGGTTTTCATAGGTCGTTTTTGTTTTTCTTTGTTTTTTCCTGATTCTTTACAGCCATTTTCCGCGTCGAAAGGTCACGGTGACAATGGTGCATGTTGAGCTGTTTGGAATAATAAAAAACAAATTTACCTCGGCGCTCCAATGCTGTCAAACTAATAATATCACAAATTACACTTTTTGTAAAATGTTTTATTACGTCACAACTGTCCGGTTTATAAACCCGGTAAACCCGGATGATTTTGTGTGACGGGCAACTTGGATGCTGGCGGGGGTTGAGAAAGCGCTTGTCGAATGGGCGTTTTCTCGAACAGCGGCAGGCTTAAAATCTGTAGAATGGTGTAGAGGCTCGAATCCAGATGCAGCCGCTTTTTGAGAATGGCGACGAGCAGGCAAACCGCGACGGCGCTCCAGATTTGGGTGCGCACCGCGTTCTGGCTCGAAAAGGGGAAAAGGGGTCAAACCATAGTCTTGACGCAATTGGGATCGAGCAGGCAGTCTTGCCGGCATGCCGCGCAAGTTGAGAGTGGAATATCCGGGGGCGATTTATCACGTCATGAGCCGTGGGAACGGCCGGCAGAATATTTTCCGTTGTGACGTGGACCGGCAGGATTTTCTCGAGACCCTTAAACGGGTCACCCATTAGCATGAGCGGTCAATAGCGAAAAAGCGTCTCCTTCAAACAGCCTTTTTCATAAAAGCTGTTTTTGTCTTTGGCCGGTGCGGGCGGCGTTGATGGCCTGCATTTTTACGTGGGGTTTCTGCTGTTGAACCGGATGCTTTGAGAGGCGTTGCGAGTTGTCAATAATAAGAACTGACCCCTTTTCGCCGGGAGTTTTCACACAGCCTCGCGATTTGTTAGGCCACAAAATCGTCATAACTCAAAATAGCTCCGCAAAAATGTCTGCTCATAGAAGGCTCCGCACTTGCCCGTTGCGTAATGCTGGCGCGAGCTAAACCTAAACGAACTGTCCGTGACTTACTCATCTAAACCGAACTACTCCAGACTACCTCTCCGCAAAAAGCAAAGTAACTCTTGTGGCCTAACGACCCTGCTCAGTGGTGGCGGGGCAAGCGCGTCCGGCTGGCGACTGAGACGTAATCCCGCCATCCACTGAAGCAGGCTTTGTTAGGCCGGCTGTACATCCAGTGCTCTCTCATACAGATGGCTGACCCTCTCGTCTTGCGATAATGGAGGGCAAGCAGCACCGGCAAGGAAAATGCGAGGAGTAAAGGAACCGAAGGCTCGGGCACTTGGATGACCATGAATGCCGTGGACACACCCGTGGCAAAAACCGAGCCGACGCCACCCTGCGTGAACTTCGTAATAGTGGCGTTCCACAGATTTGCCACATAAAGGTTGTCCGCGCTGTCAAAAGCAATGCACTCGGGACCCTGCAAGCCGGTGGCGAAGACTGAACCAACACCCCCAGGCGTGAACTTCTCGATGGTGCCGCCGTTCCCTATCGGGTTGCCGTAGTTTGCGACATATAGATTGCCCTCCTTATCAATGGCCAAGCCCACCGGCCCACTCACGCCGCTGGTGGCGAAGACCGAACCAACGCCATCGGGCGTGAACTTCTGGATGGTATTAACGTAATAATTTGCAGTGTAAAGATTGCCTGCGCCATCGAAGGCCAGGCCATAGGTGCCACCCAAAGTACTGGCAAAGACCGAACCGACGCCGTTGGGTGTGAACTTCATGATATTCCCATGGCCTTCGTTCGCCACGAAGAGTTGGCCTGAACTGTCGAAAGCCAGTCCCATAGGGAGATTCAAACCAGTGTCAGCGAAAACCGAGCCTACACCGCTAGGGTTGAACTTCTGAATAATGCTGTAGGCGGTTGCCACGTAAAGGTTGCCTGCAGTGTCAAAATCCAGCCCTTTTGGGAAGCCCGAGGTCGTAGCGAAGGTACCAAGACGACCGCCAGTGAACGAGTCAAGCCTCTCGATCGATTGACCGCCTCCGTCTGGCCCTGCGACATAGATTGTGTCTGCGCGACTCAGAGCGGGCGCAGCAAGCACCGCACCCGCGAGAATTAGGGACGCCGCTGGCAAAACCACGGGCGCGAAGCTCCAGCCTGCTTTGTTATGTTTCATATTGTTATGCTGTGTTACTGTATCGCCTAACGATCCAAAGCTGAGCCACGGCCACCGGCGGCTGGCTCACGCTTGCAATCTGGACTCTCAAATTTCATAACTCAACCGAAATCTCAAGGGGCAGTGGCCGTTGGCTCCAGCGCGGTGTTTGGCCGCACGATGTCTCTAATCTGAGTCAACCTCACATCAACGCAGACTTGTATCTGTCGATCAACAAAAGAACCACCCCCAAAATGCACTCAACCACGAGGAAAACAACTCCCGACCAATGCAGCCTCGGAACTCCAAAAAACGCGATCAGCCATAAGGCGATGCAAATTACTGGAATCTTAGGACCGTCAGTGAACCACAGCTTGATTGCTGCAACCCAGAACAGCCCTAATGCTATCAATCCAAATGGTATCATATCAGTGTATCCGCCACGTGCGGTCTAGACAATATGGCTGTAGATGAAACGAGTAAAGGTGTCTGCTCTTCGAGAGCGTGGGTTGCGACCCGCAGGACGGGTTGCCGAGCCACAAGTTGTGGGACTCGCGCCCCAAACAACGAATGAACGAAGAGCAAACACCATGAAGACCTACATACTCCGTGAGACCCAAACTGTCGAGCCGCAAAAATCAAATCCCAACTCGCCGCCGCCGCGCCCCGAGCCGGGCCTCACCGCCCTGGTGGACGTCATCTGCGGGCGGCCCGTCTCCCCGCCGCCGCTGCTGGCGGGGCGCGTGCTGTTCATCGGCTTGGACGTGCATAACGATTCGATTGCCGTCTCGATTGCGCCCAGTGATTCGACCGAGGTGCGGCGGTACGGGATCATTGGCGGGGAACACGACGACGTGCTCAAGCTCGTTAAAAAGCTCCAAGCGGCACATCCGGAAGCGACGTTAAGGTTCTGTTACGAAGCGGGGCCGCACGGGTTTGTGCTCTGCCGGTGCCTGCGGGCGCACGGCTTGGAGTGTATTATGGTCTGCCCCTCGAAGGTGCCGCGCAAACCGGGGGAACGGGTCAAGACTGACCGGCGGGATGCCGATCAACTGGCGCGGTTGTATCGGGCCGGGGAGCTGACGGGCATTTATGTGCCCGAACCGGTGGATGAGGCGATGCGGGATTTGATTCGCGCCCGGTTCCAAGTGGGCAAAGCGCAGCATCGGGCGCGGCAGCAACTCAAGATGTATCTGCTGCGCCACAACCTGCGGTATGGGGGCCAGACGCCGTGGACGCCGGCGCATTTGCGTTATCTGGCCAAAATCAAAATGCCCTTTCCGGTCCAGCAGATCGTGTTTCAGGAGATGCTGGAGGTGATCAGCGAAGCCACGGCGCGGCTGGAACGGTATGACCAGGAAATTGAGCGGGCGGTGCCGGGCTGGCGCTGGGAGCCGGTGGTGCGGGCGCTGATGAGTCTGCGTGGGATGGCGCTCTTGCACGCGGCAACGCTGGTGGCCGAACTGGGCGACTTCAACCGCTTCGACCATCCCGGCCAGTTGATGGGTTATCTCGGACTGGTTCCCAGCGAACACACCACGGGAACCGACCGCCAGCAAGGCGGCATCACCAAAATGGGCAATGCTCCCGCCCGCCGCGCCCTGGTCGAAGCGGCCTGGCAATATCGCGCTCCGGCTCGCCTGAGTCCTCACTTAAAAAAGCGCCAGGAAGGTTTGCCCAAAGCCATTACCGACATTTCCTGGGAGGCCCAACGACGATTGCATCACCGCTACAACCACCTCACCCGCGTGGGCAATAAAAAGTCCCAAGTGGCCGTCACCGCCGTGGCGCGCGAACTCTCCGGCTTTGTCTGGGCCATCGCCCGGCAGGTCAAACCTCACCCAGCCAAACCTTGAGCTCTTTTCCGCCGCAGGGCGGACAAACCGAAAAAACCAAAAACCCATAGAAAGAAAAAATGACATCGCCCGCGACACTTTTCTGAACCAGAGACGGGGACCCGGTCAGGCGTTACGCTCGTTCGACGTTTGCAGGCAGCCCTTAGGCTGATCCTCGAGCCTAGACGGAGACAGGCGCCGCCTCGGACCGTGACCTGTGATAACTCCCGGCTTCGGTCGGGGTGGACTCACGCATCTTAGTCCCGCATTGCGGGAAAACCGCAGTCATGGCGTCCCTGTCTCTGACTCAGAATAGTTCGCGGTGTAGTAAACCGAAAGTATATGAAATATTTCGGAACGCAGACAAACTACTTGCTTGACAAAAGTAAGCCATATCAACGTAGAAAGCTGAGCCACCGCCGACTCGCGACGTGAACCGCGAAGGCGGAACTGAAAGGGCCAACGGCGGTTGGCTCCGGCGTTTTATTAGGCCATAACTTCATATTTACAAATTTAAGTTAGTCTTTTTCGACACAGGCAACCACGGATAATCAACCCCAGCAAACCGATACCAAATACCATAAAGCTTTTTGGTTCAGGAACGACCGCTGCTCCTTCAAGCACAAATGCAGGTTGGATAGTGCTGACGCCGGTTGATATAGACCAAGCTCCGGTCGGCAGACCGCTTGCAGACCAGCGACTGGCCACATATCCCATTCCAACATTGTATGGAGGCCATCCAACATTCCATTCAAGGTTGCCATTGTCCGGCGCAATCGGCGAAAACAACAACCAATACGTCCCTCCCCCATGCACGAGACCGGCAATGTCGTAGACAAGATTAGCTCCTGTTCGGCTAACGCCTGCTGGAGTGAATGCCCCGACGAGGTCACCTGTTGGTTGATTGCCATTATCGCTGACAAGAGACACTTGATAATTGGATGGATTAGGAGTTCCTCCAAAAAAAGAACTCACATAAATCGACATGATAATTCTGGATAAAGTAAAATCCCCACTACCTGCAACGGTAAATCTAGCGCCCACTTCGTAAGTATAGCCAGCGTCAGCTCCGATAGTATAAGAGCCTCCATAATAATTTGTGCCGTCGTAAGTATTTGCCAGAACGATTCCTTGCGCCATGACTCCACCAGGCAAAATGGCAATTAGCGCAAACATCACTCGTGCAAAAGCCTCCCACTTCCATATATTTTTATTCATAAACATTAAAAAATGCTATGTGGCCTAACGTAGAAAGCTGAGCCACCGCCGACTCGCGGCGTGAACCGCGACAGCGGAACGACAAGCGCCAACGGCGATTGGCTCCGGCGACTTGTTAGGCCACATCATCGGGTAATCCTCACAACATGATTACTCTCATCCATGTTAAGCTCGTGGCTATCCAAATGACTAATGTGGTATCGCACAACCGCGCCAACGGTAAAAGTGCGGTTGGTGATTGACGAATTGGTGGTCGCCATCGTCAAAAACCCATCCTCAATCTTCCATGTTCCAGCAGCAGAATAGCTCTCGCCCTGCTTTTGACTCACAATGGAAAAACTGCCGTCGGAATTGTAAATCGTCGTGTTTGTCCAATCCGCTCCGCTGCTTGGCCAAGCGCCGATAATCTGGCTGGTATAGCTGGCGTCTCGGCGACAAGCTGTGAGCAGCAAACTCAATGTCAATAATGGTAGGATGTTTTTCATAAGCGTGTAAATGTGGCCTAACAGTTAAGTAACCTTCAAAAGGGATGGGATATTGGCCATCAGGGCAGGATGATAATTTGTTCTTTCTTTCGTGTCAAGAAGTATTTAAACCAGCAAGGTGAAGATATTGAAAATGGCAAAGGCATCGTGCGTATCAAAAGG
>Ga0208079_1000259_pt1 | contig 29366 bp, 21 predicted proteins | sample NGESurdeep092012_5_FD_184474 | JGI IMG/M metagenome (GOLD analysis project Ga0208079, IMG submission 184474) | Arctic peat soil microbial communities from Barrow, Alaska - NGEE Surface sample 210-2 deep-092012 (SPAdes) | ecosystem: Environmental > Terrestrial > Soil > Wetlands > Peat ... | reverse complement strand
CCGGTTCTCCCGGTAGTCGCGTGGATCAACCAACCAGAGGAGGCCGCCAACTCACTAAATCAATGAAGAAACCGTCTCAAAAAGGTTGACACGCACCGTGAGGAGCGGATACCGTGCCAAGGAATACACAGTCTCAGGCGTCGGCCGTGTCTAGAACAGTCCGGGTCAGACGCTCGAGCGTGGCTCGGGACCGGCCAGGGCACTTACGAGCTCCTCGACGTCTTCCATTGCCTCCCGCAGATCAGGCACGTCGAGTTGGGTGGTCGTGGATCCACGCAGAAAGAGAAACACGCAACGGGTCACTGGCCGTCCCAGCGCCCGCTCCACGGCGAGTGCGTAGGTCGCCCCCTGCGGACGGTAGCGATCCATCGCTTGGGTTATCTGCTCGTCATCATGGACGGCGTCGGTCTTGTAGTCGACCACCGTGAACCCTTCAGAAGACTCGATGAGGAGATCAATGAATCCTTCGATCACCGGGCCCCCCGGTTCGGCGGTGGCCGGAACACCCACATACATCTCACGCCAATACCGACCGCCCGTCACCGCGTCGCGGACGATGTCCGAATCAAGCGCGGCCCGCACCAGGCCGGCAATCTCGCCGCCGCGGGTATGCACCCCTTCGGCCACGGCTTGGGCTTCGGCCAATCGGTCCACATCCGACCCGGTCTCCAGATCAACCGACTGGAGGACCGCGTGCACTGCCCGACCGATGGAGGTTCCGGCCCGACCCCGCCGCCAGGGCGGCAGATCGATGTCCGGGTCGTCCTTTGTTGTGTCACGTGAGCTGCCGGGACGGGTGGGCTGGCGACCGTGATCGGGGATGGCCTGGTCTTCCTCTTTGACGAGGCCGGCAATGGTGGTAGCGGCCAGAGTGCGCGAGAGCGATCCAGTCGTCACCAATCGCTGGTGGTCGGCATTCCATGCCGAACGCTGCGCCGCAGAGTCGGCCACCGTGTCTTTCCTCGGCGCGAGTTGGCCATCAGTCCGGCTGTCGAGTCCATCTCTTCCGGCACCGGCTTCAGCGGCGCCCGTCGGGTCCGACTCGAACCGCCGGGACAACTCAGGGTGTGCCTCGCAAAGAGGTAGCAGCTGGGCCGCATGACAGGAGGTCCCAACCTTGTGATGGAGAGTGACGATGAGGTAGTCGCGGGCCCTGGTGGCGCCTACGTACAACAAACGGAGACCTTCGGCCGTCTCCATGACCTTCTCATTGACCTCCAAGTCATCATACCCATCGGTGGCCATGCCGCCTTTGATCTTCAACTCCGGACCGCGGTCACCCCACAGCATCTTCACACCGTTGTGACTGGAGGCGCCGCTACTCAGACCGGTGAGGAAGACGATGGGAAACTCAAGTCCTTTCGCCCCGTGGATCGTCATCACCCGCACCGCGTCGTCATCCGATTCCGGAAGCACCACCTCCACCGCCCGTACGTCCTTTCGACGCTGCAATTCCACCCACGACAGGTATTGGCGGAGATCTCCCCCGTGGGCATCCGTGAACTGCCGAGCCTGGTCGGCCACGAATCGAAGTCGTCTCCACACGTCCCGAGGGCGGCGTTGGTCGAGGGCCAACTCGAGCAGATGACGCTGCTCGATCACCCGCTCCACGAGCCCGCTGACGTCGCGCCACCAGCGTTGTTGGTGCAGATCGCTTAACGCGGCCATCCCCGTCACCACCGGACCAGTCCCGTCGAGCGAAGAAGGGGCCCGGAGGCGGTAGTCCCACCGACCCCCAGCTTGGTGGAACTCCAACAAATCGTCGTCGCCACAGCCAAATGGCGCTGACCGCAACGCAGACACCATCGATATCTGGTCGGTGGGATCGTCAATGGCCCGGAGAATGGTCAGGAGGTCACTTACCTCGGGCGCCTCGTAAACCAATGAGCTCGATTCCAGGCGGTACGGCACACCCTCGGCCTCAAGTACCTCCTGCAGTATCGGCAACCCGGTCCTGGCTCGGATCAATATGGTGATATCCGACAGCCGTGCCGGCACTTTCTCGTCGCCAACAGGCCATTTCTCGTCACAGATTCGTCGGATGGTGGCGGCGATCTCCCTAGCCTCTTCGGCCCGCACATCGGCGACAGTGGGAATGTCCATTGCTCCGCCGAGGAGAATCACCGGTGGCGATGCCTCCACCTTGTCGTCGACGCCGAACCGTTCGGCGTGCAGAGCCTCGTAAGCGGGTTGGGCACCTTCGATCCCATCGGCGAACAATCCGCCAAGGACGGCATTCACCCAGTCGATGATCCCCGGAACCGATCGGAAGTTGCCGGTAAGCGCTATGAGGTCAGCGGCGCGATGCTTTCGGACCTCGAGGAAGAGCCCGATGTCTGCCCGCCGAAATCGGTAGATGGCCTGCTTGGGATCGCCCACAAAAAAGAGCCGGCCCGGATCGAACGGGAGCTCGCTCCACGGCACATCCCCGGGGCCGGGTTCCACTGCTCCGTTGGCGATCCGGAACGCCATCTCCGCTTGAATGGGGTCGGTGTCCTGAAATTCATCAATGAGTAATCGCTGATACTCATGGTGAAGGGCGACCCGCACCCCGGCGTCGTTGCGAACCAGTTCAAGTGCCCACACCAACAGGTCGTGGTATTCGAGCCGCCCTTCCCTTTTGCGGTCGTAGGCATTCTTCAGAGTGAACGCCGTAATGACCGGTATCAGGTTGGAGAGCCCGTCCGAGATGACCCGGGCCACCAGCGCCTGGCGGGCGTGGTTGGCGTCTGTGAGGAGACCCCTGACCTCGGTTACCGGGCGCGGCCAGTTGTCCTTTTGTCCCCAACGGGACGTCAGCGTGGGTGGGTTGACCAGCAGCTCCAGAATCTCGAGCTCCGAGGTCGAGGCGTGCAGAGCCGCCCGGAACTCGGCGATCCCTTCGATGTGGACGAGCAACTTGTCGTCGGTCGATGTGCAGGATTCCGCCTCGGCGGCGGCGGCGGCGAGAGAATCGAGTATCGGGGATGGGTCGATGACACCCAAAGGTTGGGAGCGTGGTTCGACGTGGATCAAGAGATCCCAATTGTCGTTGCACACTTCCGCCACCGACCGAAGGTGGTCAAGCTTCACTTCACACACCATCAACCGGCGCAAGACGCCTTCCAGCGCGGGATCATCGAGAATCTGGTTGACGAAGGCTTCCCACCGTTCGTCAAATTCCACGGCTGAGCGTCCCTCATCAAGTACATCGAACACAGGGGGCAGCCCGGCTTCGAATGGGTGGGTCGCCAATATCCGGTGGGCAAAACCGTGAAGGGTGCAGATAGCCGCGCTGTCGATTTCGTCGAGCGCGTCCAGGGCCAGTGCACGCCGTCCGGGGGAGCCAGTCAGAGGCGATGGTTCGGAAGGTCCGGTGGCGCCGTGGCCTTCGGTGCTCGCCCGTTCCAACGCTTCGTAGACCCGGTCACGGAGTTCTGCCGCCGCGGCTTCGGTGAAGGTGATGGCAGCAAGGTGGTCGATGGTGGCTTCACCCGAGCCCACCAGTTCGAGGATCCTGGCGACCAACGCCGTCGTCTTACCGGTACCCGCGCCGGCCTCGACGAACTGGGTGGCGTCGAGGTGGGTGCGAATCTCCGTGCGGGCGGCATGGTCGTGTGGCTGCGCTTCTGATCTCACCGATCCACCTCCCTACCCTCGGTCAGGGCGACATAGGCCCCAAGCTCGGGGGCGTGTCGGACCCGATCCCATGAGCGCTGGCGATCCCCCGGACACATCGCCTGGAAGCTGCAGTAGGTGCAGTTCGATCCACCGTTCCCGGGTCGGGCGGGAAACATGCCGGCCTCGATGCCGTCCACCAGCACGGTGACCACGTCGCGGAAGCGGTCGAGGATCGGGGGGCCGAGTTGATTGGTGACCCACTTGAACTTGCCCTTTTCGCTGACGAACCAGTACGCCACCCGGACAGGTCTGTCTCCGAATTGGTTCCGGGCCGCCAATCCATACAGCGGCAGTTGCAGTTTTCGGCCATTGAGCACCGGATCGCCGGTCAGGCCATCGACTTCCTTTGCCAGCCCTGTTTTGTAGTCGGTCACCGACAGGGATCCGTCGGACGCCATGTCCACCCGGTCGATATAACCCTTGAAGGAGACAGAACGTTGACCGGGTAGTTCGAGCGAGACCGGCTCGCCGTGACCGGGGCCGAACTCAAGCTCCACCCGTTCGGGAACCCATCCTCCCGCGGCCCGATATTCGTCGTCCCGCTTCAGGAATTGATGGAGCTCGCGCTCAATGGTCGTCCGGGCCAGATCCCACATCAGCCGTCGACCGAGCAGACCCCGATCTTCGTATCTCTGAAACACCTGCTCAGCCAACTTAATCATTCGGGCGTGGTCATCGGAGGACCACGGCTGACCGGGTCGGATCCGATGTTCCCGAGGTAGCCGCAGTTGGACTTCGATGAACCGCTCGAGTATTTCGTGAATCATCAGGCCGCGGTGAGCCGGATCGATGGTGACGACGTCCTCGGGGTTGTCGCGCTCCTCGATGCGCAGCACCCGCTGCATCACGTAGCGTCGGGGGCACCCGGCATACGTCTCGAGGCTGGTGGGCGACAGGGCTGCTGCCGACGTCGGTGACGGAACATCGACCCTGTCGATCCTCCCGTCGAACCGGGTAAACCGGTTTGAGTTACGGCTCCGGTGGACTTCGAACCCGGCGCCGAGTTCAGTCCCGGTTCCCGACAGAAAATGGGAGGTGAGGTCGTGGCCGTCAACCCTCCACTCCAGGAGCGAGCGAAGATCCCAGTCTCCCAACGACATCGGCTCCCCCACGTTGAGCACCGCGTCGGCGAAGGAGTGGACATTCGAGAAGCCATCTACCCGGCCCAGATCCTCGACGTCCCGGCTGAAGAGTCGACGGCCCGTTCCCTCGAGCGCGCCGAGCGTGTCGAGGAGCCACCTGGCCGGTCGCTGTTCGCCGCCTCGGCGCTGATTGCCACGGGCGAATGAGAGCACCCGCTCGGGCGCGGTAGCCAAACCCGCCAGGTAGTCGCGGTGGGCATCGTTTCGACGACCGCCGCGCAGGGGAACGTCATCGCCAGCCGACACCCGCTCGTCATCGGGGAGCAGGGCGTCATCACTTTCGCGGACCGGGAACGCTCCATCGACCATCCCGAGGACGAACACCGTGTCGAGGTCGAGACCAGCAAGCAAGTTGACCGGCCCGACCAGTACGCCGGTGCCGAAACGCGAAGTCTGCGGTGCCGGTGCTTCCAACTCGGCAATCAGCGCCTGGCGGAATGTGGATCGGTCAGGTACCTCGTGCAACCGGTCGAGCACCTCAAGACCTTCAAGTGCGGAGCGGACCGCCGTGAGGGCCTCTCTTTCATCGGTGGGCCAGGCTTCGTCGCGCTCCGCCTGCTTGCCGAGGTACCGATCAAGGAGGTTGTTGGCCCACACCACCCAATCGGCCCACGTGTGAGGGCTTGGATCGAACTGTTGGGCCAGATCTTCGACGAAGGTCCTCAACTCGACTGATTGACGGAGTTCGGTTCGTAGCCGATGGGCCGTGCTGGGTTTGGCATCACTGCCGGCGGGCCCGTCGAGTTCAGCGAGGGAGGCACTGCGGTCCTCACCATATGCACCCAGGTGACGCCGCCAATTGTCGAGTCCGATGGTCACACCGGCATCGCGCGAGATCAGATCCCACGCCGTCGCCTCTACCGGCTTTCTTTCGCCGCCGCCGTCGCGGATCGGACCTCCCGCCACCCAGTCCATAATGTCTCCGCGTCGCCATCCCCGTTCGTGAAGCTCGAATGTTCCGAGGAGAGTGCGCCCGGCAAACGTAGCCCCCAGCATCCGGGTACTGACCCCATTGCAGGGAATTGCGGCGCCGGCCAATGTCTCCCGGACAAGCCGTTCGTAGGGGCCGGTTCCGCCGTGCACGATTGCCATCCGTTCGAATCGGGTGCCGGTGCGACTGCGAGCCATCAGCTCACGGATGACCACCCGAACTTCGGTATCGGCGGTCGGGGCACTGATCACCGACGTGCCCCTCAATGGTTGGAGCCCGAGGTCGATGGCAGTACTGACACTCTGGTGACTCTTCCTCCCCAGGCGGGTAACAATCTCCTGCAAGGTCGAATCGGCGGCCCGGTCTCCGGTGGCACCAACAATGACCATCACCCGTCGAATGGCGGCCAAGGCGGTGATGAAACGCTCACTATGGAGTGGGAGGCGGGACGGGAGGTACACGACCACCAGTTCTTCCGCTTCCGTGCCTTGGCGGGCTTCTTCTCCCCCCATGCCCGACAATGCCTCGATGGCACGGTCGAACCTGCGGCCTTCGTCGTACCACCCGTCCCCGATCCGCCTCTCCATCTCCTCCACCAGCGACATGACTTCCGCAGCCCGCCCGCTTCCGGCGACAAGGCGACGGCGGGATTCCATCGACACCCCACTCAGATCCCGGTACAGCCTCACCAGGGATCGCGCCGTACCCGGATGATCCCGAACAGGTCCAAGGATTTTGGTCGGGGAGGTTCCCAACGTCATGCGGGCCGCGGCGTGGATGACGGTTGCCGTCGCCGGCATGGCACCGCCATCTGCCGAAATCGACCCGGCCAGTTCATCGGCCAAGCGGGGAAGCGTGGTGAATCGCACATTGGCGACGCCGAGCCTGCCGCTGGAGGGCGCGGGTCCCAGGTCTCCCGAAGCCAAGAGCCGCCGGACCCCCAGTCCGGTGATGTTCCGGGAAACGATGACGGTGACCGGAGTCAGGGGGTGGCCCGCTTGGGCGAGAGCTATCTCATCGCGCAGAACTCGGCTCGCTTCACGCCCGAACGGAACAATCCAGATCTTCAACGCCACGTCGACATCGTAGGGACGGGGTGTGACTCCCGATCCCCGCAGGGAGAACGCAGCCCGGCTACTCGACGTCCTGGCCGAAGCGGGATACGACTTCGTCCGGCCCATCCGTGGTTTCGGCGATCGAGACGGGCAGGCCATCAACGAAGGGCAGATCCAGGGTGGGCGGGGCCATTTCAGGCGATTGCAGAGCCCGGGTGGTGGCGTCGACCGGCGCCGGCTGCGGCAATTCTCTTTCTCCGGCGGGAACGACCCCCATCTCCACAAAACGACGGGCGGTGACCAATACCCGACCTTCGAGTGACCCGACCGCTTTGTTGTAGGCCACCACGGCATTGCTCAACCCTTTGCCCACTCCGGCAACGTGGTCGCCCAGCACCGAGAGGCGTTGGTAGAGCTCGGCCCCCAGCAGTTGGACCTCCCGCGCATTCTGGGCCAGCGAGTCCTGTTGCCAGCCATATGCGACGGCCCGGAGGAGGGCTATCAGTGAGGTAGGGGTGGCGAGCAGCACATGATTGGCAACGGCGTGCTCCATCAGGCCCGGCTCATGTTCGAGGGCGGCCGTCAACAGCGGGTCCCCGGGGATGAAAGCCACCACGAACTCTGGCGACGGATCGACCCGTTTCCAGTACTCCTTTTTCGCCAGTTGATCGACGTGGGCTTTCAGCTGGCGACCGTGGCTGGCCAGACAGGCTCGCCGAACTGATTCATCGTCGGCCTCGTTGGCATCGAGAAACGCCTGCATCGGGACCTTGGCATCAACTGCCACGTTCTTTCCGCCGGGAAGATGTACCACCATGTCGGGCCGCATCCGCCCGCCATCGGCGTCCGAGGTGACCTGTTCGTCAAAGTCACAGTGCTCCAACATGCCGGCCATTTCGACCACCCGCCGCAGCTGCAGCTCTCCCCACTGGCCGCGGGTCTGAGGGGCTCGGAGTGCCTTGACCAGATTGCCTGTTTCTTTTTGGAGTTGGTCATGCGACGTCGACAAGTGTTTCATCTGCTCGGTGAGGGTGGAGTAGGCCTTTTGGCGCTCCACCTCCAGGCGCTGCATCCCCACCTCGTACTTGCCGAGCTGCTCGCCGATCGGCTTCAGGAGCTGTTCGATCGCCACCTGGCGCTTGGCCAACTCACCTTCGGCGGCTTCCCTGGTCTCCTTCAGCTTTACGTCCGCCAACTGGAGGAACTGCTCATTGTTTTTTTGCAGTGCCTGGGTGGAGAGCCGGGCAAATTCGCCAGTCAGTTGTTCCCGGGTCTCATCGAACGTCGCCGCCCGCTCCTCGGCGGCACGACGTTCGTGATCAAGTTCGGTCATCAGTCGAACCGTCTCTGACTGGGCGGCGGCGATCTGCTGTTGGAGGCCGGCGATCTGTTGTTGGAGGCCGGATACGTCGCCATTGAGACGCTGGTTGGCCTGGTTGGCATCGGCGAGACGGGCTTCGGCCGTGCGAGCCGACGCCACGTGACCGGCCCGTACGAGCAACCCGACCACGACTCCGAGAGCAGCCCCAGCGATGAGTCCGATGATGAGCCCGGTAATCATGATTGGTTTCTCCTCGGAGCCGACAGCGTCGCAGTACGAGCCCCAGTGGGCGTAATGGCCAGCGTACCGGCGGGGTGTCACACGGTTGGGACTCCACCCTCGTCTTTTCGATCCCGGGCCTCCTTCTGGCCTCAGCCGCGATCGGCCAACTCCCCGACAATGCCCGACCTCATCGTGGCAACATGGGGTCCATACACCGCGTAGTCATCGTCGGCGCCGGATTCGGTGGACTGTCGGCCGCCAGGGCATTGGCCGACGAGCGGGTCGAGGTCACCGTCGTCGACCAGCGGAACTTCCACACCTTTCAACCTCTCCTCTACGAAGTCTCCACCGCCGGACTCGACCCCGGTGACGTGGCATACCCGATCCGGGCCATTTTCGGACGCACCCCCAACGTGACGTTCCGATACGGCACAGTGACCGGCGTGGACTGGGACGCGCGATCGGTCAGGCTGGAAGGTACCGATCCGTTACCCTTCGACTGGATCATCGTGGCCAGTGGCGCCATCGCCAAGTTTTTCGGGATCCCAGGGGCCCAACAGTTCACTCATCCGCTGTATACGCTGGCCGACGCTGGTTACCTGCGAGACCACATTCTCCGTAGCCTGGAGGAGATCGACGCCCATCCCGAACGGATCACCGACGGGACCCTCACGTTTGTCGTAGTGGGCGGAGGGCCGACCGGGGTGGAAGTGGCTGGAGCCCTGGCCGAGTTGCTCGATGTCTCCGTCCGCCATGACGGATTCGATTTTGACCGTTCCCACGCCAGAATCGTCCTTGTCGACGGACTCAGCCGGCTCCTCACCCCCTTCAAGGAGTCCGCCGCCACTTACGCGGCCGACACGCTCAAAGACCGAACCGTAGAGCTACAACTTGGCCGGATGGTCAAGGAAGTAACCGCGACCTCCGTCGAACTCGATGACGGAACCCGCATCCCCACCCGGACTGTCGTATGGGCGGGTGGGGTCACCGTCAGCGGCACCATTGCTTCCGAATTGGGAGCTCTTTCAGATCACAATGGACGCCTCGTAGTGCGGGCAGACCTCGCCCTTCCCGATCATCATCAGGCGTACGCCATCGGCGATGCCGCCGCCGTCCCCTGGGGAAAAGACAAACCAGGTACGACGTGCCCACAACTCGCCCAAGTGGCCATCCAGTCGGGTAAGCACGCTGCCCAACAGATCGTCAACCGGGTGGAGGGGCGACCCACCCTTCCATTTCAGTATCACGACAAAGGAATGATGGCCACCATCGGGCGCCGCGCCGCCATCGCCGAATTCCCAAAAGGGCGGGTTATCCGCGGGACTCTGGGCTGGCTCGCGTGGCTCGGCCTCCACATCCTCTATCTCATCGGCTTTCGCAACAAGATCATCGTATTGGTGAACTGGTCATGGCGATATTTGTCGTGGACATCGGGCCCCCGGATCATTGTGGGTGAAGACATGAACGCCCACCCAGATCCCGACGATGGCAGTGGTATCGATCACCCGGGCAACGACGCCGATGCCGCAGTCAGTCCTTCATGACCGCTTTTTGTCTCAACATTCCCCTCAACGTAAGAGGCTGAATGGTGCCGGAGTACGGTGGGCAAATGGACGAGTCCCTAGCGCAGATCGACCGTCAGGTCCTTCAGCTGTTTGCCATAGTGGGCGAAAACGTGGCCGGAGCGACCCACGCTCTTCTTTCCGGTGACAGGGAGGCGGCCAAGGCGCTGGCCGATAGAGACGAAGTGGTTGACAATCTCTATCGGGAAATCGAGCGTCAAACGATGGATCAGTTGACGGTCGGACGCATCGAGTCACCGGCCGATCTTCACTTTTTGGTCACCGTCATCAGGATGCTCCCCGACCTCGAGCGTAACGGCGACCTCGCCGAGCATGTGGCCCGGCGAGCCGCCCGCGGCCTTGGCACTGAACTTTCCGCCCGCAGCCGCGGCCTGGTCGAACGCATGGGCGAAGTGGCCATTCACATGTGGCGCGCCACTGCCAATGCCTATGCCGATCGACTCACCACCGCAGCGTCGGTCGTGGACACCCTCGACGACGAGATGGACGATCTCCACGTCAGCCTCACCGTAGAAGTGGTTGCCGGCACCATGCCACTCCCGGTGGCGGTGGAGCTGGCCATGGTTGCCAGGTTCTACGAAAGGTTCGGCGATCACGCGGTGAACTTGGCCAAGCGGGTCGCTGGGTTGGCCGCGGTCGCCCCCAACATCACCTGAGCCGAACTCGTGTCAGCCCACCATGCCGAGCGCAACCAGCGACTCGGCGATCTGTACCGCATTGAGGGCCGCACCCTTGCGCAGGTTGTCTCCGCTGACGAACAGTGCCAACGACTGCTCACCGCCATCGGCCCGGCGGATCCGACCGACCAGCGAGGGGTCGGCTCCCGCCGCCTGCAGGGGGGTGGGCATGTCCGACAGTTCCACCCCCGGGGCCGCACCTAGGAGCTCTGTGGCCCGCTCAGGAGTGATCGGCCGGTCGAATTCAGCCACGATGGCCACCGAATGGCCGGTGAACACTGGGACTCGCACGCAGGTACAGGTCACCCTCAATGCCGGGATCTCGAGGATCTTCCGACTCTCATCACGGAACTTCTGTTCCTCGTTGGTTTCACCTGATCCGTCGTTCACCACCGACCCGGCAATCGAGAGCACGTTATGGGCGATCGTGCCCGGGAAGATTGACGCCGGAGGGAATTCGATGGCTGACCCGTCGAAGGTCAACGCCGCGGCCGACCCGGCCGATTTGTTGAGCTGCTCCTCGAGCTCAGCCACTCCGGCAAGCCCGGCCCCCGACACCGCCTGGTAGGTGGACACCACCAAGCGATTGAGGCTCGCCTCGTCATGGAGCGGCTTCAATACCGGCATGGCCACCATGGTGGTGCAGTTCGGGTTGGCCACTATTCCCTTGGTTATGCCGGCCAGAGCGCTGGCGTTGACCTCTGGAACGACCAATGGGACGTCGGGATCCATCCTCCACGCCGACGAGTTGTCGATCACAATGGCCCCGGCCGCCGCAAATTTAGGGGCCAACTCCCGCGAGGCGACCGCCCCATTGGAGAAGAGGGCAATGTCGATACCCGCCAAGTCGGCGATTGATCCGTCTTCCACCACCACGTCATCTCCCCGGAACGGCAGACGGCGCCCTGCCGACCGCGAGGAAGCGAAGAAACGCAGGTCGTCGAGAGGAAAGTCGCGCTCCTCGAGCACCGACCGCATCACCGCACCCACCTGACCAGTGGCACCGACAACGGCTACTCGCATGAGCCCAAGTCTACGACGGGTTCGCCAGGTCGAATGCGGTGTGAAGGACGCGCACCGCCGTCTCGGCACAATCGGCGCGCACCACGCACGAAATGCGTATGGTCGACGTCGAGATCATCTCGATGTTGATGCCTTCCTTGGCCAACGTCTCGAAGGTGAGGGCGGTGACGCCAGGGTGGGTCTTCATGCCCGCCCCAACCAGCGACACCCGGGCCACATTCGAGTCGCTGGTGACTCCGGTGGCGCCTAACTCGGGGATGAGGGCCTCCGACACCTCGGTACTGACGGCCAAATCAAAACCGGGCACCGTAAAGGAGATGGCGGTGGTCCCTTCCAGTGACGCATTCTGTACGATCATGTCCACCGAGACATTCCGATCGGCCAGCGCTCGGAACAAGCGGGCAGCCACGCCAGGCCGGTTGGGCAGTCCGGCCACCGTCACCTTGGCCTCAGTGGCGTCGTGGGTGATGGCGGTGACGACAGCCTGTTCCATGGTTTCATCCTCCTCGTCGATCCAGGTACCCGGTTCCCAGGTGAAACTGGATCGCACATGTAGTGGCACGTGGTGATTTCGAGCGAATTCCACCGAGCGCAGCGATAACACTCGACCGCCGGTGGCGGCGATCTCCAGCATCTCGTCATAACTGACCCGGGCCAGTTTGCGGGCTTCGGGCACGATGCGCGGATCGGCGCTGTACACCCCGGACACATCGGTATAGATCTCGCACACATCAGCGTCCAATGCGGCGGCGAGCGCCACCGCGGTGGTGTCGGACCCTCCCCTTCCCAGGGTGGTGATGTTCCGATCGGTGGACACCCCCTGAAACCCGGCTACCACCGGGACACCACCGGATGCCAGGGTGGCCAACAGCCTCTCAGCCCTGATCTCGATGATCTTGGCCCGGGTGTGCACGTTGTCGGTGATGATGCCGGCCTGACTGCCCGTGAAGGACTGGGCGGTCACCTCGAGGTCGGCCAGCGCCATGCAGAGGAGCGCCATCGAGATCCGTTCACCCGCGCTGAGCAGCATGTCCACCTCTCGGGTGGGCTGGGTAAAGCTGACTTCTGCAGCCAAACGCACCAGCTCGTCGGTTGTCTTTCCCATGGCGCTGACCACGACAACCACGTCGTCGTCGGCACGCCGACTTCGAGCCACATGGTCCGCCACCGCCCGAATCCGATCGGTGTCGGCTACCGAGGTACCGCCGAATTTCTGCACCACGAGGGACATGGCTGCTCAGGCTACCGCTCTCCCAGCGACTACCCTCGTGCACCGTGTCTACCGAGAAGCGTCAACGCCAGAAGGCCGGTCGCCAGGCTCGCCTCGAAGCCCAGCAAAAAACCCAGAAGCGCAAGCAGACCCTGAAGCGGGCCATCACCCTCGGGATCGTGGCCCTCATCGTGGTCGGCATCGCCGTTTGGATCTCCAGTAGTTCGAAGAAGGCCGCCGTGTCACACTCCAGCACCACCACCAAACCGACGACCACCACCACTAAGCCGGCACCCAAAGGCGGCTCAGGGGATACCAGCCTCAGCGCCCTCACCACCTCGTCCGACTGCCCGACCAGCTTCACCGCCACCTTGAACAAACCTTCGTATCCGTCGTACCCGCCGATGACGATCTCCACCTCGAAGACCTATACCGCCACCGTCACCACTGACATAGGCCAGTTCACCATCCAACTGGATCCGAAAGCTGCACCCAAGGCCGTCAACAGCTTCTTCTACTTGGCCAATCAGCACTTCTTCGACTGCATCACCTTCCACCGGGTGATTCCTGGGTTCGTGGACCAGACAGGTGACCCGACCGGAACCGGATCGGGCGGGCCCGGCTACCAGTTTGCCGACGAGCTACCCAAGACCGCCAACCCCCAGTACCCGAACTATTCGCTGGCCATGGCCAACTCCGGGCCCAATACCAATGGCAGCCAGTTCTATGTGGTGGATGGCACCCAGGGCGAGAACCTGGCTCCCAACTACACACTCTTCGGCAAGGTGACCTCGGGGACGAGTGTCGTCGACAAGATCAATACCGACGGCAGTTCCTCCGGGGTGCCGCCCACCGTTCTCCACCGCATGATCTCGGTGACCATTGCCGTGTCATAGCTCGGTCCGGCACCACCCCCACACCCCCACACCCCCACACCCCATCCTGCACAAACCCCACATCCACCATCGCCACAATCTCACCCATCACAAGGAGAATTCCATGTCCCCTGAGATCCCCGCAGCTGACGGTTCCAGCCCAAAAACCCAGCGTTTCGACAACTCTCCCCCCATGATCATCGATCCGGCCAAGCGCTATACGGCCGAGATGGCGACCAACAAGGGCACCATGACCATCGCCCTCGACCCGCTCGCCGCCCCGAAAACTGTCAATAACTTTGTGTTTTTGGCCCGTTGGCACTACTACGACGGGATCGTGTTCCACCGGATCATCCCGGGTTTCATGCTCCAGGGTGGCGACCCCGAGGGCTCGGGACGCGGGGGCCCCGGCTACCGGTTCGACGATGAACTGCCTGCCCGCGGCCGTTACGAGATTGGTTCGTTGGCCATGGCTAACTCCGGGCCCAATACCAATGGCAGCCAGTTTTTCATCATCAGCGGTCCCAATGGCGTCTCGCTCCCTCCCAGTTACTCGCTATTCGGCAAGGTCGTGGGCGGCACTGAGACTATCTCCGCCATCGAATCGACCGGAAGCCGGTCCGGGACTCCGTCCGAAAAAGTGACCATCGAGTCGGTGACGATCACCGAAGCCGACTGACCATGTGCGGGGCGCCAGCACGGCGCCCCCCGTCTCGCGGGCCCGGATCCCGGCATTTGTTTCCCATCACCTCTGAGTGAATGCAAATTCTCATTCGCTCAGAGGTCCAAAATTAGCAACTCACCGAGGATGAGCGCATTGGCCCACTTTCGGCGTCAGGTCGGCAGTGCCCCGAGCCCGGCTTCGGCCGGGGCGCCATTGACAAAGACTGCCACCGAGCCCTCGCCGGCGGAACGCCACTGGCCGCTGGGGTCCCGAATGAGCGCTGTGCGCTCGGGTACTCCGGCTACCGGGGTTCCCCGAGGAGCCAATAGCACCGACCGATGGAGCTTTTGGCCGTGAGCGTCTTCGTGGGTATCGCCAAAGTGGGGCACCACCGCCACCCCACTGACCAAGCCGAGCCCCAACGTCAACCCACCGCCACGAGCATCGACCATCGGGTCGGTGAGGGCCATCGCCGCCCCCGATGAACCGGCAATCACCGCTCCGTCCTGCCACGCCAAGACCAGGGCGTCCCATACTTTGGAGCCCTTGAGCACACTGCGCAGGTGCATCGGCGATGACCCGGTGAGGTAGACGAAGCGGGACGAGCGCATCACCGCGGCGGCTCCGGGATCCTCGGCGTCGGACCGGGACAGGACCATCAGGCCCTCCACCCGCCCACCCAGGGGGATGAACCACTCTCCAGCTTGGACCACCGCTCGCTCGGGATGCTCGTAGGCGCCTGCCGTCGGCAAGACCAGCACCTCATCAGATCCCGAGGCGGCGAGCAGTTCAGCATCGAACGAGCAACCCGGTTGCCATTCGCCGCCGCCGACCAGGGCGACAATGCCGGGAGTCTGAGAAGTTCCGTTCATGATGGTCACTGTAGGTGGGTCTTTCGGGAGTGGCTGACGGTCGGAGAACCCGGTCCCGGCTACTCCTCGGTTTGGGTCGGGTCGGCGCGATGCATCAATCGGCCCATGGTGTCGCACACCTCGATGGAGAGGGCCAGCGAATCGGCCAGAATCCCCATGTTGAAGAACCCATGGACTTGGTCGTCATAGCACCGGTACTCCACGTCGACCCCCGCACTCTTCAGCTTGTTGGCGTATGCCTGGCCCTCGTCACGGAGGGGATCGAATCCGGCCGTCACCACCAGCGCCGGTGCCACACCATCGACCTCGGCGGCCAACAGCGGGGATGCCGCGTCCAACTCCCAGTCCGATTGGTCAGGCAGGTAGGTGCGGCGGAATCCCTTCATGCTCTGCAGCGTCAGGAAGAACCCCTCGGAGAAGATGCGCATTGATTCCGAGTCGAAGCGGGTACTGAGGCCCGGATAGATCAAACCCTGAGCAAATGGAGATGGAATACCGGGAGCGGCAGTGCCCGCTGACCCTGTCGTGGACGCCTTCGCCGATGCCGTAGGCACCGATGCACCCTTCCGGGTGAGAAGGGCGACCACCGCCGCCAGGTTGCCGCCCGCGCTGTCCCCCATCACCCCAACCCGATCTTCGGCGATCCCGAGCTCTTCGGCGTGGCCGCATACCCACGCATAGGCGGCCAGTGCGTCGTCAACCGCCGCCGGGAACGGATCCTCCGGCGCCAGCCGGTAGTCGACGGCGACCACCACGCACCCGCTGACGGCGGCGAGCAGGCGGCATGATGCGTCGTGGGAGATGAGATCACCAGTGACCCACCCACCTCCGTGGTAATAGACGATCGCCGGTGGCCGGGTCCCGAGCCCCACCCCGGCCCCGAGCCCGGTGCCGAACCGACGGTAGATGCGCACCGGGATGCCGCTCGACCCTCTCGGACTATCCGCGGCCGGGATCAGCCGACCCACCACGTGGACATCGGTCCGGATGGGCATGGCAATGAGCGCCATGCGCTGCAACTGCTTGCGCATCACCACGGGGTCGCCCAAGCCATCACCCATGTCACCACGGCCGGTGACACTCTCCAATCGTTTGCTGACCTCCAACATGGCCTGGGTACTCCGATTGAGCACACGCCCGTTGACCTGAATAGGGGCCTGCTTGCCCAGGAGTGCGAGCACCAGCTCGGGTCGGCGAAACAACCACGAGACGAGGCCTGCCGCCAGCGGCCAGCGTTCGTTGTTACGCTGTAACTGCCGGTTGTGCAGACCTAACCTCCGACCCCCTGCTCGGCCCGCTCCCCGACCGTGCCCCCGTCCGGCCCCGCCCTCTCCCGTGGGGTCCGCGGCGGGCGTCGCCGACGTCGTTGAACGTTGAGTGGCCTTGGTGGTGCGGGCCTTAGTTGCCTTCACTGCCTTGGTTGACTTGACTGCATTGGCTCGGGGCTCGGTGGAGCTCGTGGCTGAGATCTTCGGTGGGTTACTCATTGCCACCATCGTGTCGGTAGCGTCGCTCCCAACGCAAGGCCACCCGATCGAGAGGGATCCATGGGACGAGCATCAGATCGAGCCGAATCGCTACACCGACACTTCGACGGCAAGGTGGCCATCGTTACCGGGGCTGCCTCGGGTATCGGAAAGGCGGTGGCCACCGAACTGGTCGACCGGGGCGCCACTGTGGTGGTCGCCGATATCAACGGTGGGGAAGCCGCCTCCGTGGCCGAGCAGCTGAAACGTCGAACGAGTGCGGAAAGGGTGAGTGCCGCCACGCTGGACGTAACCGACGCCGCCGTCGTCGCCGATCTGGTCGGCCGGACCGCGGCTGAGCACGGTGGGATCGATCTCCTCTTCAACAACGCCGGTATCGCCGTGGGTGGCGAAGTCAGCGACCTGAGCTCAGCCCACTGGCAGCGGGTCATCAATGTGAACCTGTGGAGCGTGATCAACGGGGTCATGGCCGCCTACCCGGTGATGATCGCCCAAGGCCGGGGTCACATTGTCAACACCGCATCGCTCTCGGGTCTTTTGCCCAGCCCGATGCTGGTGCCCTACTCCACCACCAAGCACGCAGTCGTCGGCTTGAGCGTTGGGCTTCGCATGGAAGCTGCCGCCCATGGCGTCAACGTCACTGTGGTCTGCCCCGGCGTCATCGAAACCCCCCTTCTGGACAAGCGCAACCCCGATGACCTGCCCCGCGCCGACTCGATGCCCGACATCCGCTCGATGCTCACATCGCTGGTGGGAAAACCCTACCCGGCGGCATCCCTGGCGTCTGACGTGCTCGACGGAGTAGCCCGCAACCGACCGATCATCGTGACCCCACACCATGCCCGCCGGGCGTGGACCATCTACCGGATCTCCCCCCGGCTGCTCATCGACCAGGGCTCCGCACGCATTCGCAGCGCGCTCGGATCGGGCAATCAACGCCGGTAGGCGCGCCGCCCCTTTGCCCGCCAGTATCATCACCACCCATGTCAATCGCTCGCGTGGGAATTGTCGGTTCGGGAATCATGGGCTCAGGCATCGCCGAGACGGCGGCCGTCAACGGTTTCGAGGTGATCTTGCGCTCTCGCAGCCAGGCCACCGCCGACGCCACCTTGGCTGCTCTCGAGAAGTCGCTGAATCGGCAGGTCGAAAAGGGCAAGAAGAGTGAGGAAGAGCGCGACGCGGCCCTGGCCCGGGTCACCGGCACCTCCGACCTCTCCGCGCTCAAGGGCGTCGATCTGGTCATCGAATCGGTGGTCGAAGATTTGGCCGTCAAGAAGGAACTCTTCAATGAGCTGGACCGGGTCACCGATGACAAGACCATTTTGGCCACCAATACCTCCACACTTCCGGTGGTGGAGCTGGCCATGCAGACCGAGCGCCCCGACAAGGTGTGCGGCGTCCACTTCTTCAACCCCGCGCCGGTGATGGCCCTGGTGGAGTTGGTCCGCCCCATCACGGCGTCCGATGAAACAATGGGGGCGGCCCGCCAGTTCGCCGAAGCCTGTGGAAAAACCCCCGTCGAGGTCAAAGACCAGGCCGGATTCATCGTCAACGCCCTCCTGTTCCCATACCTGAACAACGCGGTCCGCCTCTACCAACAGGGAGTGGCCACCGTCGCCGATATCGACACCGCTATGAAGGGTGGTTGCGGGTTTCCCATGGGGCCCTTCGCTCTCCTCGACCTGGTCGGTCTGGATACGTCCCTGGCCATCCTGGATGCGCTCTACGACGAATTCCGCGATCCCAACTATGCGGCGGTGCCCCTGTTGCGCCGCATGGTCGCCGCTGAGCTGCTGGGCCGGAAGTCGGGTCAGGGCTTCCTCGACTACAAGAAGAAGTAGGTCGGGAGGCACCGGGGGGCAACCGCGGCAACAATGGAGGGATGACCCACGTGGAAAAGGTGACCCGTCCCCAGGATGCAACCAAGGACCCCGCGCCAGACCTTCCGACCCGGGACAAGCCGTGGGTGATGCGCACGTACTCGGGGCACTCGACGGCCAAGGCGTCGAACGCCCTCTACCGGACCAACCTGGCCAGAGGTCAGACGGGGCTGTCGATCGCCTTCGATCTGCCCACCCAGATCGGCTACGACCCTGACGCTCCCGAAGCTGCCGGCGAGGTAGGCAAGGTCGGCGTACCCGTCGCCCATCTCGGTCACATGGCCCAGCTGATGGACCAGATCCCGGTGGAGTCGATGAACACATCGATGACCATCAACGCCACTGCGGCCTGGTTGCTCGGTCTGTATATCGCCAATGCCGAGGACCAGGGGGTCAATCCCAAGGTGCTGGCCGGCACCACCCAGAACGACATCGTCAAGGAGTACCTCTCGCGGGGCACGTTCATCTTTCCGCCCATCCCCAGCCGGCGCCTGACCGTCGACACCATCGCCTACACCGTTCGCCACGTGCCCAAATGGAACCCAATTAACGTCTGCAGCTACCACCTCCAAGAGGCAGGAGCCACCCCCCACCAAGAAGTGGCGTATGCCCTCGCCACCGCCATCGGGATTCTCGACGCGGTGCGGGAGTCGGGCCAGGTGCCCGAAGATGAGTTCTCTTCGGTGGTCGGTCGCATCTCGTTCTTCGTGAATGCCGGCGTCCGCTTCGTCGAGGAAACTTGCAAGATGCGCGCCTTCACCGCGTTGTGGGAGCGCATCTGCACGGAGCGTTACAGGGTCACCGACCCCAAGCTCCTCCGCATGCGCTACGGCGTGCAGGTCAACTCGTTGGGCCTGACCGAAGCCCAGCCGGAGAACAACGTGCCCCGGATCGTGTTGGAATCCCTCGGGGTCACCTTGTCCAAGCGGGCACGAGCCCGGGCCCTTCAACTCCCGGCGTGGAACGAAGCCCTCGGGCTCCCCCGTCCATGGGATCAACAGTGGTCATTGAGGATTCAGCAGATCCTGGCCTTCGAGTCAGACCTCCTCGAGTACGGGGACATCTTCGACGGATCGGTGGTCATCGAAAAGAAGACGAACGAGGTGGCCGAGGCATCATGGGCCGAACTCGAGGAGGTCCTGGCCATGGGTGGCGCCTTCGAGTCCATCGACGAGCTGAAGTCACGGCTGGTTGGCAGTCAGGCCGACCGGGTCCGGCGCATCGAGACCGGCGAGCTCCAGGTGGTGGGCGTCAACTGCTTTACCGAAACCGCTGACTCGCCCCTCGCCGCCCAGAGCGGTGCTGGCAAAGACGAGGAGGGTGAGGCCGGACGCTCGATCCTGAAGGTCGACCCGGCGGTGGAGCCTGAGATGCGTGCCGACGTGGCTGCATGGCGATCTCAGCGGGATGCAAAAGCTGTGACGGAAGCCCTCGACGACCTCAAAAGGGCGGCGGAGGGAACTGACAACGTGATGCCCGCCACCATCGCCCTGGCTCATGCCGGTGGCACCACCGGAGAATGGGCCGGCGTCCTCCGTGAGGTATTCGGGGAGTACCGGGCCCCCACCGGGGTCGGGGGTGGCGTGGGGCACCGCGGTACCGAGTTGGGTGGGGTCCTCGCCCGGTCCAAGGCACTCGCCGATCACGCCGGAGGGCCGCCGAAACTCCTGGTGGCCAAGCCGGGCCTCGACGGGCACTCCAATGGCGCCGAACAGATAGCCGTAGCGGCCAGGGATGCTGGCTTCGAGGTCATCTACCAGGGAATCCGCCTATCACCGGCGGAGATCGCCGCCGCCGCCCGGGACGAGGACGTCGACGTGGTGGGCATCTCCATCCTGTCGGGCAGCCACCTCGAGCTGGTCCCCGATGTGGTCGACCGGCTCCGTGCCTTCGGTCTGGACGTTCCCGTGGTGGTGGGTGGGATCATCCCACCCGAGGACGCCGAAATCCTCATCGGCAAAGGTGTGGCGCGGGTCTATACCCCGAAGGACTTCGAGATCGGACGGATGATGGACGATCTGGCGGAGTTGGCCGAGCAGCACCGGGCCGCGCTCACCAGCTGAGGCTCAGCATCATGCCCTCGGGCGGTCGCGGCGCGCTGCGGCGGGCTTGGTCCACCACCGACCACTGAAGCGCCACATCGGACTACGGCTCGGTTCCGCCGCCAACTCGACCTGGCGACGCGGCCACACCTCGTTGGCCGCTGCCGTCAACACGGCCAGGACAGCCGGATCCACTTCGGGCCGCAGCCCGAGCCCGAATGAAGGGGGTGCCGGGGCCGCCGGGGTGGCGGTGGTTTCGCTCACAGCGGCATGTTCCCGTGCTTGCGCTTGGGTAGCTCCTCGCGCTTGGAGATCAGCAAGGCCAGGCTTTTGACCAGTACCCGTCGGGTCTCGGCCGGGTCGATCACATCATCGACGTATCCCCGTTCGGCCGCCGCATACGGGTTGGCGTACCGCTCGGTGTACTCCTCCACCAACTCCCGACGTCGACCTACCGGATCTGCTGCCTCGGCCAGGTCACGTCGGTACACGATCTCCACCGCCCCTTCCGGGCCCATGACCGCTAGTTCGGCCGACGGCCAGGCGTAGGCCAGGTCGGCACCGATGGACTTGGAGTTCATGACGACATAGGCACCGCCGTAGGCCTTGCGGGTAATGATCTGCACCCGGGGAACCGTGGACTCGCAGTAGGCGTACAGCAACTTGGCGCCATGCCGGATGATACCGCCGTACTCCTGGTCGGTTCCGGGCATAAACCCGGGAACATCCACGAATGTCACCAACGGGACATTGAAAGCGTCACAGGTCCGGACGAACCGGGCCCCTTTTTCCGCCGCGTCGATATCGAGGACGCCGGCCAGCATCTGGGGTTGATTTCCCACGATGCCCACCGCTCGTCCGTCGACCCGGGCAAAGCCGCAGACCAGATTCATGGCCCAGTGGTGATTGACCTCGAAGAAATCCCCGTCATCGACCACCGACTCGATGACTTTCTTCATGTCATAGGGCTGATTGGGCGAGGCCGGCATCAACTCGGACAACTCAGGACAGAGCCGGTCGGGATCGTCCCCCGAGTCGACCAGCGGCGCTTCCTCGAGGTTGTTGGAGGGCAGGAAGCTGAGCAGGTAACGGACATCATCCAGGCACGACTTCTCGTCAGGGGACACGAAGGCGGCCACTCCCGACTTGGTGGCGTGGCTCATGGCCCCACCCAGCTCCTCGAGAGTGACGTCCTCGCCGGTGACCGTCTTGACCACATCAGGGCCGGTGATGAACATGTGGCTGGTGCCCTGCACCATAAAGATGAAGTCGGTCATGGCCGGGCTGTAGACGGCTCCCCCGGCACACGGCCCGAGGATCACACTGATTTGAGGGATCACCCCGGATGCCTGGGCGTTCCGGTGGAAGATGCCCCCGTAGGAGTGGAGTGAGACCACCCCCTCTTGGATCCGGGCCCCGGCTCCGTCGTTGAGGCCGATCATCGGAACCCCAATGGACGAGGCCAGGTCCATCACCTTGTGGATCTTCTCCGCGAACACTTCACCCAGTGCCCCACCAAAGACGGTGAAATCCTGACTGAACACGCAGACCCGGCGACCATCGATAGTGCCGAAGCCGGTGATCACCCCGTCGGTATAGGGCCGCTTGTCCTCGAGTCCCATTCCATGGGCCCGGTGGCGAGCCAGCATGTCGAGCTCCTGAAACGAGCCGTCATCGAGCAGGTAGTCAAGTCGCTCCCGGGCGGTCATCTTCCCCTTGGCATGATGCTTTTCCACAGCATGCGGCGAACCGGCGTTCAGAGCCTGTTCGCGCCGCTGGGCCAGCTCCTCCAAGCGTTGGGTCATGGGGTGATCCATAGTGGACGAGGTTACCGGACAGACCGGGAGACCCTCTCCTCAAGCGGTGCGACCTGCACGGAGAGTCATCGGGAGGCGACGACTCACCGGTCCGGCCACAAATCGTGGATTTTTGCCCGGACCCCACAAGATCGCCCCCCGGGCCCCGTTCCCATGATGAGAACAAGTTACAGAAGTACCTATGAAACGCTCAACGGGTGGCAATACGATGCCTCGGGGGCGCTGCGGCCGTCGAACAGGGAGGGATTCGTGGCTTTGCTTGATAATTCTGATTTCGGGGTCCGGCCCGGGTGGATTTCTGGCCTCCAGGACATCCGTCAGGTCGCCCCCTACGATTCGATCACCCTGATCCCAGGTAATTGTCCTGATCGGGAGGTGGGCGCATGATGGGTCGTACCACGTCGCAGGGCTGCATCCACCCGAGGAGGGGCTCACGGCGACGGCGGTCGAGTTCGATCGTCGTCCTCCTGTTGGCGGTCACTCTGGTGTCAACCGCCTGTGGAGCCCGGCTCACTGCCGCCCAGCTGGCGGCGGCCAATGCCTCGGGAAGCAACGGATTGGGCTCGGGGGGATCGGGGACAGGGAGTAACGCCAAATCGGGCACCGGGGCGACAGGCACGACGGTGGCCGGCTCGGCCGGGTCGGCGGGCAGCGGGGCCACCGGAGGAGGTAGCGCGACCGGGGGCGGGGCGGCGACCGGGGGCGGATCCACCGGGGGCGGATCCACCGGCGGCGGTGCCGTGGCCAGCGGGCCCACCTGCCCGAACGGGGCAGCCGGTTCGGGCCCGGGGGTGAGCGCCAGCACCATCACCCTCGGCAATGTCAGTACGATCACCGGTCCGGTCCCCGGCCTGTTCACCTCGGCCCGGCTCGGCACCCAGGCATTCGTCGCCTACCAGAACAGCATCGGCGGAGTCTGTGGCCGCAAGCTGGCGCTGGACTCCGCCGACGACAACCTCGCGGAGGCCCAGAACTCCACCGCGGTCCAGTCGCTGACCGGCCAGGTGCTGGCCTTCGTGGGCTCGTTCTCGCTGGCCGACGACGGCGGCGCCCCGGCCATGGCCTCGGCCGGCGTGCCCGACATCGGTGAGGCCCTCACCCCGGCCCGCTTCAACCTGCCCGACAACTTCTCGCCCTCGCCCGAGGTCGGCGGCTTCATCACCGGCCCCTTCCAGTACTTCGCCCAGAAGTTCGGATCTAACGTGACCCAGCACATGGCCCTGCTCGAGGAGGACCAGGGAGCCGCCCAGGCCCAGGGAACCGCCCAGGAAAGGGCCATGGAATCGGTCGGCTACAAGTTCGTATACAAGGCGACCAGCATCTCGCCGACCACCTCCGATTTCGGGTCCTACATCGCCTCCATGAAGAGCGCCGGGGTGCAGGGGCTCATCTTCGAGGCGACCGCCGCCGTCTATGGGGCGATGGCCTCCCAGATGTACACCGCCGGCTACACCATTCCGTTCGCCAACTGGGGCGCACCCGCCTACGATCCGCAGTTCATCACGACCGGTGGCCCGGGGGCGAACGGGGCGATCCTCGAGCAGGTCCTGGCCATGTACGAGGGCCAGGACGCCGCCGCCATCCCCGAGGTGGGCTTGTTCGACAAGTGGTACAGCTCGGTGTCCGGCGGACAAGTTCCTACCATCTTCGCCACCTACGGGTGGCTGTCGGGCATGCTGTTCGTACAGGGCATCAACGCCGGGGGGGCACCCACCCGGGCGGCCCTGATCAACGGACTAAAGACCATCACCAACTTCGCCGGCAACGGGCTGGCGGCGCCGGCCAATCCGGCGGCCAAGACCGCGGCCACCTGTTTCATCATCATCGACGTGAACAACGGCAAGTTCGTCCGCGATCCGTCCACGCCCAGCGGCTTCACCTGCAGCGGAACGTTCTTCCATTGAGTGACCCGTCGGGGGTCATCGTCGAACCAAGCAGAGCGATCCGGTAGCCGATGAGCCTTTTTATCGGTTTGACGATCGCCGGTCTGGCTACCGGCGCCATCTATGCCATTGCGGCATCGGGGCTGGTGGTCACCTACACCACCTCGGGAGTGTTCAACTTCGCCCACGGGTCGTTGGGGATGTTGATGACGTTCCTGTACTGGCAGCTGCGGGTCGCCGACCACTGGGCGGGACCATGGGCGCTCGGGGCGGTGTTGCTGGTCGCCGCCCCCATCGTCGGTGCCGGTTTGCAGCTGTCGCTGGTGCGCTGGATCGACATCAACGACACCGGGATCATGCTGGTGATGACCCTGGCCCTGTTGGTGCTCGGCATGGGCGTGGCCTATGCCATCTGGCCGGCCGACACGGCTCGGGCCCTGGGCCCGTTCTTCGGAGCGGCCGCCTTCGTCACCTTCTTGGGCCAGCGGATCACCTACGAACAGCTGTTATGCATCGGCCTGGCCGTCGCAGTGGCCATCGGCCTCAGGCTCTTCTTGTTCAACACCAGGCTGGGCATCACCATGCGGGCGGTGGTCGATGACCGCCCCCTGGTCGCCCTCAACGGGTGGCGGACGGCCAAACTCAATGCCCTGTCCTGGGCCATCGGGATCAGCCTGGGGGCGTTGGCCGCCATCCTGCAGGCGACCCTGTTCGATGACCTGAGCGTGCTCAACCTCACTTTCCTGGTCGTCAACAGCTTCGCGGCCGCCATGCTGGGTCGTCTCCGCAATCTCCCCCTCACCTTCGTGGGGGCCCTGGTGTTGGGTCTGGCCGCCAGCTACGTGACCGGCTACGTGCACACCCAGTCGGGGCCGCTGGCGGAGTTGGAGACAGTGCTGCCCACCCTCTTCCTGGTGATCGTGCTGTTGGCGCTGCCGTCGGTGCGGCTGCGGGTCGGCGCCCCACCCGCCCGTCGGTCGCCGCGGATCGCCTCGGCCCGGGTCAGCGGCATCCAGTCGGTCCTGGTCATCGTCGTCGCCGTGGTGGCGTTGCCGTTCCTTCACGGCACCAACCTGGGGGCGGTCAACCAGGGCCTGGCCCTTGCTATCCTCGGGCTGGCGGTGGTCCTGCTCTCCGGGTATGGCGGGCAGCTCAACCTGGCCATGTACACCTTCCTCGGCCTCGGCGCGTGGTTGTTCACGAAGCTGTCGCCGGGTGGCGGCCTCGGAGGGTTGGTGCTCGTCACCCTGATCGGCGCGGTGGCGGGGACGCTCTTCGCCCTGCCGGCCCTGCGGCTCCGGGGACTGGAGTTGGCTCTGTCCACGTTGGCCCTCTCCGAGTTGGTCTGGTACGTGCTGTTCAATCAGAGCAACGTGATGGAAAACACCATCACCATCCACCGGCTCCGCCTGCCCTTCATCTCGCTGCAAGGGGCGCGGGCCAACCTCGTCTTTCTGGCCGTGGTCTTCGCCTTGCTGGCCTTCGGGGTCGCGGCCATCCGCCGAAGTAGCTTCGGGCGGCTCTTGGCCGCCACCAAAGACAGCCCGGCGGGGTGCGCGACGATCGGCCTGAACCTCAGTTTGACCAAAATCGGTATCACCGCGCTGTCGACCGCCCTGGCCACCTTCGCCGGGGCCCTCTACGGCTCCACCCAGCAACAGGTGACCGCCAACGACTTCTACTTCTACCTCGGGCTGTTCATCGTCCTGATCGTCTACATCTGGGGTGTCCACTCCCCCTTGGCCGCCCTGTTCGGCGGCCTGTCCCTGGCCATCTTCCCGGTCATCGCCCCGCACCTTCCGGCCTGGGCATCCCAGCTCACCTACCTGGCGGTCGGGTTCGGTGCCCTGGGTATAGTGATCAACCCGAACGGCACCCTCGACGCTGTCTCCAGCCGAGTGCGCGCCGCATGGGAGAATCGGCAGATCCGGCGGCCAGCTGCCGCCCCGTTGCGAGAGGAGGCGAGACTCCTTGGCATTCCTGCAGACTCATGAAATCTCCATGCGCTTCGGTGGCATCGACGCGCTCGACGCCGTCAGCATCTCGGCCGAACCCGGCCTCGTTACCGGGTTGATCGGTCCGAACGGGGCGGGCAAGACCACCCTGTTCAACATCATCACCGGGCTGCAGCCGCCGACGTCGGGCCAGGTCTTCCTCGACGGCCGGGATGTGACGTCCATGAGCGTCTACCGGCGGGCACGCTTGGGGATCGGGCGCACCTTCCAACGCCTGGAGATCTTCGGTTCACTCTCGGTGCGTGACAACATCCGGGTGACGGTGGAAGTGCGGCGCCGGTGGAGCCGCCAACGGATCGACATCAAGCACGAGACCGACGCCATCTTGGCGCGGGTCGGTCTCGAGGAGTTCGCCAAGGTGCCCGCCGATACCCTTCCCACCGGGTCCGCTCGGTTGGTCGAGCTCGGTCGGGCACTGGCCACCCGGCCACGGCTGCTCCTGCTCGATGAGCCGGGCTCCGGCCTCGACGCCGCGGAGACCGAGGCGTTCGGCCTGCTGCTGGCCGATCTGGCCCAGGACGGCCTGGCCGTGTTGTTGGTGGAACACGACATGGATCTGGTGATGAAGGCGTGCAGCCACCTCATGGTGCTCGACTTCGGGGAGTTCATCGCGTCGGGAACGCCAGAGGAGATCCGAGCCAATCAGCAAGTGCAAGACGCCTATCTGGGTGCCGAGGAGCCGCCGGTCGGGGGCATCACCGAGCCGGGCCTGGCCGGGGCCGGGGCCGGGGCCGGGGCGTTGCCATGACCGTTCCCCCCGCCGTGGAGCTGATCGGGCTCACCGCCGGCTACGGCCGGATCGAAGTCGTCCACGGCATAGACCTGGTGGTGCCGGCCGGCTCGATGTTCGCCCTCTTGGGACCCAACGGGGCCGGCAAGACCACCACCCTGAAGGTGATCGACGGCCGCCATCCGACCACTTCGGGCTGTTTGCACATCGGCGGCCACCACATCAACGGCGCCGGCGCCGGCGCCGGCGCCCGGGCCGGGGTGTGCTCCATTCCCGAAGGCCGGGGCATCTTCCCCAACCTGACCGTGGCCGAGAACCTGCGGGTGATGAACTACAGCCGCCTCGGACTCACCGATGCCGAGATCCGGGAACGGGTCTTCGCCCGCTTCCCGATCCTGCGAGAGCGGCGCTCCCAGACCGCCGGCACCCTCTCGGGGGGCCAGCAGCAGATGCTGGCCATGGCCCGGGCGGTGGCCACCGAACCGGCCTTGCTGCTGGTCGACGAGCTGTCGATGGGCTTGGCTCCCCTCATCGTCACCGAGCTCTACGACGCGCTCGGTTCGCTGGCGGCAGACGGCATGACCGTGTTGCTGGTAGAGCAGTTCGCCCGCACCGCCCTGGCCATCGCCGACTACGCTGCCGTGATGGTCCATGGAGAGATCCAAGCGGTCGGCCAGCCCGCCGACCTTCAGGACGTGACCGACGCCTATTTGGGAGTGGCGTCGTGAGGCCAGGACGGAAGCTGCGGTTTGCCGCGTCGGTGGTGGGAGCAACTCTGCTATTCACCTTCGCGGCCGTGCCTGTCGTTTCCGCCGCCACGGCCACCACTACCACCACGACGGCGCCCGCCGGCCCCCCGACGCTGGTGTCGTGGACCACCAGCGCCGACTCCAACGCCATCGACATCGTCATGGACGACGCCGGCGGGCTGGCGGGAAGCCACCCCCTCGACGAGGTGGATATTCCCGAGGACACCGCGGACTTCGAAACCGGGCCGTTCGGTCACGGGCTGGCGTCGGTGGTCTGGCCGGGAGCTACCGGTGGCAACTTCGGCTCGGCTTCAGCTGACCTGCCCATTCCCCCTTCCCTCCAGGTCCTCACCAAGAACCTGAACGACCCGGTGCGGGCCGAGACCTTCGAGCCCGCGGGTCCGGCCACCGCCAACTACCCCCCGGGGAACACCTCGGGTGTGTTCCAAGCCAGTTCTCAGGCGGACGGCAACGGAACGACCGCCACCGCCTCGGTAACCAACCTGTCCGACGCCCTCATCGGCCTGAAGGGGGTGAGCGGGACCGCCCACGCCACCGCTACCTCCACCGCCACCTCGACCGCCACTGCCAACACCGGCCAGATCTCCCTACTAGGCGGACTGATCGTGATCGGGGGAGTGGACTCGACGGCCACGGCATCCAGCGACGGCACCACGGTCAAGGGCACCACCAACACGAACTTCGGCGACCTCACCATCGCCGGGGTCCCGATGGCGTTGGGTACCAACGGCGTGACCGGGCCGGTCGGCACCGGCGGGTTGGGCGGCCTGGTGAGCCCGCTGGTCAATGAGGTCATCGCCGGCCTGGGCCTCAAGGTCGTCCCTCTCCCCAAGATCGAGACCCGCAAGGCGCGGCCGAAACCATCACCAGCGGCGGCCTCCAGGTCACCTTCACCCTCCCGGCCGCGGTCAACCCCAGCGTGAACCTCCCGCCGGCCATCAGCAACCTGCTCCCGACCTCGATCACCTCGGAAATCACCACCGCCTCCAGCCTGTTGGGGCTAGTCAAGGGGGCCATCATCACCATCACCCTGGGTCGGGCCACCGCCACCGCCATCGCCTCCGCCGGCTTCGGGCCTGACCTCGGCGGGAGTGTCACCCCACCGACGGACGCCACCCCCAGCCTCGGGACGCTCGGTCCCTCCGACCTCGGTACCCCCGGCAGCCTCGGCACCCCCGGTTCGGCGGGCACCCTCGGCTTCAGCAGTGGGAGCCCGGCCGGCACCACCCCGTCCTCGGTCGTCTCGCCCGAGGGCCTGGCCGCCGACATCCTGTCCAGCCCGGTCAGCGTGGGGCTGATGATCCTCATCCTGCTCCTGGCCGCTCTGGCCGGTTACGGTCTGTGGCTGCTGTCCCGCCGTCTCGAGCAGGATCCGACCGGCGCCTGTCCCCTCTCTGTCCCCGATACTCCTCAGCTTTCAATTAAACCTTAGGCTGGCTCGGCAGGGATCTCTTCGAGCATGAGCTGCTGGGCCTTCGCCGCCACTTCGCGCATCTGGACCAATAGG
>Ga0208079_1000257_pt1 | contig 29586 bp, 25 predicted proteins | sample NGESurdeep092012_5_FD_184474 | JGI IMG/M metagenome (GOLD analysis project Ga0208079, IMG submission 184474) | Arctic peat soil microbial communities from Barrow, Alaska - NGEE Surface sample 210-2 deep-092012 (SPAdes) | ecosystem: Environmental > Terrestrial > Soil > Wetlands > Peat ... | reverse complement strand
CGGGCTCGAATAGACCCGCTGTTCTGTCCCACCCCGCCGCTACCATCGTCACCGAGAGGAGCCTCCGCCCCGGTCATTTACACCGCAGACTCGACGCGACCTTGACCGAGTGCTCCGGGGCGCCTTCGACTCGGGTGGCGACACCCCGCTGAACCAGCGTTGGAACGATCTGGAAGTGGAATTCGCTAGGACCATTCCCGGCAGCTCGCTGGTTGTCGCCCAGGCGTCGTTGTGTCCCGGTTTGCACCAGTCGCAGTAACCCGGACCACGGACGCTAGGTGTACGGACAACGGGAAGACGCCGGCCCGCGCCTGGCGGGGCTGATCTGACGTTGAGCGACGACGCACTGACGCTACTACTGGTCTGCGTCGTACTCGTCTTGTTCGTGGCTCTAGTATTTCCTGCGGTTGGATCAAGCAGGTCACACTATCACTAGGGACCCCATGAAAATCCCCAGTCATAGGTGGAAAGAGGGAGTCACCGAACTGTAGCTCCCTGGAAGACCGTCCGCAAACGTGCAGGTCAGGGGCACAAAAAAAATCCCCTCGATGGGGGAAAGGGTGCTCGGCAGGCAAGGGGTCAGGGGTTCGAATCCCCTTACCTCCACCCGCGGAGGCTTACGAGAACAGTGGACCTGGGCATCGCCACTGAGTAGGCCTTCGAGCAGCACGCCAGAAAAGCCACCTCCTGAACGGGAGGTGGCTTTTCTGGCGTGCTGAGGGCTGGACCTGGGCTGGATCTGGTCTTCGCGGGTGGGCCGGGTCGGGCTTGTCGCCGCTGACGGCCTGGTTGCGTTCGGCACGGGGGGCCGGGGCCGCCGGCACCTGCTCCGGTGCGCTCGCGGTGAGCGGGCACCATGAGGTGTTCTGGCTGATCGTGCGTCCGGCCCGTCACCCCTGGGTCAACCGGATGGTTGACGACAGGTCGAGACCAGCGTACAGTCGTTGTCAACCAATCGATTGGATACGATCAGGAGGAGGTGTGTGGTGACCGACGATCGGCTCTCCCGGGTGTTCGCGGCCCTCGCGGATCCGACCCGGCGCGACATCGCGGCCCGGCTCTCGGTCGGTGACGCGACGGTCGGCCAGCTGGCCGAGCCCTACGGCGTCTCGGTCCAGGCCGTCTCCAAGCACCTCAAGGTGCTGGAGGACGCCGGGCTGGTGAGCCGCAGCAGGGACGCCCAGCGCCGGCCCTGCCATCTCGAAACCGAGGTGTTCGACCTGATGACCAAATGGATCGAGAGGTACCGCCGGCAGGCCGAGGAGCGGTTCCGCCGCCTCGACACGGTGCTGGCAGCCATGGATGACGACCAGGACACCACTAACCACGAGCAAGGAGCAGCATCATGACCACGACCACGACGCACGAGACCCGGATCGAGGCCGACCCCGAACTGCCGACGGTCCGCATCGTCCGCGACTTCGACGCACCTCCCGACCGGGTGTACCGGGCCTGGATCGACCCGGAGTTGGTCGTCCGGTGGCTGGGTCCGAAGGACATCACCATGCAGATTGACACGTGGGACGCGCGCACCGGCGGCAGCTATCGCTACTCGGCGAGGCGCAACGGTGCGGAGATCGCCTCCTTCTACGGCTCCTTCCACGAGCTGCGGCCCGTCGAGCGGCTGGTGCAGACCTTCACCTACGAGGGCGTGCCCGACGGCGTCTGCCTCGAGACCGTCACCTTCGAGGATCTCGGCGACGGCCGCACCCGGGCGACCTCCCTATCGGTCGTCGACACCATGGAGAGTCGCGACGGGATGATCGCTAGCGGCATGGAGCACGGCGTGGTCGAGGGCTACGAGAAGCTCGACGCCCTCCTCGCCGAGGGATGACCCCCAGCCGAATCGCACCGCCGCCACCTTCACCGAGCGGGTGCTCTGGGTGGCGCCCTGCACCAGGACTGCCCAGCGACTGGATGCCAGAATCCGGTGAACCGGTGGGCCTTTACTGAGGCCGCGGAACGTCTTGGCCGCTGCGGTAGCTGGCGTACCCCTCCCAGGTATCGCTGGACGGCACGTCGTTCATCGATCGGATCACAGGCATGGCCTCCCCGCAGCGCCTGACCGAGAAGCTCCCGACAGCCCCATGCTCATCATGGCTGCCTCCGACGAGCACCAAGCGGGCATGTGGCCTCGGCAACCCAAACCTGCCGCATCGGACTGCTCGCCCAGCACGCCTACACCGACGAACACCGAGCACCACCCGCCGTAGCCCGGTGCGGGTGGTGGTCGCGGCGATGAGGTCGACGACCACCTCGTGGCTGGTCAGCGGGCGGCCCCGCCAGTTCAATCGAGATGTGGCTGAACAGGCGGTGCTCAATCTGGTTCCATTTGCTGGTGCCGGGTGGCAGGTGGCAGACCGTGATGGTCAGGCCGGTCTCGCGGGCTGTCCACCGTCACACGGGCCAAGGCGGCAAGCAACTGCCCGACCGTCCACGAACTCACCGGATGTCCCTGCGCCGTCAGCTCGGCCGCCAGCGTGCGAGTGGACTTCGTCCACCGCAACGCCGACATCGGATCACCCCGGGTATCGGGATCCACCATGGCCTCCAAGGCCGCCAGCAGACCCGGATCCGTTGCGGTCAACGGCTTACGACCGCCTCCACGCCTGGCCGGCGCACCCGGCCCATCGGAGCCGCCCCGGACGCCAAATCCCGCAGGCCCGTTGCGACCGTGTCCGGCGACACCCCGGCAGCCCGGGCGACCAGCGTGACCCCGCCACGCCCGAACTCTCGAGCCTCTGCCCCGAATACCAGCCTGCCGCTCATCCAGATGCGGCCACAGCGAGGCCGCCTTACGCGCCACTGCCTCCGCGCTCACCGCCACACCACGAGCGTAGGAGTCAGATCAGAGTCTCAACGGCAAAGTCCTACGTCATTTGCTCGCGTGTCCTTACCACTTATCGATGGGGGCAACCAGCTCGGTCGAACGCATGGATCCGCTCGACGAGATGCTTAAGCCAGCCGAAGAACTGCCAGCGTCAGCCGCCGGGCGTCAGCCCGTTCCGTCGAGGCGAGTTCAGTCGTGCGCGTCGCGGTACCGCTCGACCACGTTCTTCGACATCCGGCCCTGGTCCTTGACCTCGATGCCGTGGTCGCGCGCCCACTGCCGGACGTCGTTGCTGAACGCCAGGTTGCTCAGCCCAGGCTGTGAGCCGTTGCCGTCGGCCTCGGCCGCACTGCCGGAGTCCGGCGATGCCGCCGCTAGCGTTGCCGATCTCGACGTGGTCGTCCGGCGACCCCGCGACGACCGACCTGCCGGCTGTCGGGACTGTTGCCGGCCGGTGGCGGTGGTTCGAGAGCGGCCGCCCCGCCGGCTGACCGGCGGTGAAGGCAGAACGGCCGTCAGGGCCGCCCGGAGCTCGTCCAGATGCGCGGCGCACACATCGAGCTGGTGCACTTCGCCTGCGAGGTCGAGTCGGACCGCGGCAGTCGCGACGACGGTGTCCCCACGCCGGTCGTCGATGTCGCACACGGTCATGGTGCGTTGTGCCATCACGACGCCTCCAACCGATTGAGTGTCGTTGAAGTATGGCAGCGCAACGATCAGCCTGCGTGCTTCCGTCGAGTGGAATCGGGCGCGTGTTGAGCAGGCCAGGTCGCTCATCCGGGCCGCTTGTCGGAGCTATGCCGGTCATACTGGCGCCGCGATGTCGGGGCAGCTGGCGCAGCCACTGGGTTTTGCCCATCGCGGGGGCGCGGCCAGGGCGGCCGAGAACACGTTGTCGGCCTTCCGCGCTGCGCTGGCAGCCGGGGCGACCGGGCTAGAAACCGACGTCCGTTTGACCGCCGACGGCGTGCCCGTGCTGCTGCACGATGATCGGGTGTGGAGCGCCGGTCGGCCGTTGCGGATCCGGACGACGACGCGCGACCGGTTGCCGCTGTTCGTCCCGGCGCTGGCGGAGCTGTACGCCGGCTGTGGGTCGGCCTACGACCTTGCAATCGACATTCTGGACGTCGCCGCGGTCGGGCCAGTGACCGACTGCGCCAGGAGTGTCGAGGCAGTCCGGCGGCTCTGGCTGTGCCACCCCAACCTGCCGACGCTGATGTGGTGGCGGACGCGCTTTCCCGACGTACGGCTGGTGTTGTCGACAACCCGGCGGGTGGTGGGGCGGCGTCCGGAGCGGTTGGCGATGCAGCTGCGCGCTGCCGGGGTGGACGCAGTGAACCTGCGGGCCCGGTGGTGGACGCCCCGGTTGGTCGACAGATTCCACCAGCACGGAGTGCTGACCCTGGGTTGGCACGCGGACAGCACGCAGCGGCTACGGCGCGTGCTGTCGCTCGGATGTGACGGGGTGTTCTGCGACGACGTCGCGGTGATGCTGACCGCCTTGACTGCCGCCCGCTGACCGCAACCTTCCCGGCCGACGTTGAGCAGACGTACGGCACCCGCGCGAGAAAACGCATGTGTACTCAACATCGGAATGGCGGCAGTGCCGGGGCCGTGGTCGGATTCCCGGTCGGCCGGGCACTGTTGCATCGGCGGTGGGCGTCGTCGCCCGCGCTCGAGTGGAGGGGACGCCCGGGAGTATGCTTTATCGGCGAAAGAGGATGTGTCGCCATGCGATCGAGAGGTCCGCTAGCAAGAGTCACCGTTCTGACGATGGCGATGATGCTCATGGCGGCGTTGACCGCCGCCACTGCGGCCGCCGCCACACCGGCCCCCGCCGCGACACCGGCAAGCAATCTTTGCCAGACAGCGGTCGACCGTACCAACGCGACGGCAGGGCAGACCACCGTGCAGGGCCTGCGGGTTGGGCAGCACGAGGACGCCACACCCCGCTACGACCGGGTGGTGGTTGACTTGTCGCAGCCGGTGCACAACTACCACGTCCGGTATGTGCCGCAAGTCTTCGCCGACGCCTCGGGGGAGCCGGTCAACCTTCGCGGCAGCGCTTTCCTGCACGTGCGGCTGGACTCTGCGTCCGGCCACGACGATAACGGGCACGGCACGATTCCGGTGACCGATCGGGTGGTCGACTGGGGTAGCTTGCGCGAGGCGCGACTGGTGGGCGACTTCGAGGGTATCGTCACTTTCGGCATCGGGCTGCGCGCCTCGGCCGATTTCGTCGTCTCGACGCTCACCAACCCCAACCGGCTCGTGATCGACGTTGCGATGCCTGGGCAGCATCCGTGGGTCTGCAACAGCGGCGCGGTGAAGGTGTTCTTCTTCGACCCGGCGCGGTTTGCGACAGCTGTCGAGCCGTACACGACGCCAGTGTGGCGCCGGGTGGAAACCCCGGCGGTGGCCGGCGGTGCGTTGAACGCGATGTTCCACGGACCGACCGTCACAGAGGAGCACAGCGGTTTGCAGTTCCGGAACTCAGGCGCCTCCGGCTTCAGTAACCTCAGCCTCACCGGCGGCGTCGCACGCATCCGGCTAACTTTCGGTTGTAGCTCAGGTGGCTCCACGGTCAGCATCGCAGGCGAGATCATGCCCACCCTCAAACAGTTCTCCAGCGTTCAAGGGGTGAAGATCTACGATCCGACTGGGAACACTGAGGTGCCGAACGGTCCCACTGACTCCATCCCGGAATGCCTAGAGCCGTAGGAGGACTAGAGCCGTAGGAGGATTAGCGCCGATTCTCGCGCAGCGAGTTCTACCCGGCTTAGGGGGCTTAGCCGGCGCGGCCGTCATGATCGAGTCAAGTGCGGCGTTCGGATCGTTGTCCTCCCAGGGTTGTGGGTTCGGGACTACGCCGCCAGGTGTGCGTAGCTGGCGGGTTCCGGCTGTCTTCTCGGCGAAGCCCGGCTAGGGGGTAGGGCAGCACGCCGAGGGTTGTCATACCCGTGTAAGTTGTGCGTCACCGCACAGGCAAAAGCTCGCGGTACCACGACCTCTGATCTGGTCCGCGAGCTGCTTGAGCTGGGCCGTCACACCCTGCAGGACGTAGATCGACATATCTCCCTCGACGACGCATTGCGCGCCTTGGCCACGGTACGCACGCCCCCTCGACGCCGCCTAAACCCAGCCAGAGCGGGTCCTGGCGACAGGGCGCCGGCATTGCTGCCGAACATGCCGAAAGCCGATCGCGGGCGTGCTGGGCGCGGTCACCTAATCGATCGTGGGCTGAGCGTGGTCGGCGGCCACCCAGAGCACCAGGACCGACGTGCCTTCCGCGCCAGGCGCGGCGACCCGTCCGCGCCAACCGCCGCTCGGGCTTCGTACCACTCGGCAAGCAGGCCCGGCCAGCGACCGGGAGCCTCCGGGCAGTCGATCACCCAGCAGTGTTGTGGGGCGTGCGTTGCCTGCTGGCCATTCCCCGGATGCCCGACAACGGGCCCCTTGGGGTGTGTGGTTGGTGCGGCATGTTCGGGTCGGCCGGCTGGCGGTCCCAGCGAGCCAGTCCGCGAGAGGTCGGTAAGTCCGGTCCATGCCGCCTGCCACCAACCAGCCTGCCACCGGTCGAACTAGTGCTCGAAATGGTGTGCGCCGCGTCGGCCGCGCACGGGATGAACAGCAAACCGGGAGACCCCGACGACTCTGGGCACTCGCCGCCGCTGAGCACGGGCCGACCTGGCCACGCGTGCCGCCCGCGCCAAGGCGACCTACAAGACGGTCGGCGCCCTGCGTCATCGTCGCTGCCTGACCGGGTGGCGGCTGTCCCACGCAGTCGCCGGTAGCCGTGGGCGCTGTGGTGGCCTGTCGTTGCCGGGGCCCACGGCGGCCGCGTCGCCACGGCGGCCGCGTCGCTCCGGCGGCCGCGTCGCTGCGGGGACAATGACTGACCGTGACCCTCCCCCTAGCCGACGCCGCCGGCAGCGACCACGAGCGGCGCCGCAACCTGCGCCGGATGAAAACGCTCGCCACCGGACTGCTCGGCCTGGCCACCGTGGTCTACGTGCTCGCTCGCCGCTGGGCCTCGGCCGGCGGCCCGAGCTGGGCCGGCTACCTGGCCGCCGCCGCGGAGGCCGGCATGGTCGGCGCGCTGGCTGACTGGTTCGCGGTCACGGCGCTGTTCAAGCACCCGCTCGGCCTGCCCATCCCGCACACCGCAATCATCCCGACGCGCAAGGACAATCTCGGCCGCAGTCTCGAGGAGTTCGTCGCCACGAACTTCCTGGCTGGGCCGGTCATCCGCGACAAGGTCGTCCAAGCGCAGGTGACCCGCCGGGTCGGGGCGTGGGTGGCGGAGCCGGCGCACGCCGAACGGATCACCGCGGAGCTGGGTGCACTCGTGCATGGAGTGCTCGCCGTGCTCACCGACGACGACGTCCAGGACGTGCTGGAGAACACTGTGCTCAAGCGGCTGGTCGAGCCGCCGTGGGGGCCACTGGCCGGCCGACTGCTGGGCGAGATCGTGGCAGACGGGGCGCATCATCGGCTGGTCGACCTCGGCGTGGACGAGATCTACGCCTGGCTGCTGGCCAACCGGGACGCGGTCATGCGCATCGTCACCGACAAGGCACCGTCCTGGTCGCCCAGGTTCCTCGACGAGCGCGTGGCGGCCCGGGTGCACGACGAGCTCGTCCGGTTCGTCCTGGACGTGCGGCACGACTCTGGGCACCGGGTGCGCAAGTCCATCGACGCCTTTCTGGCGCAGTTCGCCGAGGACCTGCGCACCGATCCGTACACGATCCACCGGGCGGAGAAGGTCAAGGACCAGCTGTTGCGTCATCCAGAGGTGCGCCAGGCGGTCGAGGCCCTATGGGCGACCGGCAAGCGCCTGATCGTGGAGGGCCTGGACGACCCGGCCAGCCCGCTGAGCCGGCGGATCGTGGCCATCGTGGTCTCGGTCGGCGATCGGCTGGCCGGCGACGCCGAGCTGCAGGCCAAGGGCGACCGCTGGCTGGCGGATGTCGCCGCGCACGTGGTCACGACGTATCGGGACGAGCTGGCCACGGTGATCAGCGACACGGTCAACCGGTGGGACGCGCCCGAAACCGCGCGCAAGGTCGAGCTGCAGGTCGGCCGGGACCTGCAGTTCATCCGGATCAATGGCACGGTGGTCGGCGCGCTCGCCGGGCTGGTCATCCATGCCCTGTCCACATCGCTGCTGTGACCACCGCTAGCTAGAGGCGGTTCAATGCCCCGCATGCATTCCTACTCGCGCAACGGGTGCACCTTCGACTGCGACGACGACGGTCCGCATGACAGCGCGGCGATCGTGCTGCTGCACGGCTTCCCGCAGGACCGTCGCTGCTGGCAGTTAGTCCGGCCGCAACTGGTGGCGGCCGGCTACCGGGTGCTGGTGCCGGACCAGCGCGGCTACTCGCCCGGCGCCCGGCCGCGCGGGCGGCGGGCCTACCGGCAGCGCGAGCTGGTGGGCGACGTCGTGGCCCTGCTGGACGCCGCCGGCGTCGACCGCGCGCACGTGGTGGGACACGACTGGGGCGGCGCGGTGGCGTGGTCGATGGCCGCCTTCGCGCCCGACCGGCTGCGCTCGCTGACGGCGGTGTCGACCCCGCATCCGGCGGCGCTGGCGCGGGCAAGCGTGACCAGCACCCAGGGGCTGCGCTCGACGTACATGGGACTCTTCCAGCTGCCGGTGGTGCCCGAGCAGCTGTTCGTCGGCCGCGGTGCCGGGCTCGGCCGGCGGTGGTTGGCGGCCTCCGGCTTGGAGCCGGCGCAGGCGCGGCGCTACTTGGACCGGCTGCTCGAGCCGGGGGCGATGACGGCGGCGCTGAACTGGTACCGGGCTATGCCGCTGGACGCGGGGGCCGTCCGGATTGGCTGTCCGGTCGACGTACCGACATTGTATGTCTGGAGCACCGGGGACACGGCCCTGGGCTGGGCAGCAGCCGAGCTCACCCGACGATTCGTCCGCGGCCCCTACCGGTTCGAGGTGCTCGACGGCGTCTCGCACTGGATCCCCGAACGGGCACCGCAGCGCCTCGCCGCACTGGTGGGCGAACACGTGGCCGCAAACTCTTAGGTCAGCTGGGGATCTTAGGTCAGCTGGGGATCTTAGGTCAGCTGGGGACCGCGACCAGCTCCCGCTCGGCGGGCGTGGCGACCGTGGCCTGGCTATAGGGGCTCGGCCGCCGCGGAGCCGGGATCGGCACCGGCAACCAGAGGGCGTTGCCACCCTCGCTCGCCGCGATGGCCCGCGAGTCGACCGCCCCGCGGTTGGTCAGGTCAATCAGCAGCGTCAACGGGATACCGCTGCCGAGCACCGCCATGACGGATCGCATCTCCACCGCCCGCGCCTTCCATCCGGACCCGATCCGCGCCTTCGCGGCATTGATCACGTCGGCGTCTGTACCCGGCGCTTGAGCCGCGGCGATGCCGACCACTCCGCTGGAGCACTGGGGGTACGCCGATGGCGCAACGCGGTTGCGCCGACCAGCGCAGCGGCCGACGTAGGGCCGAGCCTCAAGCCCGACGCGGCTGGTCCGAACGGGTACGGTCCGGCTATCGGGCACCGGATAGGAGGGTCGATGAGCGACCAGTTGATCCACGTGACAACCAATTCCTCGACGGCGGACGCGCCCTGGCGGGTGAGCATGCAGGCCGGCCACCACGACGTCGTCGCGGACGAACCCGAGCCGGCCGGAGACACCGGCCCGTCCCCGTTCGAGCTCTACCTGGCCAGCCTCGGCTCCTGCACCGCGATCACGATCCGGGTGTACGCCGAGCGCAAGGGCCGGGCGCTGGAGTCGGTATCCGTGGACCTGTCCTACCGCACCGGTGCCGACCCCGGGCGGATCGAGCGGGCGCTGCACTTCGCCGGCAGGCTGGACGAGGCGCAGCGCGCCCGGCTGACCGACATCGCCGAGCGCACCCCGATCACCAAGGTGGTGAAGGCCGGGGTCGAGGTCCTGACGACGGTGGCTGCCGCCTGACGGGGTCCGGCGTTGATGGAGGACTGGGCATGGTGAGCCGGCACGTCGTCACTCGGTACGTCGCGATCGGCGACAGCTCCACCGAGGGCCTGGACGACCCGGACGGCGCCGGTGGCTGGCGTGGCTGGGCCGACCGGCTGGCCGAGCAGCTGGCGGTCGCGTTCCCCGAGGTCACCTACGCCAACCTGGCGGTGCGGGGTCGGTTGGCCGGACGGGTGCGCGCCGAGCAGCTGCCGGCGGCGCTGGCGCTGCGGCCGGATCTGGCGACCGTCGTCGCCGGCATGAACGACGTCCTGCGACCGGGCTTCGACGCCGAGCGGGTGGCTGGCGAGGTGGAGGCCATGCAGGCGGCGCTGGTCGCCGTCGGCGCCACGGTGCTGTCGTGGACGCTGCCCGACCCGGTCCCGGTGATGCCCCTGGCCCGGCCGTTGCGCCGGCGGGTGCTGGCGCTCAACGACGCGCTGCGGGCGGCGGCGGCCCGGACCGGCACCATTCTGGTCGACTTCGGTCGGCACCCGGTCACTTCGGACCCGCGGTTCTGGAGCGATGACCGACTGCACGCCAACGCCGCCGGCCACGCCCGGATCGCCGCGGCGTTGGCCGATGCGCTGGGACTGCCCGGCAGTGACGGCTCGTGGGTGCAGCCGTTGCCCACCGCGCCGCGCCGTGGCCCGCACCAGGTGGCCGTCGCCGAGGCGGCCTGGGTGCGGCGGCACCTGGCACCCTGGGTGGGTCGACGGATGCGTGGCCGGTCGTCCGGGGACGGCCGGGCACCCAAGCGGCCGGAGCTCTCGCCGGTGCCGACGTCGGTGCACCGCCGTCCTGACAGCGGCGGCGCCAACAGCCAGACTCCGGCGCGACCCGCAACCTGAAGAGACCGGGGCATAGATGGCGTACTTCGTGACCGGCGCGACCGGGTTCATTGGCCGGCACCTGGTCGAGCGGCTGCTCGCGCGCGGGAGCGATGTCCACCTGCTGGTCCGGCCGGGATCGCTGGGCAAGCTCGACGCCCTGGCGGAGCGCTGGGGGCGACCGGTGCAGGTGCACGGCGTCCCCGGAGACCTGACCGAGCCGCTGCTGGGGCTGTCCCCGGACGCCGTGGCCGACCTCAGCGGCCGAATCGACCACATGTTTCATCTGGCCGCGGTCTACGACCTGACCGCGGACGACGAGACCAACCGCCGAGCCAACGTAACCGGCACCCGCAACGCCGTCGACCTGGCGAACGCCATCGCGGCGGGGTGTTTCCACCACGTCTCCTCGGTGGCGGTCGCCGGCACGTACGAGGGCTACTTCCGCGAGGACATGTTCGACGAAGGGCAGCCGCTGCCTACGCCGTACCACCAGACGAAGTTCGAGTCCGAGCGGATCGCCCGGTCGCGGACCACGGTGCCGTGGCGGGTGTACCGCCCGGCGGTGGTGGTCGGCCACTCCCAGACCGGCGAGATGGACAAGATCGACGGACCGTACTACTTCTTCAAGGCCATCCAGCGGCTGCGGCACTACCTGCCGGAATGGGTGCCGCTAGCCGGCCCCGAGCTGGGTTACACCAACATCGTGCCGGTCGACTACGTCGCCGCCGCCCTGGACCACATCGCGCATCTGCCGGACCTCGACCGCCGGGCGTTCCACCTCACTGCGCAGCGCTCGCAGCGTTCCGGCGAGGTGTTCAACGCCTTCTTGGCAGCCGCACACGGGCCGCGGTTGGTCATGCGGATCGACAAGCGGCTGACCGACGCCTTGCCCAAGGGCGTGCTGTCGATGGCGCTCAAGGTGCCGGCGCTCAAGCAGATCCGGCGCACCATGCTGGCCGACCTGGGCATCCCGGAGGAGGTCGTCGCCAACATCGCGCTCAGGCCGCGCTTCGACACCCGCGACAGCGAGCGCGCGTTGGCGGGCTCGGGCATTGCGGTGCCGCCGATCGAGTCCTACGCGGCCACCCTGTGGGACTACTGGGAGCGCCACCTCGACCCGGACCTGTATAGGGACCGCTCGCTGGGCGGCGCCTTACGCGGGCGCAAGGTGATCGTCACTGGGGCGTCGACCGGCATCGGCCGGGCCACCGCGCTGAAGATCGCAGCGCACGGCGGGATCCCAATCCTGGTCGCCCGCAGTCTGGACAAGCTGGAAGAGACCCGCAGCGACATCGAGGACGCCGGCGGCCGGGCGCACGTGTATTCGGTCGACCTGTCGAACATGGCGGCGATCGAGGAGTTCGTCGAGCACGTGCTGGCCGACCACGACCGCATCGACATGCTGGTCAACAACGCCGGCCGCTCCATCCGGCGCTCCGCCATGCACAGCGTGGACCGCTTTCACGACTACGAGCGCACCATGGCGTTGAACTACTTCGGCGCGGTCAAGCTCATCCTCGGGCTGTTCCCGCACTGGCGGGCAAATGGCGGCGGCCACGTCGTCAATGTGAGCAGCATCGGGGCGCAGGCGCACCCGCCCAGGTTCTCGGCGTACGTCGCGTCGAAGGCGGCGCTGGACGGGTTCACCACCTGCGTGGCCAGCGAGGTGATCGGCCATGGCATCACCTTCACGACCATCCACATGCCGTTGGTCCGCACCGCGATGACCGCCCCAACCAAGATGTACGAGGCGTTCCCGCTGATCAACGCCGACGAAGCGGCCGACATGATCTGCGAGGGTCTGCGGAGCAGGCCGAAGGAGATCAACACCCGCCTCGGCACCTTCGGGGAGGTCGCGCACGCGGTGGCGCCGAAGTCGGTCGACCAGATCCTGCACATGGCGTTCAAGGTCTTCCCGGACTCCAGTGTGGCGCACCCGGGGGATGAGTCGGCGGCCGCGGCTGAGCCGTCGAACGAGGCGGTCGCGTTTGCACACCTGATGAAAGGCATTTACTGGTAGTCGGGTACTGGTAGTCGGGTACTTGTAGTCGGGCGCACGGGCGGCGGTGCGTTGCCGCCGCGGCTCCACGAGGGGCTCCGCTTCGGTTCGCGGGATAGCCTGCCAGCCGGATCATCCGCTGACCCTGGGAGGGCAGGTGTCGTACCTGGTGGGGGCGCGCCCCCAGCCGCCCACCCGGTCGGTCGGCCGTGGGCGGCGCGGGCTGTTGCGCCGAGTCCCGGCGTGGTGGTCCGACGTCGCCCTGGTCGGCGTGGCGTTCTGGCTGTACGGCGTCGCCCAGGTGCACGCTCCGCTGCACCGGCTGGCGGCGATGGACCACGGTCGCTGGCTGCTGCAGGCCGAGGGTGGCCTGCGCCTGGATGTCGAGCTGGCAATGAACCGCTGGCTTGCCAGCCATCCGGCGGTCGCCACGGTGGCGGACTACCACTACGCCACCGTGCACTTCGTCGCGCCAGTCGCCGTACTGCTGTGGCTGCGGCTGCGGCATCCGAGCGGCTACCGGCCGGCGCTGCATGCCCTGGTTGCCACCTGCCTGCTCTCCCTGGTGGTGTTCTGGTACGTGCCAGTGGCGCCGCCGCGGCTGCTGCCGGGCAGCGGCTTCGTGGACACCGTGCTGGCGTTTCACACTTACGGCGACGTGGCGTCGAAGACGGAGTCATTGGCCGCGGATCAGTTCGCCTCGGTCCCGTCGCTACATGTGGCCTGGGCCGCCTGGTGCACCTGGGCGGTCTACCCGTTGCTGCGGACCCGCTGGATGCGGGTGCTCGCCGTCGCGCACCCGCTCGTCACCGCGGTGGTCGTGGTCGCGACCGCCAACCACTATGTGGTCGATATCGCCCTTGGCGTGCTCGCGTTGGGAGCCGGCGTCGCCGTCGCGGCCATCCTGGAGCAGGTTCGAGCCCGACCGCCCGCCGTGGTGGACCTGCGGGCGCACTCCCCGGTTCCCGACGCGGCAGTGGTTCCGGTGGCTTCGGTCAGTCGAGGTCGATGACGGCCGCCGAGCCTCCTCGACGGGAGTCGCCGACCGCGGTCACCGAGCCGTCCGCGGCGCGGCACACGCTGTGCACGCCGCCGAAGTAGAGGTCTTGGCCCCGCCAGACATGCACCGGCCAGCGGATAAGCCGGCGCAGGACGTCGTCCGCCAGGCCCGGCTCGACTTGGAGTGTCGCGCGGTCCCAGTGCAGCCGGGGGCCGCGGACGGCGGCTGCGAGCGGGAGGCCGCGGTCGAGCAGGCCGATCAGCACGCTCATCAGCGCGCTGCGGATCCGTTCGCTGCCGCCGCTGCCGAGCGCGATCAAGTCGCCCTCGGCGGTGGTCGCCACGGTGGGCGCCATCATCGACCCGATCCGTAACCCCGGTGGCGTGCTGTGGAAGCCGTCCGGGTGCAGGTCCGCTTCCCCCATGACGTTGTTGAGCTGGACGCCCGTGCCCGGCACAAAGACCCCGGAGCAGCTGCCGTTGGACGTCGTCATGGTGGCTACGTTGCCCTCGGCGTCGAGCACGCTGACGTGGGTGGTGCCGCGGACCGAGGTCGGCGGGAAAGCCGACGGTGGCGACGCGACGGCTGCCGACCCGAGCGGGTGGCCGTCGGTCATCGCCACCAGCGCGGCCGCCAGCCGCTCCATCGCGGCCGGCGAGTCGTCCGTCACCGCGCCGGGCTCTAGCCCGGCCAACGCGGCGCAGACGATGCCACCGCCGAACGATGGCGGCGGGTTGGTGGCGATCCGCGCGCCCCGGTGCTGGCAGACCAGTGGCGGGCGCTCCACCACGGCGTACGCCGTTAAGTCGGCCACCGTGAGCCGGCCGCCGCCGGCGTCCATCGCCTGCGCCAGCGGTCGAGCCAGCGCCGGATCGGCAAAGCTCACGACGGTGCCGGCCGCTACCTGGTCGAGAAATGCCGCGATGTCAGGGTTGCGCAGGGTGTCCCCGGCACGCAGCAGCGACCCGCCGGGGGCGAACAATGCCCGGCCCTGCGCGGTCAGCGCGACGATCCCGGCGAGCAGCTCCAGCACGTCGGCCTGGGTCTGCTCCAGCACCGCGCCGTACTCGGCCAGCCGGCGGGCGGGCGCCACCACGGCCGCCAGCGGCAGCCGGCCCAGCCGCCGGTGCACGTGCAGGTAGCCGTCGAGGCAGCCGGGCACGGCGACCGAGCCCCAGCCGGCATGGAACACCTGGTCGGCACCGGCGAAGCTGACGGTTACCGGCGTGAAGTGCGGGTCGGCGCTGGCGCTGGACCGCCCGCGGCCGGGGGAGTCGACAAAGAAGTCGAAGACGATTTCCGCGCCGGCCGCGGTGCGGGCCAGCAGGAAGCCACCACCGCCCAGACTGGACAGACCCGGCTCGGTCACGGCCGCGGCGAAGCCGGCTGCCAGCACGGCGTCGTAGGCGTTGCCCCCGGCGCGCAGGACCTCCACCGCCGCCTGGGCGGTGTCGGTGTTGCCGGCGGCGACGGCCGCTCGGGAGCTCACAGCGCAGGACTATCACGCCCGATGGCTGGGCTCGCGGACGCCTGGTCCCGGTGTGGTCTCGATTGCTCCCGGCCGCCGCCGAGCCGGTGGCATCCTCCCGCGGCGAGATGGCCGCCGCCGGTGGCCGCGAACCGCTAGCGTCTGCGGCTCGTGAGCGACGTACCGGGTGGCGACGGATCAGGCGGCTGCGGATCAGGTGGCGGTTCGGGCAGCCAGGCGCTGCACGTCCGCGGGGTGGTGCTACCCGACGGCGAGCACCGGGACCTCTACCTCGTCGACGGGTGGATCTCGGCCGAGCCGGTCCCAGCTGCGACCACGGTGGCCGAGGGCTGGATCGTGCCCGGTCTGGTCGACGCCCACTGCCACGTCGGGTTGGGCCCCGACGGTGCGGTCGACCGACGCGAGACCGAGCGGCAGGCGGTCGCCGACCGGGATGCCGGCACGCTGCTGGCCCGGGACTGCGGTTCGCCGGTGGACACCCGCTGGATCGACAACTGCGCCGACCTGCCGCGGCTGATCCGAGCCGGTCGGCACCTAGCCGCCCCCAAGCGCTACATCCGCGGACTGGGCATCGAGGTCGAGCCGGCCACGCTGCCGGATGCGGCGGCAGAGCAGGCTCGGCGGGGCGACGGCTGGGTCAAGCTGGTCGGGGACTGGATCGACCGTGACCGCGGCGACCTGGCCCCGTGCTGGCCGGCGGACGCGCTGGCCGCGGCGGTCGAGCGGGCGCACGCCGCCGGCGCCCGGGTGACCGTGCACACCTTCGGCGAGTTGGCCTTACCCGACCTGCTCGCCGCCGGCGTGGACTGCCTGGAGCACGGCACCGGCCTGAATGCCGAACTGATTGCCGAGATGGTCCGCCGCGGCACCGCCCTGGTGCCCACCTTGATCAACATCGACAACTTCCCCGGGATCGCCGCCGGGGCTGGCCGGTTCCCGGCGTACGCCGAGCACCTGCGCCGGCTGCACGCGAGCTCGCGCAACAACGTTCGGGCGGCGTACGACGCGGGGGTGCCCATCTACGCCGGCACGGACGCCGGCGGCAGCCTGCCGCACGGCCTGATCGCCGCCGAGGTGCTAGCGCTGGCCGGCGCCGGGTTGCCGGCCGCGGACGCGTTGGGTGCGGCCTCCTGGCGGGCGCGGGAATGGCTGGGACTGTCGCCTGGGCTCGATCCCGGCTCGCCGGCGGACCTGGTGGTGTACGCGGCGGACCCGCGAGCCAACCTCAGCGTCCTGAAGGATCCGCAGCGAATCGTGTTGCGGGGTCGGGTAGTCCGGTGAGGCCGGGACGGAACGGGGCTACCGGAGGCGGGCCGGAATGAGCGAGGCGGCGACCGGCCTGGACCGGGACGACCTGGACGACCTGGGACGGCTGCGCGTGCTCGCGACCAGCGAGGTGGCGGCCATCCCGTAGGAGCAGCTGCGCGGGCTGCACGTTCTACTACACCCACCGTCCGATCTAGATCCAACCGCAGTCGGCAGCCGGTCGACCCGCAGCACGCGTGGCGGGCGTCGCGATCTGCGGGTCGATGGGCGAACACGCCCTGTCGGTCGTTGACGCAAGGTAGCTGAACCGACACGCTGCGCAGGTGCTCTTACTTGACGGAGTGGGTCGGTTACTCATCGCAACGGAGGGCGCCAGGCGTTGCGTCGGTGTGCACCTGACCGCCGGTCGCCGAGTCGAACGACGTACGTCCGGGCTTGCCCTGGTCGCCGTCGCGCTGCTGCTGGCCGCCCTGGCTGCACCGGCTGCCGCCGCGACGGCCGGACCGCGCACGGTCTTGCCCACCGGCACCCCGGACTGGGCGACTCCGGCGGCGGACCTGGGTCGGGCCGCACCAGCTGATCCGGTGCGCCTGAACGTCGTGCTCGGCCTGCGGGACGAGGCGGCGGCCACCGCGCTGGCGTTGGCGGTCGCCGACCCGGCCAGCGCCCAGTACGGGCAGTACCTGACGCCGCCGGAGTTTCACAGCCGGTTTGCGCCGACCGATGCCCAGCTGGCCGGCGTCCGGCAGTGGCTGGAGGCCGCCGGCCTGCGGGTGGGCGACGTGCCGGCCAACCATCGGTTCGTGCCGGCAACCGGGACGGTGGCCCAGGCAGAGGCGGCCTTCGCCACTCGGCTGGACCGGTATGCCCCCGCCAGCACCGTCGGTCGGGTGGTCCGCGCCCCCGCGGCGGCAGTCACGGTGCCGGCCTCGCTCGCTGGGGTCGTGGTGGGCGTTGGCGGCCTGCACGACTCCCCGCGCAGCAGCTCACCGCGCACCAGCTCGCCGCAGCCGGGTGGTGCCGGCGACGCCAACGCGGTGGACCGGGGTGAGGCGACGGCGGCAGTTCACCCGCCGGCGACCGGCGACCAGGCACCGCCCCCGGACGCGTTCGTCAACGCCCGGCCGTGCTCGGCGTACTGGGGCGAGCAGCTGGCCACCGGGCTGCCCAAGGCGTACGGCCAGGTCCAGCCCTATGCGCCGTGTGGCTACCTGCCCAGCCAACTGCAGGGTGCCTACGGCGTCGCCGCCTTGGCCGCGGCCGGCATCGACGGCTCCGGCGTCACGGTGGCCATCACCGACGCCTATGCCTCCCCGACGGTGCTCGCCGACGCCAACACCTATGCCACCCGCCACGGCCAGCCAGCATTCGCCCCCGGCCAGTTCAACCAGGTCACCCCACCGGTGTACCGCAGGGGCTTCGCCGACCCCGCCGGGGACACCTGCACCGAGCGCGGCTGGTATGGCGAGGAGACCCTCGACGTCGAGGCGGTGCACGCGCTGGCGCCGGGGGCGAACGTGCTCTACGTGGCCGGGGCGAGCTGCGACGACAGCGACCTGGTGGCGGCGCTGAACACGATCGTCGACGGCCACCTGGCTCAGATCATCAGCAACTCCTGGGGTGGCGTGGGGGAACCCAACCCGAAACTGGACAGCGACCTGCTGCACAGCTACCAACAGACCTTCGTACAGGCCGTGCTGCAGGGCATCGGGGTGTTCTTCTCCTCCGGGGACCGCGGTGACGAGGTGGACAACACCACGCCGCCCACCCGCACGGCGGATTTCCCGGCCTCGCACCCGCTCGTCACCGCGGTCGGTGGCACTAGCCTGGCTGTCAGCGCTGACCAGCGCCGGGCCTTCGAGACCGGATGGGGGACCGCTCGCACGGTGCTCAGTGCGGACGGCGCCAGCTGGGACCCGACTCCGCCCGGTCCGCACCTGTACGGCGGGGGCGGCGGCACCAGCCGGCTGTTCGACGAACCCGGTTACCAGCGGTCGGTGGTGCCGGGACGGCTCGCCCAGTACTTCCCCGGCCACCGCGGTCGGGTGGTGCCCGACATCGCCGCCGTGGGCGACCCCAACACCGGGATGCTGATCGGGATTACGCAAACCTGGCCGGACGGCAGCACCGGGTACGGCGAGTACCGCATCGGGGGAACCAGCCTCGCCAGCCCGGTGGTCGCTGGCATTGAGGCGATCTCCGACCAGGCCTACGGCCGGGCGCACGGCTTCGCCAACCCGGCGATCTACCGGCTCGCCGGTACGGCGGCGGTGCACGATATCGTGGACCCGGCGAAGACCCTCGCGGTCGTCCGAGTCGACTACCTCAACATGGTGGACGCCGGCGCCGGCCGGCGCACGACGCTGCGCACGCTCAACCAGACGCAGACGCTGCACACCCGCGTGGAGTACGACGACGTGACCGGCGTCGGTACCCCGAACGGGCTGGCGTTCGTGAACAACCTCGGCTACTGACCCCCGCCCCGCGGCACGGTCCGCCGCAACCGGGCGGCCTCGCCGCCTGGCCACCGCGCGGTAGCATCGTTTCGTGCGCCTCGCCGTACGACTTCTGCTGACCGGGCCGCGCTGAGGCTGCTCCACGGCGCGGCGACCCCTCCATGCGTGAGGGGTTTTTTCGTGTCCAGCCGCGAAACACCAGACCTGACCGACGGGACGAGATGACCCAGACCACCGAGCCACCCGCGTCGATCGCCACGCCACTCGGGACCGTCGCGACCCCGGTGTCGCCCTACGACCCGCACGCCGCCCAGGACCGCTGGTTGCCGGTGTGGGAGTCGCTCGACCTCTACCGCGCGGGCCGGCCAGGTGACGGACGCCCCAAGCGTTACATCCTCGACATGTTCCCGTACCCCTCCGGCGACCTGCACATGGGCCACGCCGAGGCGTTCTCCGTCGGCGACGTGGTGGCGCGCTACTGGATGCAGCACGGGTACGACGTGCTGCACCCGATCGGCTGGGACTCCTTCGGCCTACCGGCGGAGAACGCGGCGATCCAGCGCGGCACGGCACCGGCGGACTGGACCTACACCAACATCGCCACCCAGGCCGAGTCGTTTCGGCGCTTCGGCATCTCCTTCGACTGGTCGCGGCGGTTCAACACCTCCGACCCGGAGTACTACCGCTGGACGCAGTGGCTCTTCCTGCGCTTCTACCAGCGTGGCCTGGCCTACCGCAAGGCCTCGCCGGTGAACTGGTGCCCGAACGACCAGACCGTGCTCGCCAACGAGCAGGTCATCGGCGGCCGGTGCGAGCGCTGCGACGCGCTGGTCACCAAGAAGAACCTGACCCAGTGGTACTTCCGGATCACTGACTACGCCGACCGACTGCTGGCCGACATGGCGCAGCTGGAGGGGTCCTGGCCGGATCGGGTGCTGCTCATGCAGCGCAACTGGATCGGCCGCTCCACCGGCGCGGAGGTGGCCTTCGCCATCGAGGGCCGGGACGAGCCGGTGACGGTGTTCACCACTCGGCCGGACACGCTATTCGGGGCGACCTTCTTCGTGGTGGCAGCCGACTCGGCGCTGGCCACCGAGCTGGCCGCCGGCGACGGGCACGAGGAGGAGTTCGCGGCGTACCTGGAGCAGGTCAAGCGAACCAGCGACATCGAGCGGATGGCCTCGGACCGGCCCAAGACCGGCGTCTTCCTGGGCCGGTACGCCGTCAACCCGGTCAACGGCGAGCTGCTGCCGGTCTACGCCGCCGACTACGTGCTGGCCGACTACGGCACCGGCGCGATCATGGCCGTGCCGGCGCACGACCAGCGCGACCTCGACTTCGCCCGCGCCTTCGACCTGCCGGTGCGGGTCGTCGTGGACACCGGTGAGCCGGACCCAGCGGTCACCGGAGTGGCGACCGTCGGGGACGGCGTCCTGGTCAACTCCGGGGAGTACGACGGGCTGGTCAAGGCCGCGGCGATCGAGCGGATCACCGCCGACCTGACCGCGCGCGGCGGCGGGCAGGCGGCGGTCAACTACCGGCTGCGGGACTGGCTGCTGTCCCGGCAGCGCTACTGGGGCTGTCCGATCCCGATCGTGCACTGCCCGACCTGTGGCGAGGTGCCGGTCCCCGACGACGAGCTGCCGGTGCGGCTGCCGGAGACCGGCGTCGACCTGACGCCGCGGGGCGTGGCGCCGCTGGAGACCGCCCGGGACTGGGTGCAGACGTCGTGTCCGGGCTGCGGCGGCGACGCCCGGCGCGACGCCGACACCATGGACACCTTCGTCGACTCCAGCTGGTACTACCTGCGCTACTGCTCGCCGGACTACACCGACGGCCCGTTCGACCCGGCCGCGGTGGCCGAGTGGATGCCGGTCGCCCAGTACACCGGCGGCGTTGAGCACGCGATCTTGCATCTGCTCTACAGCCGGTTCTTCACCAAGGTGCTCTACGACATGGGGCTGGTGGGCGTCGTCGAGCCGTTCGCCGCGTTGCTCAACCAGGGCTTTGTGATCATGAACGGCTCGAAGATGAGCAAGAGCAAGGGCAATCGGGTCGACCTGCAGGCTGAGCTGGCCCGGTACGGCGTGGACGCCATCCGGATCACCATGCTCTTCGCCGGGCCGCCCGAGGACGACATCGACTGGGCCGACGTCTCGCCGGCGGGCTCGGCCAAGTGGCTGGCCCGGGTGGTAAGGCTGACCGGCGACGTGGGTGCGGGCGGTGGTCCCGCCGGTGCCGGGTCTTCGGGCGCCCAGGCCGGGGACCCGGCCGTGCGCCAGACCACCCACCGCACTATCGCCGCGGTGACGACGCAGGTGGAAGCCCTCCGGTTCAACGTGGCCGTGGCCCGGTTGATGGAGCTGACCTCGGCGCTGCGGCGGGCGATCGACGCCAGCAGGGCGGCCGACGCCAGCAGGGCGGCCGACCCGGCGGTGCGCGAGGGCGCCGAGGTGCTGGCTCGGCTGCTGTCGGTGCTCGCGCCGTACACCGCCGAGGAGGCTTGGGCTCGGTTGGGACATGACCCGGCGGCTGGGGACTCGGTGCACCGGGCGGGCTGGCCGGTGGCGGATCCGGCGTTGGTCGCGGTGGAGACGGTGACCTGCGTGGTGCAGGTGGCGGGCAAGGTGCGCGACCGGCTGGAGGTGCCGGTCGACGTGAGCGCGGACGACCTGCGGGTGCGGGCCCTGGCCAGCGCGGCGGTGCAGCGCAACCTGGCCGGGCGCGACGTGCGGACCGTCGTTGTCCGCGAACCGCGGCTGGTCAACGTCGTGCCGGCTTAGCGGGCTCGCGTGCCGAGCGTCGCGGTTCTGACCGACTCCACCGCCTACCTGCCGGCCGAGGTGGCGCACCGGCTGGACGTGACAGTCGTCCCGCTGCTGGTGGTGATCGGCGACCGGGTGGGAGCGGAAGGCGTCGACGTGACGCCTGCAGACGTGGCGGTCGCGCTGACCGAGGGCTCGGTCCCGGTGACCACCTCGCGACCGTCACCGCAGGCGTTCGCGACGGCGTACGCCGAAGTGCTGGCCCGCACCGGTGCGTCGGCGTTGGTGTCCATCCACCTCTCGGCCGACATGTCCGGCACCGCGGAAGCGGCCCGGTTGGCCGCGCACGGCCAGCCGGACATCGACGTTCGAGTCGTCGACAGCCGGTCGCTGGCGATGGGGCTGGGGTTCCCGGTCCTGGCCGCGGCCGAGGCGGCGCAGGCGGGAGCGTCGGTCGACGACGTGATCGCGGCGGCGGAGCGCTGTCGGGAGCGGACCCGGGTGCTGCTCGCGGTCGACACCCTCGAGCACCTGCGGCGCGGCGGTCGGATCGGAGCGGCAGCCGGGTTGCTCGGGACGGCGCTGGCGGTCAAGCCCATCCTGCAGGTGGCCAACGGCCGGCTGGCACTGCGGGAGAAGGTCCGGACTACGTCGAGGGCGACCCGGCGACTGGTCGAGCTTGCGGTCGAAGAGGCGGCGGACGGCCCGGTCGACGTCGCGGTCCACCACCTGGCTGCCGCGAACCGCGCGGCGGAGCTGACGCGGCAGCTGCGGGAGCAGCTTCCGGCGCTGGCGTCGGCGTACTGCTCAGAGGTCGGCGCGGTGGTCGGGGCGCACGTCGGTCCAGGGGCGGTCGGGGTCGTGATCTCCCGCCGCTGACTGCTTCGGGGCCGTCCACAGGCGCTGAGCGGGCTGGCCGGTGTCCACAGGTGGCTCGCGACTGGTCGGCTCGCGGCGTCCCATGCCTACCGTCGGGGGCGTGGCGATGCGGCGGCCGACCCAACCGCCGTCCCCGGAGACGGTGGCGGCGGCCACGGCTCGCGTCTCGCGGCTCTCCAGGCCGGTAGCCGGCAGGCGCATGCCGGACGAAGCGGGCGGTGCCGAAACCGCTGCGTTGGAAGCCGGTGGCTGGGTGCCGCCGCCGGTCGAGGGCGGCTGGGTGCCGCCACCGCCGGGCAACGAGCCGGCGGACGCCCCCGCTGCTGCCGGCGCTGCGCCCCCGCGTCGGCGCGTCATCCGGGTCTTGACCGGCGCGGCGCTCGAGCGGTTGCCAGTCGGGTTGCAGAGCGCTCGGCTGAGTCCAGGGCGGCGCGGAGTCGCCGTGCTCCTGGTGGTAGCGCTGGTAGCGGTGCTCGGCGCCGGGTTGCTGGTGTGGCGGTCTCGACCGACAGCGGTGACCGTGCCGTCGGTGCGCCCGGATCCAGCCCGCAGCGCGCCGACTCGCCCGGGGGCTGCGCCGCTCGCGGCGACGGGCGGCTCACCCGCCGCCGCACCGAGTCCGGGTGGAGACGTCACCGTCGACGTGGCCGGCAAGGTGCACCACCCCGGCGTGGTGACGCTGCCGGCTGGTTCCCGGGTCGCTGACGCGGTGGCCGCCGCCGGCGGCGCGCTGCCGGGGGAGAGCACCGCCGGCGTGAACCTCGCTCGCCGGCTGACCGACGGCGAGCAGGTGCTGGTCGGGGCCGACCCGCCGGCTGCCGCGCCAACAGGGGCGACGGCAGGTGCGGGCGGCCAGTCCGGCGGCGCCAGCGGCGGGTCGAGCGGCGGGGCCAGCGGCGGCAAGGTCAACCTGAACAGCGCGACCGAACAGCAACTCGACACCCTGCCCGGCGTCGGCCCGGTGCTGGCGCAGCGGATCGTCGCCTGGCGCCAGCAGCACGGTCGGTTCGCCAGCGTCGACCAGCTGCGTGAGGTCAGCGGCGTGGGGGAGCGCAAGTTCGCCGAGATCAGCGCCGCGGTCACGGTGTGAGTCGCCCCGCAAGCGACAGCGGCCGGCCACCTGCCGACCTCCGGCCACCCGCCGACCTCCGGCTGCTGGCGCCCGCGCTCGGGACCTGGCTGGCCGCCCTGGCCGGGCTGCGGCTGCCGCTGTCCGCCGCCCTCGCGGTCGCTGCATTGTCGAGCATCACCGCGATCGTGGTGTTCCTGGCGGCTGCCGGCGGCCGGGCGACGGTGGCGGTGGCGGCGCTGGTATGCGTGGCCGCCGGGTTGGTCGCGGCCGGCCTGCGGGCCGACAGTCGGCGCCACGGAGTGGTGCCGGACCTGGCCCGGGACGGCTCTGTCGTCCGGGCGCGGCTCGTGGTCACCGGTGACCCGCAACCGCATCGGGGCCGAACCACGGGCTCGGTACGCCGGGCCGACCTACTGCTGGTGCCAGCGCGGGTCGAGGAGGTCACCGCCGCCGGGCGGACCCTGCGCGTTCGGGCGCCGCTGCTGGTGCTGGCTCAGGACCCGGCGTGGAGTCCGCTGCTGCCCAGCCAGCGGCTGTCCGCCGAAGGTCGGCTGGCTTCGGCGCGAGTCGGGGACCCGGTGGCCGCTGTGCTGTCGGCGCGCGGGCCGCCGCAGCAGGTGGCCGCCGCCTCGACGGTGCAGCGAGCCGCCGGCCGACTGCGAGCCGGCCTGCGCACGGCGACCGACCGGTTGCCGACCGACGAGCGGGGACTGCTGCCCGGACTGGTCGATGGCGACGTGTCCCGGCTGCCGCCGGAGCTGGCGGATGACTTTCGCACTACCGGCTTGACCCACTTGGTGGCCGTTAGCGGTAGCAACGTGGCGATCGTGCTAGCGGCCGCCTTGCTCGTCGGGCGCCGACTGCGGCTCGGCGTCCGGCTGGCACCAGTGGCGGCCGGCGTGGCTCTGCTCGGCTTTGTCATGCTGGCGCGGCCGCAGCCCAGCGTGTTGCGGGCCGCCGTGATGGGCGGGGTTGCCGTCGTCGCCTTGGCCAGCGGTCGGCGCCGGGCCGCGCTGCCGGCGCTTTGCGCAGCGGTCGTCGGCCTGCTGCTGGTCGACCCCGACCTGGCCGCGACCGCCGGCTTCGCCCTGTCGGTGCTGGCTACCCTGGGTCTGCTCGTTCTGGCGCCCGGCTGGCGGGACCGCCTTGCCGCCCGCCTGCCGGGCTGGCTGGCCGAGGCGTTGGCGGTCCCGGCTGCTGCCCAGCTGGCGTGCGGGCCGGTGATCGCGGCGTTGGCCGGATCGGTCAGCCTGGTCGCCATCCCGGCCAACCTGCTCGCGGTGCCGGCAGTGGCTTCGGCCACAGTGCTGGGCGTCCTTACCGCCGTGGCGGCTCCGGTGGCCATGCCGGTCGCCCGGCTGCTGGCCTGGCTGGCCTTCATCCCGGTTTGGTGGCTGGTCGCCGTGGCGCACGCCGGGGTCGCCGTACCCGGCGGGTCGATCGGCTGGGTCGCCGGCCTGGGTGGTGCGGGGTTGCTGGTGCTGGCGACCGCGGCCCTGCTGCTGGTCGTCGGGTCGCGCCGGCTGCGCCGGCTGGCGGCCGCGATCGCCGGCGGTGCGCTCGTCGCGGTTGGCTGCCTGCGCGTGGCGGCGCCGGGCTGGCCACCGTCGGGGTGGCGGCTGGTGGCGTGCGACATCGGCCAAGGTGATGCCCTGGTGCTCGCGGCCGGGCCGGGCACGGCGGTGGTGGTCGATGTCGGCCCGGACCCGCGCCCGGTGGACGGTTGCCTGCGCGCCCTCGGCGTACGGCGGGTGCCCCTGGTCCTGCTCACCCACCTGCACGCTGATCATGTTGAGGGGTTGCCCGGGGTGCTGCGCCACCGGGCGGTCGCGCTGATCGAAACCGGACCGCTGGACGAGCCCGAGAATGAGCTCGCCCGGGTGCGGAGCTGGGCGGACGCTGCTGCCATCCCGCTGCAACGGGCGGCGGTCGGAACCGAGAACGGTGTCGGTGACCTGAGCTGGCAGGTGATCGCCCCGCCCCGCGCGTTCGTGGGCACCAGCTCGGATCCGAACAACTCCTCCGTGGTGGTGCGGGTGTCCACCGGGGGCATCACCGCCCTACTGAGCGGGGACGTCGAACCACCGGCACAGCAGGCGCTGCTCGACAGCGGAGTGGACCTGCACGCCGACGTACTCAAGGTGCCGCACCACGGATCGGATGCTCAGGACCCGACCTTCCTGACCGACGTCGGCGCGGCGGTGTCGCTGACGTCGGTGGGGGCGGATAACCCCTACGGGCACCCGTCCGCCGAGACCCTCGGGCGGCTGTCGATCGCCGGCGCGCGGAGCTACCGGACCGATCTCGATGGTGCGGTTGCCGTGAGTGGTGGTCCGACCGCACTCCGGGTCGTCGCGCAGCACGGGGTGGGTGCAGCACCGGCCGGTACGGCGATGCGCCGCGGCTCTGGGGCGGATACCGGTACGGCGGCCACTGTCGTGGTCATCGGTGGCGCCGGCTCCGCTGGAGCCGGCGGAGAGCTGGCAACGTCGTGGACCGCTGTCAGCGTCAGCCGTTGGGCACCCGACGCGCGGGCACGTTCGCGCGCCGACGGGTCGAGAGCGAGGTCACCGCCGCGCGGGCCCATGGGACGATGCGCGTCATGCCACCCAAGCCGACGACGTCGCCGGAGCGACCGCCCGCACTGACGTTGGTCGTCGGCGCGGAGGAGCTCCTCGTCTCCAGGGCGGTGGTGGCCGTGGTGGCCGCGGTCCGCGCGGTCGAGGCAGACGCCGACGTTCGCGCCGTAGAAGTTGCCGGGCTGGAGCCGGGGGACCTGGCCACGCTGCTCAGCCCGTCGCTGTTCGGTGATCGCCGAGTGATCGTGCTGCAGGGGGTGGAGGACGCGGATCAGGCAGTCGCCGACGCGTTGCTCAGCTACCTGGCCGATCCGTTGCCGGAGGTGGCCGTCGTTGCCGTACACAGCGGCGGCGCCAAGGGCCGCAAACTCCTGGACCGGCTGGGCCCGCGCGCGGGGGACCGGGTGGATTGCCAAGGTCCACGCACCGCCAGGGCGCGGCGTGACTTCCTGGCCATGGAAGTTCGGCGAGCCGGTGGCCGGATCGACACCGAGGCAGCCGACCTGCTGCTCCAGGCGGTCGGTAACGACCTGCGGGCGCTGGCCACCGCTGGCGCTCAGCTGGTCGCCGACACGGGCGGCCAGGTGGACGCGGCCGCGATCGCGCGGTACTACCGTGGGCGCCCGGAGACCACCGGCTTCGCCGTCGCAGACCGCGCCATGGCCGGCGACGCGGCGGGCGCGCTGGAGCTGTTTCGCTGGGGGCAGTCGGTCAATGTCGCCCCGGTGCTGTTCACCAGCGGCCTGGCCGGCGCGCTGCGCTCGGTGGTGCAGGTGGCGCCGTACCTGCGGGACCGGCCGGCAGACCTAGCCCGGCGGCTCGGCTGGCCGACCTGGCGGGCGGACAAGGCGCTTCGTCAGGCGCGATCCTGGCACCCGGAGGGCATCGCCACCGCGGTGCTCGCGGTCGCTGCGGCGGACGCCGAGGTCAAGGGAGGTGCGGCCGACCCGGCGTACGCCGTGGAACGGATGCTGCTCGCCGTCGTCGCGGCGCAGACCCAGCGCTGAGCGCCGGCGAATTGCCGACGCCGGCTAGCCGACGCCGGCTAGCTGACGCCGGCGGCGGCCTTGGCCATCGCCGACTTGCGGTTGGCGGCCTGGTTGGCGTGGATGACGCCCTTGCTGGCTGCCTTGTCCAGCTGCCGGGAGGCGTGCCGCAGCGCGGTCGCGGTGGCCTGCGGGTCGCCGGCGTTCACCGCGGCCCGGAACTGGCGCACGGCCGTCTTCAGCGACGACTTCACCGACTTGTTGCGCAGCCGGGCCTTCTCGTTCGTCTTGATGCGCTTGAGCTGGGATTTGATGTTTGCCACGAAGCGGAACCCCGGTACGTCGTCGGATGGCAGGCAGTCGGATGGCAGCCCAAACCGCGCGGCGCGGCCACGAGGCACCACACTAGCAGCGGGTGGGACGATGATTGCGCTGCCGCCGGACGTGCGGTGAGCCACCTAGCACCGCTGCGACCGAGACGGACCCCTGCGTGCCCGCCAGTCCAAAGCCTCGCCGTACCGACCCGGCAATGATCCGCAACTTCTGCATCATCGCCCACATCGACCACGGCAAGTCCACACTGGCCGACCGCATGCTCGAGGTCACCGGGGTGATCGAGCAGCGCAACATGCGCGCGCAGTATCTCGACCGGATGGACATCGAGCGGGAGCGCGGCATCACGATCAAGGCGCAGAACGTCCGGCTACCGTGGACCGCCGACGACGGTCGGGACTACGTGCTCGACCTGATCGACACCCCGGGGCACGTCGACTTCAGCTACGAAGTGTCCCGCTCGCTGGCGGCGTGTGAGGGAGCCGTCCTGCTCGTCGACGCCGCGCAAGGCATCGAGGCGCAGACGCTGGCCAACCTCTACCTCGCGCTGGAGAACGACCTGCACGTTATCGCCGTACTGAACAAAATCGACCTACCGGCCGCGCAGCCGGACAAGTACGCTGCCGAGATCGCGCACATCATCGGGTGCGACCCCGGCGAGGTGCTACGGGTCAGCGCGAAGACCGGCCAGGGTGTGCCGGACCTGCTGCACGCGATCGTCGCGCAAGTACCACCGCCGATCGGCGACCCGGACGCGCCGCCCCGGGCGCTGATCTTCGACTCGGTCTACGACATCTACCGCGGCGTGATCAGCTACATCCGGGTGGTCGACGGCACGCTGACCGCGCACGACCGCTGCCTGATGATGTCCACCGGCGCGGTGCACGAGACGCTCGAGGTCGGCGTCATCTCCCCGGAGCCGGTACCGACCGGGGAGTTGAGCGTCGGCGAGGTGGGCTATCTCATCTCGGGGGTGAAGAACGTCCGGCAGGCCCGGGTGGGGGACACGGTCACCAGCGCGGGACGACCGGCCACGCAGTCACTCGGCGGCTACCGCGACCCGCGACCGATGGTCTTCTCCGGGCTGTATCCGCTGGACGGCAGCGAGTACCCCGCCCTGCGCGAGGCGCTGGACAAGCTGCAGCTCAACGATGCCGCGCTGGTGTACGAGCCGGAGACCTCGGCGGCACTTGGTTTTGGCTTCCGGTGTGGCTTTCTCGGCCTGCTGCACCTGGAGATCGTTCGGGAGCGGCTGGAGCGGGAGTCCGGCCTGTCACTGATCTCCACGACGCCGAACGTCGTCTACCGGGTGGTGATGGAGACCGGGCAGGAGCACACCGTCACCAACCCGAGCGAGTTTCCGGGTGGCAAGATCGCGGAGATCTTCGAGCCGGTGGTCCGGGCGACGGTGCTCGCTCCCAGCGACTACATCGGCGTGATCATGGAGCTCTGCCAGAGCCGCCGGGGGGTGCTGCTCGGCATGGACTACCTGTCCGCGGACCGGGTCGAGCTGCGCTACACGCTGCCGCTGGGGGAGATCATTTTCGACTTCTTCGACGCGCTGAAGTCGCGCACCCGCGGCTACGCCTCGCTGGACTACGAACCGGTCGGCGAGCAGGCCGCCGACTTGGTCAAGGTCGACATCCTGTTGCAGGGCGAGCCGGTGGACGCCTTTAGCGCCATCGTGCACAAGGACAAGGCCTATGCGTACGGCGTGGCGATGACCGCCAAGCTGCGCCAGCTGATCCCGCGTCAACAGTTCGAGGTGCCGATCCAGGCCGCGATCGGGTCGCGAGTGATTGCCCGGGAGAACATCCGGGCAATCCGCAAGGACGTGCTGGCCAAGTGCTACGGCGGGGACATCAGCCGCAAGCGCAAGCTGCTGGAGAAGCAGAAGGAGGGTAAGAAGCGGATGAAGACCATCGGCCGGGTCGAGGTTCCGCAGGAGGCCTTCATCGCGGCGCTGTCCACGACGCCGAAGTAGGAGCCGCGGCCCGGGCCGTCGACTTCTCGGCACCGTCCACAACAGCGCGAAAACTGTCGGAGCCGCCGACTACAGTAGAACACATGTTCGAGTACGACGGACGACCGCCGGTGGGCCGGCTCGGCGGTGTACTGGACC
>Ga0208079_1000256_pt1 | contig 29692 bp, 20 predicted proteins | sample NGESurdeep092012_5_FD_184474 | JGI IMG/M metagenome (GOLD analysis project Ga0208079, IMG submission 184474) | Arctic peat soil microbial communities from Barrow, Alaska - NGEE Surface sample 210-2 deep-092012 (SPAdes) | ecosystem: Environmental > Terrestrial > Soil > Wetlands > Peat ... | reverse complement strand
CCTCTCCTTCGGTGCGAACGGTCCAGCGCTGCTCCGACTTGCGGCCGACACCAGTCGGCACGGTCGACCGAGTGGCGAAAGGTTCCGCCCTCGTCTTCGTCGTGGACGATTGCGACATACGGCCTGGTCACGGCGCGAACAAGCTAACCGGATCACAAGCACGTGCTTCCAGTCACAGCTCGACAGTCGCGCCCTCGCATGGCCATGAATCCGAACGAGAACGCAGAACGGCGAGCCCGGAGGGCTCGCTCTCCAATTGCCCGTCGCTCGGACTGCACTCGCTCACGGGGTGGTGGAAGAGCGGGAGCAAGATGGACGATCAGCATGGCTGATCGTGTTGACGTGGCCGCTGGCCTCGCTCGGATCCTGTCCCCGAGGTCTCCTCGTGGTCGCTGCGCTGGCGTGCGTCCAGAAGCTCGGGCGCATCGAGAGAGGAGGAATTCTCTGGAGATGCACTGAGCGAAAGCTCACGGGAGCCAGCCGGTGAAAGTCCGGTCCGGGGAGACGCCAAGGTCCCCGGTAGCGAAACCCCCGGCGTCGGTCGAGATCCCGCCGTCGAAGCGGGGTGGAGCAAGTGGCCGGTCCGCAACATCAAGTGAAGCCTGCAGCGTCGTTAAGCGACCCGGGGAACCGGGCAAGGGGGAGCCGAACCTCTGTCAGTGAGGTGAAGGCCAGGGAAGGTGTCTGGGAACTTGGAGCGGACGCCGATGAACCCCCCGGCGTAAAGGGCGTGGAACGGTCAGACGGTTGTCGTGGGAACTGGAGAGGCCCTCCTCGGCCCGCGTCCTGCGGGGATGCGGAGTGCGTCTGCCTATAACTGGTGACCCCGGGAAATGGCAGGCAGCCGAGAGGGAGTCGGAGGGGGTCGTAGTAGTGACGACGGGCGGGACAACATAACCCGCTCCGAGCGAAGGACCCCTGCCTCACCGATGCACGAGAAGGAAGGGACGGAGTAGGTCAGTGTCGAAACGACTAGATCCACCAGCAGATACCGACGAAGGAGGCGACCACCATGCCCGGACACGGGCCAGGGACGTTGCCAAGAACGAAGGCATCGGCAACCTCCAAGCCCTCCAACGCGTGCTCTACCGCAGTGCCAAGCAGGACCCGACACGGAGATTCCACGCCCTCTACGACAAGCTCACCCGCAGTGACGTGATGTGGCAGGCGTGGGTCAACGTGGCAAGGAACCAGGGTGCCTCCGGCGTCGACGGGGTCTCCATCGACGCCATCGAAGCCGGGGGAATGGAAGGGGTCACGTCCTTCCTCGACACGCTCACCGCAGAGGTGAGGGCACAGAGCTATCGCCCCCAACCGTGAATGCTGATCGAATCCACCTACGACCGGCCCACCACCTCAACCTCTACACCCCTCGCCTCAAGATACCCCCGCAGCTTCACCACCGTTATATACCGAGCGCAGGCGCCCCCATAGAGGCTGCGCAAGGCCACGATGTCTTCCCTAACCTGTCGGGCAAGCTGGTCGGCCTTAGCCTCCGTCTCACACTCCAGCCCCAATATGCAGTCCGAAATTACGAACTTTCCATCCCGAACCACGGCAACATCACCCTCTACGGGTACGCCAACCCTAGGGATCAATACGCACGGTCCCACTACAACTCGGCCGCTCATCCCTACCGGCCGATGGAGAGGCAACACAGATCCATCCACAAGATCGGTCGTATGAATCAACTGCCACTCGGAACCACCCACGAGGGAATGCATTTGAGCGGTCCCCCGAACCAGCCGGACCCTCATAGCCCTGCTAGCCCGACGCAGCGGCCGATAGGACGGCGGACCCACATCGCCGCCCCGCCCCGGTCCGACGTGAATCACGACTGTGGCGGCGGTGGCGCTCCGAAATGTACCCCGTTCATACCTCGCCACGACGGACACCTCGTGGCACGAACCAATGAATTCCCAAGCCGCGGCATCCCTGACAGAGTCCAAGGTACTTGCGGGCAACAGTGCCACCAACTCACCGTGAGTTGCAAGAAACTCCAGGCCATGAACCACAAACGCCATTGCACGGCTCCTCACCGTACGGTTGCCTGGCAATGTTGCAAACTCCCGCCCAGCTCCACGCAGTGAAAATGGCGGATTCAGAAGTACTACGTCACACGCCCCTTTGAGAGACCTCAAGGTGGCTGACCCATCCGTCGACCGCCGACTGAGGAAATCACACGTCGCGGTCCGGACATGCCAAGACTTCCGCTTCGCTTCCAATACGCACATTGGGTCGACGTCTACCGCCATCAGTTCTGATTTCGGCCACCGGAGGCGGGCGGCATCCAAAAGAGCACCGTCCCCCACAGCGAAGTCCGCGACGCGGTCGACCTCCACAGCGGAAACGCACCGAACCATTACTGAAGCGACCTCACCCGGCGTATAGAAGGCGTCCATACCCACCGTGTTCAACCGTCACTTCCCGCCTCGCCGAAGTCCTTGAAAAATGAACTTACATGATACACCAATAGCCGTGCTGAGCCGATGGTTCGTTCAACGCGCCGAATCGGGTGGTCATACAAGATCTCAATCGACCCTGGGCAAGCGATTGCATACAGCACAGCACCCAGACCGTGGGGTTTCGTACCGATGGGGGCCACTTTTAGAAAGCCTCCGGGCCTCTCCGAAAGAAGGTCCTCCAACAGGTAGCAGACACTAAACGGGCAGTTCGCAGTGGCGAACCGAACTGACGGCCAACACCCTGATTCCTCAAGGGATCGTCGGTTGCCATGATACGCAAAATAGACAAATTCAGGTTGGAATCCCGGAACCCCTATAACCGGAATAATGTTCTCCGCAATCGGTTCCACCTCATTCAGCGCCATCGAGAACCGCTGACCTTCGAACCCAAGCAACGGCACAAATAGCACCTGCTCTTCTTCGGGCTCAGCTAAGGAGAGGAAACCGGGAAGCGGCTTGGGTTCACCGAAGCTAACTGACAGGTCGAAGAGCTCACCTTCGGTAGCGATCTCGTTCCGACGATACTTAAGCGGCTCAACATATATGACCCGCAGATCAGCACCCGCTTCCAGGCCAGCTCGGACGAGCGGTGCCCAGCATGCGTGCGTTAATCCAGTGATATCCAAATACGCAACTCGGCCGCCAACTCTCCCCCACACCTCAGCGAGATCGTTGTGGCTTCGCAACCGAGCGACCACGCCATCAACATTAATGGTGAGATCATCGATCTCAACTACGTCGAAATAGGTGCAATCGGGACAGCGACCGCGTAACGCCTCTACGTGCTCGCTTCGTTCTTCCCCGTTGTGGCCGCTGAGGTACACCGACCCGGCATCCACGGCGAATGATGCCGGATTTGTGAAATCGGTAAAGATCGGTCGATCACTGAGGAGGGGCTTAAGGCTGGGCATCGTAGAAAGCCGAAAACAGATTCAACTGATCGGGCAGGTCAGTCTCCATGTCAAGGTAACGCTTGCTTCCAGCAAGCACGTCCCGAATCATCGAGCGTGGGCTTTGGACCAGGCCCGCCAGTTGAAGTTTGGTAATTACCATCCGCCGCTTCTTTCGGTAGCTGAACTCGAAGAGCGGTGCAAACACAGGGTGCAACATGTAGTCATACTCTTCGGTGTCGCCAGGGTCCCCGGGCTTCGTTCCACGCATGCGGAGGAGGGCGAGATGCATGACAGCATGAATAAGCAACTCATCAACGGTCATGGGCAACTCCGCAAGCTTGGCCCGCCTCGCCCTCGCAGCGTTGTCACCGCCTTCAGTCACACGGAATTGGTTGACCTCCGGTGTGTGGCCTTCCGGATTGGCGGCCATAACTTGGAACACGCGACCAAGCGCCAATACAAGGCGACTCAGGTACATGCCGTACTTTGACAAACCTTCTAGTTCGCCCAGATTTAGCCGACCCACGTTGTAAGCAGCATCTGTTTGGGTTTCAGGGCGAACTGGCTCTGCGAGCTTCTTGCCATCGTTCAAGTGGGCCAACAACGAGTGTTCCACAAGCTGGAGAAAGAACCGGATGTTGTTCCCCGATACCTCAGTAAGCGTGTCGTATCCGGCGTAATACTTGTGGACTCCTCTGCGACCACGACGAAGGGTGTACAGCAGAGCGTGCTTGTAATTCCCGTACCGAGTATCCCACTCGCCCCGATGCGTTAAGAAGTGTGTGTACTGTTCATAGGTAGATGTGGATTGTGACTTGGCCCAATATCCGATCAGGTACTTGTACAACTGAGGCAGCTCATCGAAGACGCCAAGTTCGCCTCCCTCAGATTCCATTTCCAATTCTTCCCGCAGCGACTCAGTGTGGCGTCGGATTCCTAGAAGCAGTGCTTCCTCGTCTTCCGAGAGTCTTGGAAAAAGTTCCTGAACAGTTAATAAGGCGTTGTCGGTTATCGGGCCTTGCAAGCGTGAAAGGCGATCATTGCAGACTTGCGTTGCAAAGTCTTGAAACACGCCCTGCATCTTTTGGTCGATATCGATCCGGACGAAATCGGCTGGCGACCGAAGCTGTTCATGTTCGTTCAAGGTCGACCTTTGCCGCCAGCCCAATTCCCTCACCCCAATTTTGAACGAATATGTGTCGTTCGAATGCTTGATCAATGTGTTGAGAATTCTTTGTTGATCGTCCAACAGGTTCTCGTACTCGTCTACGATTAGGAAGAACACCTTTCCCTCCAACATCGGATGTTTCAGAAGCGCCGACATGAGAATTTCAATCGGCTGCCCTTGGAGCGAGATGGGGGGCCGAGCTTGGTTGACGACGTTGTTGATGTAAAGCTCGAACAGGATGAGGGAACGGCTAAGGCAAGCTCTTAGCGCCCCGATTGACGTTACCTCCGCTTCATCGTCCACCCCGAACGCAAGAGCTAGATCCGAGCAGGACTGCGCCGATAACAATGAGTTCCCAGCAAGGTTCACCTGACCCTCGAACCACTCCGCAAACTGCATGAGTCGGTCACAGAATAGGAGATTCACGTAGTGACCGAACATCGCCATCCACTCGGCTGAAGTCAGCTCAGGTCCTTGCAGGGATGTCACACGGTTCGTATTGACTCGATAGTAGATTCCAAAATAGGGCCAGTTATCTGGTGTGGTCCCACTAAGGCGTGATTGTCCCTGCCACGACATCGCGCGAAGAGCAGTCGTTTTGCCCGTTCCACGCCCACCCTCCAACATGCATGAGCGGCCGGTTATTAGTTCAGGGAAATAGACAGGGCTCGCGTAGAAGTCGTAGATGTGCTCTCGGAGCCATTCGGCCCGATAACTTCCGAACAACTTACTCAGTTGAGCCTGAGGGCTGTCGGTTGGATCGGGGACTACGCCGTCTGGGGCCGGGACTTCAAGGGGTTCCATGTCTCACTGTTCCACCACAATAGAGGAATGGTTGCATCGGGTACCGAGTGGGCAAACGCCAAGGTTAAGCCAAGTTTGTGGAATCCACGCCAGTCGTTCTCTCCGCCGTTTGTGTCGGGTATTCCAGCCCTCTGGCTGGCCTCCCATACGAAGTCCGATACTCCAGCCTTTAGATCATCCGGCCAGGTGAGGGAATCCGGGTGGAAAATGCTGTAGCGCTCCGGTAGAAAGTACCCCGGCATCACCTTAACGGCCGGAGCAACATGGCCGAGTTGGGTCATTCCGTGTTCAGTTGCCACGAGCGGGCAGTAGAAGAATGGCCCAGTATGACGGGTTGCCAGGTCTGCAAAGGTGGTCGAACTCCCCCCCATTGGGAACGGGCGATTCCACGTATCACGGAATTGGTTTCCCGATCCTACGAAGTCGTCTACAAAGATGACTGGGGCTTCAGGAGATGCCAAGAGAATAGCTATAGCTTCCGCCCCATCGTGGATGCGGTCCTCAGGCACGTTGAGAACATCCCGGGCCATTCGGGTAAACATGTACCCGCTGTCCGTCGGCCTCGGTCTTTCGCCCGACACGAGGACGATGTGAGCGGTTTCGGCAAATTGGGTCCAGCGCTCGCGGGCTTTTGCTGGGTCGTCATAGGGCGGACATAGGACGGTGCTGAGGTGCTGGATCGTTGATATCAAAAGGCGCTCCGTGACCGCGGCGGAGAGGTATATGACGGCGTTCAAAAGGTACCGGGCGTAGCGGGCTTCATAATCTTTGAAGTTAGCGAGCCAGAGGCGAGGATTCATTTCTGCACGAAGCGGCCATAGCTGAGTGGTAATGAAGTAGTCGCACTTCCTTAGGACGAAATCGTCAGTCAGGTCTGCGGCGGTACCCGGGAAGCTTGTGCTCATGGGTTCTGCTCTCGCCTGCGAAGCGTGCCAGCTTGCTGACGTTCAGAAAGTTTTTTGAGATTTTGGTCCGCGGCTGTTGAGAGTTGCAAGTTAAATTCGGTTGCTAGCTGGGCTAGATACCACAAGACGTCTCCAATCTCGTCCTCAATAGCCAGCCGTCGCTCCTCCGAGATAATGCCTTCTTCGTCTCGGATAATCCTCTTAACTTGGTCGGCGATCTCGCCTACCTCGCTTACGATGCCTATCATGGGATAAAGGAAGTTTTGGCCCCTCATTGGGTAAATCGCGGTCAGGCGCGATGCCGATTGGTATTGATCGAGTGTGGTCGCTGACACGATTCTTCACCTTTGATTAAGCTGAATTGCTCTTCTCGCCCTCCGTCTCATACTAGACGGCAGGCCCTGCTGAACGCTTGGAGGTGGGCCTGCTGGATGAGGTGGCTCCTTCAGCCGACTCTTCCCCCGGCGAGCGACGAACGGTATCCCGTGGCGTCTCGTCTGCAGGGTGTGCGTACCGTGGACCGCTCGGCAGATCCAGCCACGGGTCTTTCTCAAGTGATTCACGTCGCCTTCGGAATCCGCGTCTGGATTCCAGACCTCCCAAGGTGAGAACAAAATCGTTGCAGCCTGGATGACGAGCCCACCGCCAAGAGGCCCAGGTCGCTGCGAAACGCTCCGTTCTGGAAGGCCATTCGCTTTGCAGGGACTATTACAACCAGGACATCTGCCTTGAGCTGGGTGACGCTGCTGATAGCGGGCGAGACAAATTCGCCGAGATCAACCTTCGGCAACGGGCTTGTCGAACAGCAGGATCTCATCCTCGTCGGGAGGTTGAAAGATCGTTGCCCACCTTTCAAAGTGTGCCCGTGTCATAGGCGAGGCTGTCCACTCGCCTGACGCATTGCGACGTTCAGCTCGCTCGGTTAGCTCCTCCAAGGGCGCATCGAGGTAATGCAGTTCGACTCCCACCCCCAAAGCTCGCGCACCGAGTCGTTTCTCATCCCGTTCAACTCGCGCCCAGTGGCCCCACTCCAAAATCACGCTCTGACCGCGGGCGAGGAGATCCTGGGTAAGAACCCACAGCTGGTATTCGAGGCGCACTCGGAATTCTTCATCCCACACATCGGCGCCCAGTTGAGTCACCCACCCGTCCTTATCCAACCTGACAGCGGGGATTTTGAGTGCGAGCTGACGAGCGAGTGTCGACTTGCCCGAGGCTGGGAGTCCACAGATCAGCACGAGCTGCGTCGATGGCTTCGGGGCAGCCTCAGAAAACGGAATATATTGCACGATAAGGAACATTGTAAACAATCCATATGAAGCAGAACTACGGCGTCACGTTGGCGTATACGCCAGTCTGACGTCAGATTAAGGCGCGGGGGCGAGTGTCTCGTGAGTTGGTGGAGCGATACGCAGATGCGGTCCGGATACGGGTCTAGACCCTAAGTTGACATGCGCGATGCAGGCTCAGGCATCTGCAGAATGAATGTTGCGTCATACACGGTGCGCCGAGGATGTCAAACAGTCCCGATGAGGCGTTCCTCCAGCCAACCTTCGGGGGCGGACAGGATGACGTGAGCCATGTCCCCGGTGATCTCCTCGCTGGTGATCGTTGCCCCATAGAACACCCGCGTCACCGTGCCAAGTGGATACGTCGAACCGGCAACGAAGAAACCGAATGACGAATCGTTCTCGATACCGTTGCCCTCTTCGGTACCGCGACGTAGGTCCGGCAAAGAAGAGACGGGTAGGTCCATTTCTGCATAATCAATGGGGGTCTTCACAGTTTCACCCTTGATGATCCTGTAAGCGCGTTCCGCTGAGCGATATTCGTCCTTGGTGACATATGGAGGCACCGAAAGGAGACTGGAAGTGTACTTCTGCAATTCGTCGAGCCATTCGAGAAAGTCGAAGCCGTCCGTTGGCGGCAGAAGTCCCGCTGGGATGGCGGTCTCGCGCATGTCGTCGAGTAACGCCGGAATATCGAATCGCTGCCGAAGCATGTTTGGCTCTCGCATGTTGAGAAAGAACTTCAGAGCCGGTACCACGGTCCGGATGGGTGTGCCCGTGATCGGATTCATCCGGAAGTTCCATTGCGCTGCCGCCCTTTGGTCGATGGCGGCCGCTATGTCGAGCTGAAGAGTGAAATCGAAGACGCCGTGTGATTCGCTTCCCGTGATTTCGAATCCACTGGCTCCATAGCTGCCACGTTCTGCCCGCACGACCATGTGCGACAGAGAAGACCTGTCGGGAGCAAGAATATCCATCTCGATGTTGTAAGGCTGGAAGTGCGGAAGTTCACGAGCGAGCACTCCTTCGGCCTCAGTGAGGGTGGCACTCAGGCCACCCGGAGCTGCAAGTTCTGCGCGAGAAATAGACCCTGGGACGAGTCGTACCTCACGACCGAACTCGACAAAGGTACGAAACTCCTCAACTTGATCTATGCCACGTTCGGGATCGTGAAGAACAAGGGCCAGAGAGCCGCCGATCGGATTGTCCAAGAGCGCATCCGGATATTTCGGGCGGACATCGATCCGTACGTATCCGCGGTCCTCCGTGCCAGTGACATGGGTGAATACAACGCCGGGACGCGCTCCAAGGGCAGGGAGATCAGCAGTGACTGACAAGTCATAGCTGTAGAACGGATCGGCTTCGTCGATCTGAGCACGCAACCGTTGTATCGGCTCTAGAAGATCGCCCGGTCGTGTCGGAGCGCCTGCGAACAATTCGCTAAGAGTTGTTATCTTCGCCTCCAGACGACTTTTGCCATCGCGAAAGAAGTAATCGATGACGCCGGGATGAGCGGCTGCCATCGAATCCCAAAAGGTCTTGCCGCGCCAGACGCAGCGAAAGGGAGCGACAGTAATAAGCTCGTCGAACCAAGCTTGTTCCCCGCTGGTAGGGTCCAAGGGCACAGTCATGTACAAATCCGTGATTGGCGCACCGAGGCGAGGATCGGCAATTGCGTCCTCCAAAGACTTCTTGATTTGCCCCTTTTGATTATTCGTGAGACGTGCTGCGAACTTCTTCACCTGGAACACCTCGTACCCGCCATCGATCGGGTTGTAGATGTCCACTCCTCCATCGCCTTGACTCGGCGTTCGCCGATTCGACCGCGGACGGGTTTGCTGGATCAACACTGCCATGACCTTCTCTAGCTCTTCGCCCTCGTGTGCGCCCCAGTCGATTGAGCCGATGATCATCGACACTTCGAGCACTCAGTGTGCGGGTCCTGCCGCACGTCCACGATGATCTGGAACAGTTCTGGTTGTGGGGCCACATGTCGGTACACAGGGGGCAGAGGAAGGAAGTGGCGGACGTGCGGCTGAAACATGCAGTGTTCGATCCTCACTCGATGGAGCTTGTGGCAAGCGATGCCAGGGCGGTCGATTGCTTGCCTCAGCGGATCGGCGTGCTCGGGACATTCCGGATCATAAGCAAATAGTCCGAGGTGGTCGATGAGTCTTTCCAAGTCTGCCTGGCCATCGGGCGCTTCGATGAACTGGCTCAACTCCTGGGAGCCCGGCTCCCAGTGCATGAGTGCCGAGAAGGCGTCTCGAACACACCAGAGGTCGCCAGGAAGTTGGCGGCTGGCAGGGGACACGCAGCGTTCGGACCAGGTGAAGCCGATCATCGTCGGTCTGTCCGTGGAGTCACCGTCGGTCACCGTATGTTCCAATCGCTCGCAGGAACCCAACGGTAGAGCGTAGCCAAGGGAATCCCGAGATCAGTTGCGACACTTCGTGGGGAGCAGCCGCTACGGATTAGTTCCCGTGCGGTAGCGATCTTGCTGTCGGTCGCATCTCGCTATGGGGACGGTCCAATCACGATGACGGAGACGTCCGGCTTGCTCTTGAGAAAGTGCTTGAGGTTTGAGCAAGCCCGGTCGAGTTGCAGCGAACACCAAACCGATGGGGCAAGGCCAACTCAGGAGCGCTCTACAGCCGGAACCCATCGATGAGCCTGGCGATGGTGTTGTTGTAACTGATGCGCACAGGCCTCCCCGAAGAACTCGAAGCCCGAGGTGTGTCTGGCGTGGAAGGTCTCGGTGCACTCCCGGGGATACGCGCTGAGGAAGTAGGAGTCGGAATACGGCAGCGTGATCACCACCAGGCCTGCCTTGGTCTCCTCGCAAAAGGCGGCCCTCAGACCGCCACCCGGTCAGTGATACACCCATCTACTACGATCAACAACCAGCCAAGACACGCTGTGTCTAGGGGCGAAGTTCAACAGCCGGTGGAATGTCGTCCCGCATGTTCGTGCAGGTCAGCAGACCGATTCGCTCGGCCATTGGGGGCATGGTTGTTGGGCACCATGCCAAAAGCAGTAATCGGACGCGGACGGGAGGGGGGACGGTGGACGCCAACTCGCCACGCTGGCATCGCGTCACTCCGTCGACGTTCCCCTGGGAGGACGAGGCGATCGACTTCCTTCGGTCAGGGATCGCTGACGCGGACCCCAACAGAGGCTGGTCGAACTTCGAGTTCATCTCGGGTGGGGTGATCTCTGAGATCGACGTCTTTCTACTGACCCGCAAAGGTGCTTATCTCATCGAGATCAAGTCCACGCCTGGTCAGCTGGTTGGTGACCAGCAATGGTGGACCTTCCATCGCCCAGATGGCGGCCACACCACCATGGAGAACCCGCTCCTCGGGGTGAACCGCAAAGCCAAACGGATCAAGTCGCTCCTCGATCACAGGTGGCGCAATGTCGCTGGCTCGAACGCCCTGGCGAGGCCTCCGTTCATCCAGCCGGTCGTGTTCCTGTCAGACCCGAACCTGGTGATTAACCTGACCCCAGACGCCCGGTCCCACGTCTACGGCCGTGACAACTCGGCGGTCACCGAGAGCAACGCGTTGCCCGGGATCATTACCGGCGTGAGCCAGATCGGCGCAGCCGAGGTCAACAACCTCCGTTTCAGCCAGCTCAACACGCCAACCACCACTGCGGTGGCGAAGGCGCTCAATCAGATCGGCATCAAGGAGTCGGATCACACCCGACGGGTCGGCTCATGGCTTCTTCGGCTGGATACCGTCTCTGAGCGCCCCGGCATCCAGGACTTTGTTGCCGACCACGAGAAGAGTCCCGGCGTCCAGCGGCGCATCCGCATCTACTCCCGCCAACCCCAGATGTCCGACGAGCAGGCCACCTCGTTGCGGTTGGCGGCGGACCGTGAGTTCTTGGCGGCGGAGCGGATCACTCACCCCAACGTGGTCCGCGCCTTCGACCGGTTCGATACTGACCTCGGGGCTGCGGTGGTGTTCGAGCACGATCCCACCGCGATGCGCTTGGATCATTGGCTGGCGAGCACGAAGGGGCTGGACATCGACGCCCGGCTGTCGGTGCTTCGCCAGCTTGCGGAAACAATGCAGGCGGTGCACCGTCGCAAGGTGACCCATCGGTCCTTGTCGCCCGGCAGCGTCCTGGTTCGCCCTGGCCGGACCGGCGAGCCCCCCTGGGTGGTGCTGGTGACGGACTTCTCCCTGGCGGGTCGCGATCACCCGGCGTCGAGTGCCTCGGCTTCTGGCACGAGGACGGGGACCCGGGCCGGGACGCGGTTTGGCTTGCCCTCTGCCGCACCCGGTGATGTCGAGCTCCTGACCGATGAATCAGCGTTGCTGTTCTGCGCGCCGGAATTGGCCACCGAGGACGATCCCGATGGTGTGTCGCTCGACGTCTTCTCATTCGGTGCCATCGCCTACGAAGTGCTGTCAGGCAGGCCCCCAGGCGATTCCCGCGAGGCGGTGCGAGAGGCGTTGCGGGCCGGGCGGGGCCTGCAGCTGGCCGCTGTGGTGCCCGGCGTGGCCGATGCCCTGAACGAGATGGTCCTCGAGGCCACCCGACCTCTCGTCTCCGAGCGGTCGAGCTCGTTTGACGACGTCCTGACCTGGATGGATATCGCCGAGGAGCAGCTGACAGCTCCCAATACTGTAACGGTAGAGCCCGAGGAACTCGTGGAAATAGACCCGCTCGATGCTAAGGCGGGTGAAGTGCTCGGGGACGGAGCGGTGGTGAAGCGCCGCCTGGGACGAGGATCCACTGCGTTGGCGTTGCTGATCGACCGGGGCGAGGATGCCTCGCCGCAGCAGGTTGTCTACAAGGTGTCGCTGGGCGGCGAGTCCGACGCACGTCTACGTGCCGAAGCCGCCATCTTGTCGGGCCTGCGTCATCCCGGCGTGGTCGAGTCCTTCGCTGATATTGAGCTGGCCGGACGCCCAGTATTGGTCGAAGCGTTGGCAGGGGCCCAGTCGCTCTCCGATGAGCTGCGCCGCAATGGAACGCCTGGCATCGAGTTCCTGGAACGTTGGGGGTCGGACCTGTTGGATGCTCTTCGCTATTTGGAGCGCGAGGGCCGGTGGCACCGAGATATCAAGCCCGACAACCTGGGTGTCACGGAGATTGGCCCCAACAAGGAGCAGCACCTGGTCCTGTTCGACTTCTCCTTGGCATCGGCTCCCTCGTCCGACCTGCGGGCCGGCACCCCGCCCTACCTTGAGCCCTTCCTGGCTGACCGGGAAAAGAAGCAATGGGACCTGGACACCGAGCGCTACGCCGCTGCCATCACCCTGTATGAGATGACAACGGGTGAAGTGCCACGCTGGGGGGACGGTCGCAGCGACCCGGCCTTCACCAACAGTGAGGTAACCCTCGACGTGGTGCTGTTCGACCCGGCGGCCAGGGACCCGCTACAGGCCTTTTTCACCAAGGCGCTACGACGGGACCCGAAGGATCGATTTGGCAATGCGGAGGAGATGCTGAGGGCTTGGCAACGGGTGTTCGAAAGTCTCGACGTATCTACTTCCATCAGCGCAATACCTGCTCACGAAGTCAATGCACCGGAGGACACAGGGGAGGTCGGGCTGCCGGCAGCACTGGCGATCGGAGACCCGATCCTGTCGGTCGGTGCCTCGGCCAAGGTCGTTTCGGCGTTGAACCGTCTGGGGGTGAGCACGGTCCGCCAGCTGGCAGATCTGGCCCCGGTGGAGGTAAATCGGGCCAGGAGAATCAGCCCTCGGGTGCGTCGACGGATCATCGAGCTGCGTGCTGCGGTACTGGTCCGGTTCGCCGATGACCTCGCCACTCCGACCATCACGGTGACCACCGGCACTTTCACCCCGTCCGGTGAACAGCTGCTTGACGAGGTGCCTCGCCTCGACCTCGATCGACTGGTGCCCTTGTTGGTGCCAGCGGCTGCACAACGAGGATCGAAGGGTTCCACCCAGCAGGCTGTGCGCATGCTCCTCGGCCTCGAGCCAGTGCCGGGTGCAGAGTCCGCTGACTGGCCATCACAGAGTGCGATCGCTGAGGCGCTAGGGGTCACTCGTGGGCGCCTTGGCCAGATCGCACCTGCGGCACGTAAGGACTGGGCAGCCCTGGTTCCGCTGCTTTCGGTGCGTGATGAGATCATCGAGATGGTCGCTGCGAGCGGCGGCGTAGTGGCGGTGCGGGAGCTCGATCCGCTTCTGGCTGATGCTCGTGGGTCCGGCCTGCCCGCTCCGGAGGCAGCTCTTGCTGCCCGGGCTGTAGTCAGGGCAGCTATCGAAGCCGAAGAGTTGGGAAGTGGCACTGATGGCACGGTGCCGCCCCGCCTGGTGGTCCGTCGCCGAGGTGACCGCGTGATCGTGGCGGTCGACTTCGACTCGTCAGCCCGAGACGCCGAAGGCGAAGGATCGGTTCTGGCTGAGCTTGAGTCCGACTTCGATGGTCAGGCCCTCGGTGCCTATGCGGCAGCCCTGGGTGACAAGGCAAATGAACTGGTGGGCTCCGAAGAAGATGTGATCCCCCAGGACCGTGCCGTGGCGCAGCTAAGGCTCGTCGCCACGCCTGAGGGAATAACCTTGAGCGACGGTCGGCTGCTGCGTTTGGCCGCCTCTTGCTCGCAGCGGGTAGCTGTGAGCTCAGCGCTCGAGCTGTACCCCTTGGATTTGGATCCGGTTCGGGCCCTCCGCCTAGCCCGACAGAGCCTGGCTGCTGCCACGGATCTGACCGTGGACGAGGTGCGGTCACGCGTCCAGGCCCGCTTCCCACTGGCCGAACTGCCCATCAGGCCAGAGCTCGATCAAGCACTAGCTGAGGCCGATGTGGTCGTGACCTGGGCCGGTGGCCGTGACCGGTTTGTGCGGCACGCCACCGGAGTCGGCGACCTCTCGACCATGACCTCAGTGGTCTCTCGCCACCCCACCCGAATGGCTGGATACCAACGACCTAGCGTGTCAGCAGCGATCGAGGTGGACCCAGCTGTGGCGTTGGCCCGAGACGTCGAGGGCCGACTCCAGCGATCGCTCGAGCACGGTGGCTTCTTGGCCCTTCGGGTTGCCACCAGCCAAGGCCTGGCAGTCCGTCGAGAACTGGCCCGGTTCACCGGCGATCCCTACCGCATGGTCACGGTGGACCTCGAGCGCTGGTTCCTCGAAGAGCTACAAGCATCTGCCCAGGCCAAAAACGTGCCGTGGGAGCGGCTCATCTCAGCGGACCTCGCGCCCGAGGGAACTACGGACTACACCAACCTTCGGATCCTGACGAGTGAAGCTGCCAGACGGGTGGAGGAGCGGGTGTCGGATGCGGGCCGACGCGTCCTTGCTTGGAACCCTGGCATCCTGGCTGCCTACGACGAGCTGAACGTGATCGATCGCCTGCGCGGACAGGCCGGCCTGGCCACATCAGAACTGCAGACCTTATGGCTGGTCGTGTTCGGCTCGACTTCAGAGGCGATGCCGACCGTGGGGGGCCAGCCGGTGCCGGTCCAGGGTGTCTCGGAATGGATGGACCTGACCGAGCCCTGGCTGAAGAACCTCCACGGCCAACATCTACCTACCGGCACTGAAGCCGCAACCTCAAAGGGAATCTCGTGATCGACGCCGATGTGTTGTTGAAGGATCTTCAGGGCGAGCTTGGTCGTCTCGTTGGCGATCTCAATGCACGGGTGGCGGATGACGTCGAGGTCCGGGCTGTTCTGGAGGGGGAGTGGCGGAAGGCGTTCGATGCGAATCGGACGGGTCGAACGTTCGAGAACTGGGCTGATGACCGGCTGACCCAGGTCGGAGTGGCTTGGCTATTGGCGTGTGTCTTTGTTCGGTTCTGTGAGGACAACGGGCTAATCGTCGAGGCAAAGATCGCTGGCCCGGGCCTACGAGGTGGTGAGGCCCGTGACGCCCAGCAGCGGTTCTTCACTGAGCACCCGCACTCCAACGACCGCGAGTACTTGCAGGGGGCTTTTCGCTCTGCTGCAGTCCTGCGCGGCTTGGATGGAGTATTGGGTGAGGGCGAGTCCCCGTTGTGGTTAGTGGATCCACCAGCTGATGCGATGACACGGTTGTTGACGCTGTTCCGCCAGGCGAATGAGTCCGGTGTGCTGACCCATGACTTCACCGATCCGGAGTGGGACACCCGGTTCCTGGGCGACCTGTACCAGGACCTCTCGGAGTACGCCAAGGACACCTACGCCCTGCTGCAGACGCCGGAGTTCGTGGAGGAGTTCATCCTCGATCGGACATTGACCCCAGCGATGGAGACGTTCGGGTTGGCGAAGACGACGTTGATCGATCCGACGTGTGGGTCGGGCCACTTCTTATTGGGTGGCTTCCGGCGGTTGTTCGAGGCGTGGCGGGCCGCGGAGCCGGGTGGCTCTGAGCGTGAGCATGCCGAGCGGGCTTTGGCAGCGGTGACGGGCGTGGATCTGAACCCGTTTGCGGCAGCCATCGCCCGGTTCCGATTGCTGGTGGCGGCCCTGAAGGCCAGTCACGTCACTCGACTGGTTGACGCCCCGGTCTTCGAGATCGATGTGGCGGTGGGTGACTCGCTGCTCTGGGGTGCCAGACCGGGTCAGTTCACCGGAATGGAGTCGGCGACGACATCGACGGACCGGCAGTTCCTGTACCGGACCGAGCACGCCGATGCCCTACGGCGGATCTTCAACAAGCAGTATGCGGCTGTGGTGGGTAATCCGCCATACATCGTCTGCCGGGATGCTGCGCTCAGTCAGCAATACCGGGATCGGTACCCGCTTGCGTGCTCCGGAAAGTATTCATTGGCGGCGCCCTTCATGCAGTGCTTCTTCGAGTTGGCCCCAACGGACGACGGCTACGGGAGATCGGCCGGCTATGTGGGGATGATCACAGCGAATTCCTTTATGAAGAGGCAATTCGGTAAGAAGCTCATCGAGCGGTTGATTCCGACCTGGGACCTTACTCACGTAGTCGATACCTCAGGTGCTTATATCCCGGGGCACGGTACGCCGACAGTCATCCTGTTTGGGCGTCATCAGAAGCCTGTGACGCCGACGATCCGCACGGTTATGGGGATCCGAGGGGAGCCATCTGCCCCTGCTGACCCGGCCAAGGGTTTGGTGTGGTCGGCGATCGTCGCCCAGATCGACGAGCCAGGCAGCGAGAGTGCCTATGTCTCAGTTAGTGATACTGCCCGCTCACGCTTCGCAACCCATCCTTGGTCCATTGGTGGTGGCGGCGCGGCTGAACTCAAGGACGCATTGGACTTCTCTGCTTCTGGAACACTTGACTCCATTATCGATCTGGTCGGCGTCTTCGGAATGACTAACGCCGGTGATGTAATGCTAGTGCCGTCGGCCATGGACTTTTTGCGCCACAGGGTCGAGCCAGCAGTGATGCGTCCTCTAGTTATCGGTGAAAAAATAAGGGATTGGTCATTTAGCCCGCTTCCGGAAACACTTTTTCCCTATGACCCCTCGCTCGTCGATATCGCAGAAATCCCGGGCTTCGAACACTGGGTTTGGCCGTTCCGTACCACTATGGGCAACAGGGCCACATTCGCGAAACTCACATACTTCGATGAAGGCCGTCCTTGGTGGGAATGGCATCAAGTCGCGCTCGATCGGCTCCGCATCCCTCTCTCGATCGCATTCGCGTCCGTCGCGACGAGCAACCACTTCGTCCTCGACCGTGGCGGTAAAGTCTTCAAGCAAACGGCACCGGTCATCAAGCTGCCGGAGGGAGCAACGGTCGAAGACCACCTCGCTCTACTCGGGCCTTTGAACTCGTCTACGGCGTGCTTCTGGATGCACCAGGTGTTTCACAACAAGGGTGCCTCTGTGGATGCTAAAGGCGCTAGGCAGACCACTATCGCTTGGGACAACTTCTACGATATCGCCGGCACTAAGCTCCAGCAGTTCCCACTCCCACCGGGCGACCCTCCACTCGGCCTGGCCACCACCCTCGACTCCTTGGCGAAAGACTTCGCCGCCAACCAACCGCAGGCTGTATGCGATGACGGCGTGCCCACCCGCAGTCGGCTCAAAATGGCCCGTACCGAAGCGGAACGTCTCTTTCGCCACATGGTGGCCACACAGGAGGAGCTTGATTGGCGGTGCCTCCATCTCTACGGCCTGACGGAGGAGTCGTTGACGTCTCCGCCGAATGAAGATGCGCCGCCACTGGCTCTGGGTGAGCGGGCATTCGAGATCGTCTTGGCCCGTCAGGTCGAGGCCGGTGAGACAGAAACAGCATGGTTCACGCGTCACCGATCCGCGCCAATCACGGAGCTGCCTGCGCGCTGGCCTGGTTGGTACTACGACCTTGTGCAGCGGCGGATCGATCTGATCGAACGTGACCGCGACGTGGCCTTGGTGGAGCGTCCGGAGAACAAGCGGCGGTGGGCCCGTGAGCCGTGGGAGAAGCACGAGGCGGGGGCTTTGGAGTCGTGGCTGCTCGATCGACTCGAGGACCGTGCGCTGTGGTTCGAAGGCAGTGGGGATCAGGAGCGGGCGGTGTGCCGAAGTGTCGCCCAGTTGACAGACAAGGTTACTGCCCTGGATCCGGAGTTTCTTGAGGTGGCGCGGGTGTGGAAGGGCATCATCGAGCTGGACCCGGTCGCGGTCGTGCAGGAGCTGGTCGCTGAGGAGCATGTGCCAATACAATCGGCGGCCCGCTACAAGGGCAAGGGGTTCGATAAGCGGCGTCAGTGGGAACGGACCTGGGATCTGCAGCGAATGGAGGACCGGGGAGAGCCATTGGCTGACGGTCTGGACCGGATTCCGGTGCCTCCGAAGTATGGGCAGGCCGACTTTGCGAGGGCTGCTTATTGGAAGCAGCGTGGGAAGTTGGATGTGCCGAAGGAACGGTTCATGTCGGTTACCAGCGCAGAGCGGGACGCGGATCCGACGATGGTGCTGGCATGGGCGGGGTTCGACTACGCAGAGCTCGCCCAAGCCGTCGGCAGTCTGTTGGTGGAGCGGCAGCAGCAAGATGGTTGGGACGTGGACCGGTCGTGGCCGCTGGTGGTTGCCCTGGCGGAGCTGCTGCCCTGGCTGGACCAGTGGCACGCGAAGGTGGACTCCCGTTGGGGTGACAGCCCGGCAGGCCTGTACCGTGGCATCACCGAGCAACAAGCCCTGGCCGGCGGACGCACCCTGGCTGACGTCGCAGCCTGGCGACCGGCCGCACCCACCCGTGGACGCAAGAAGAAGGACATCGCATGACCACCTCGCCCCGTTTGCTGCGAGAACTGATCGATATCCGGACCTCGGTGCACAAGGGCGACCTCGTCTACCAACTGGCTGATGCCGTTGACCATGCCGAACAGACTGTGTCGGACTACGTGGTCACTGACCAGCTTCGATCTGCGTTCCTCGTCGCCGTTGACCTCCTCCGCTCGGCGGTCACCGATGGTTCGTCGAAGGCCGCCTATCTGCACGGAAGCTTCGGTTCCGGTAAGTCCAACTTCATGGGTGTCCTGCAGCTACTGCTCGACGGCAACACCTCGGCGCGTGCCGTGCCCGAGCTGGCACCCGTAGTGGAAAAGCTCGACGAGTGGAAGGGCGATCGCCGTTTTCTCACGGTGCCGTTCCATCTGATCGGCGAGAGCGATCTGGAGTCTGCGGTCTTCGGCCAGTACGTGCGTCATCTCGAGCGGATCTGCCCCGACGCCCCGCCTCCCGCCGTGTTTGCCGATGAGCCGATCCTCGAGAACGCTGACGAGCTGCGCTCAAGCGTGGGTGACGACGCCTTCTTCTCCAAGCTGTCCGAAGCCAGCACAGGTGGCGATGGGGGATGGGGAGACCTGAGCGCCGCATGGACCGCAGCCAGCTACGCCGCCGCCCGTCAGGCACCGCACGGATCTCCCGACCGCATCCGGTTAGTCCAGGGTGTGCTCAGCACATGGCTGACGAGCTTCGCCGAGGCGGCCCACGCCAACAAAGGCGGCTACGTCTCATTCGAAGACGGTCTGTCAGCCATCAGCTACCACGCACAGAGCCTTGGGTATGCCGGCATCATCCTCTTCCTTGACGAGTTGATCCTGTGGTTCCTGTCACGACTGGGTGACACTGCCTGGGTGAGCGAGGAGGCATCGAAGCTCACGCAGCTTGTCGAGGCCGCCAGTGCGACGCGGCCCGTGCCGATTGTCTCGATCATCGCCCGTCAGCGAGACCTGCGGGAGCTGGTCGGAGACAGCGTTCCCGGTGCCGAGAAGCTCAGCTTCGCTGATCAGCTGGACTATCAGGCTGGCCGGTTCGACACCATTATTCTGGACGACTCAAACCTGCCGGTAGTGGCTAACCGTCGGCTGCTTACCCCCATCGATGATGCGGCAAAGTTGGAGCTCGACGCTGCGTTTGCCTCGTTGTCGCTGTCGACCCGGGTTCGAGACGCCCTCCTGGCGGAACAGGGCAACGACGCCACCTTCCGCCTTACGTATCCGTTCTCCCCGGCGTTCATGACCGTGCTGGTGGACGTGGCCGGAGCGCTGCAAAGAACCCGCACCGGCCTCCGGGTGCTGCTCGAGCTGTTGGTGGCTCGCCGGGACGTGCTGGAGGTGGGCCAGCTGGTGCCAGTCGGCGACCTGTATGACGTCATCGACGCCAGCGACGACCCGTTCTCCGATGCCATGCGCTCCGCCTTCGACCAGGCTCGCAAGATCTACAAGGAACGGCTTCGGCCGGCCTTGCTGGCCGACCACAACCTCGATCCCGCCGACGAGCCCACCACTGCGTTCACCAACGACGACCGGTTGGTCAAGACCCTCCTGCTCGCTGCCCTGGTCCCACAGTCCGTTCCCTTCAAGAACCTCACCGTGGAAGGACTGGTCGCACTCAACCATGGCACCATCTCCTCTCCTATCCCGGGCCAAGAGACGAGCATCGCCACCAACAAGCTCAATCGCCTGGCCTCACACGTCGGCGAGCTCCGCCTGGGTAGCGACCCCAACAACCCCACCGTTGCCGTCATCCTGTCCGACGTGGACACCTCATCGATCCTGGCGTCGGCCGATGGTATCGACAACACGGCCGAGCGCCGCACCCTGGTGCGTGAGCTCGTAATGAGCGCACTCGATCTCCCGAGCGGTCAGATGCAGAGCACCTACTCGTTGCTGTGGAACGGCCTACGCCGTGACGTCTCCGTACTGTTCGGCAACATCCGGGACGCCGCGTACCTTCCCGACGCCACCTTCGCCAACGACGGACCAAGCTGGAAGCTGATCGTGGACTTCCCGTTCGACGAGTCGGGCCACACGCCGCTCGAAGACCTTGAACGGCTTGACCGCTTCCGCCAGAACGGTTCCACGTGGTCCACCTTGTGCTGGCTCCCCGAGTTCTTCACCGCCCCGACGCTCGACACCCTGGGACGTCTCGTCCGCCTTAACCACATCTTGGCCAGCGACCAGCGATTCGCCGAGGCAACCGCATCACTCAGTCGAGTAGCCCGCGCTTCGGCCAAGCCAATGCTCGAAGCCATGCAGAGCTCAGCACACAATCGGCTCGATGCCGCGCTCCTCGGTGCCTATGGCGTGATCAAAGCCGACGAGAAGGTCATCGATCGGAGCCATGGTCTCGCCGACCACTTCGTTAGCCTCAAGGCTGGCCTCACCATCGCTGCACCCACCAAGGCCAGCCTCCGGGACGCGCTGGATCAGGTGATCGACCAGGCGCTACGAGACACTTACCCCGGCGCCCCCGACCTAGGTACTGAAGTGAAGCCCAACGAGGTGCGCAAGGTCGCCGAGCTCTGCACCGAGGCGGTGGTGGAGCCTGGCGGTCGCTTGGTGGTCAGCGACCATGGGGACCGCAAGCTGCTGGCTCGCATCGCCAACCCACTCCAGCTGGGTATCCAGTCCGAGCAGGCCTTCAAGTTGGCGGCAGCGGCGGACAAATGGGACAACACGTTCACCAAGGCCATCAATCAGGCCCGGCAGAATGGCGCCACGACTCAAACCGTCGGGCTGCTGCGTGGCGCGATCAACGCGCCACTGCCCATGGGCCTCACGGCCCAACTCGAGAACCTCATCATCTTGGTGTGGGCGCAGTCGACCAGCCACACCTTCCGACTCCACGGTGGGCCAGCGAATCCCACCGTCGACCGGCTCGAGAACGCCTGGGAGATCGTCCCTCAGCCGCTACCCTCGGAAGTCGACTGGGAGACGGCCTACGACCGGCTGGCGTCGATCTTCGGCGTCAAGCTACCCACACGACAGCTCTCGGGCTTCGCAGTGGAACGGGCCAGCATCGAGCTGGCCAAGCAGGTTGCCGACCACCAGTCGGCTTCCAACACGCTTGTGGAGAAGGTCCGCAGCCGTGGCAGTGAACTGGGGATCGACGGGGTCGGGTTCCCACGGCTTCAGACCGCGCTCGCCGCACAGGTACTCCTTGATGCGGTTGCCTCCGCTCCGGACGACGTCACCCGAACCGAGGCTCTGGCCGCCGCTCAGGTCCCAACGTCAGAGCTGGCCCTGGGCAAGAGCATCTCCAGCGCTCAACACATCGTCGCTGAGCTCGATGCCGCTCAGTTCCCCATCATCGTGGCGGCCATCGCTCGCCCGGCCGGCGCCCATTTGGGGCCCGAACTGGTGGCTGCACTCGCAGCCGACGAACTGGTCACCGGTCTCGTTCCCGTGCTTCACCATGTGCAGGAAGAAGCAATCAAGCTAGTGACGGTAACGCCGCCACCGACTCCTCCTCCGAAAGCTGAGCATGTGTGGGTCGGGCACGGGATCTCCGGGGCGCAAGGTCAGCTCAAGAATATCGAGGCGGAGGTCGGAGATAAGGGTCTTGACTCAGCCAAGGTGGAGATCACGATTTCCTGGAAGATCCCGGTATCTGATCCCGACTCCAGCGGTGGGGTTGGATGAGCCTACGGGTCGCCACGCCTGAGCTGGTCTCGCAACGGGTACGTACCGTCCTCAAGGAACGGCCGGGCGCAGGGATCATCGCGGTGCGAGCCGAGGCGCACTGGACCGACGGGCCGCTCACCGTCGATCGCCATCGAGTGGAGGTGTGTCCGTGCGCGTCTCCGCTGGCGGTGCGGTCCAGCCTGGCCGACTGGGCGCAAAGGACCGACCCGAATGGGACCGGCGCCGACGCCACTGACCTGTTGGTCCTGTTGTGCGACATGGCCGACCACGATCTCGGCGCAGATGTGTTGGCCCGACTCACGCCGCCACGGGTGCTGTCGCTCGAACCCTGGGATGCCGCTCGGTCCCTCTTCGGGGTGCACCGGGTGGACGCGGCGTTTGGCAAGGAGGACACCTGGGTTGCTACCGCGCTGCTTGCGCACGTGCCACCCGAGGTGGCCAGCTCCATGACGGTCGGCAGCACCTTGACCAGGGAGGTGGCGTTCAACGCCTTGGCCCGCCAACTCCTCGGTGCCCAAGACATTGGCGTCGACGCAGTACTCGACGCAGCCTCCGGCCCTCTGCCCTTCGCCCAGTTCGATGGGCTCGATGACGTAACCCGGTCTGGTCTGCTGGCGGCGATCGCACGAGCGAGCGGTCCCCTCGGCGATTTGGTCGCATCGGTGCTCAGTGCGGGCCACGGCCGAGCCTTGCTGGCCCTGGGATTGGCGGCCCGTGCGGTCTATGGCCATGGTGAGTACGAGGGTGGCAAGGCTGCCGGGAAGCTGGAGGCCATATGTGGCAACCACGCCATCACGGCAGCCGTCGGTGAGGCACTTGCCCAGCGGTGCGAGGAAACTGTTCAGAAGCTGGTTGTCAGTGACCGCGACCGAGCCAATGGCATCGTGGCGCAGGCGGCCGTGCTCGCCGATGAGCTACAGGCCCTCAACCCAGAAGCGAGTCTTCTCCTGCCGAGCGGCTTCAACAAGCGCATCAGTGCTGCCGTTGACGTACTTCGTTCGATTCTCAGCTGTCTTGACGAAGGCCCCCTGGAAACATCGAGCCCACTTGACGAGTCGTTGGCCCGCCTCCGTGCTGCCCTTGCGGACGTATCTGAACACCATGAGAGCGAGACGCCAGCGGGTCGACGTCGAAGGAACCATCTGGAGATGGCCGCCCGGCTCGTCACCTGGCTGCTCTCTCCCGCCACACAACCCGGTGCCGACCAGGTCGTGTCCTTTGAGGACGCAGCGGCCTTATATGCAAATGCCAGCGCGTGGGTGGACCGTGCCCGGCGCCGGTTGTGGCGCGGCGACGACGACAGTGATGTGGCTGTCGTCTACCGAGATCTCCTCGACCATGTGGTTGCTCGTCGTCGCGTTGAGAACCGGCGCTTCGCCGAACTGCTCGCATCGTGGACCACCACGCCCTCAGGGCCAGAGGCGCTTGTCACTCATGGACTGACCACGGTCGAAGCGGTGGTCGACCAGGTACTCACCCGCTTTGGGGATCTCCCTGTCTTGTTCGTGGTGCTCGACGGGTGCGGCTTGCCGTCGTTCAGTGAGCTGGCACCGCAGTTCAGCCAAGCCGGGTTCCGAGAGATCGTGGCCACCGGCTCACGCTCTGGATCGGGTGGGGCCGGTCGCCGCCTTTCCGCCATCGCCGCACTTCCGACGGTGACCGAGGTGAGCCGGGCCAGCTTGATTGCTGGGCGGCTGGATCGAGGCAACCAGGATCATGAGCGGCAGGCCTTCGAAGCCAACGCGGCCATACGTCGCAACGGCAAGCCTGCCGCGTTTTTCCACCAGAACCGCCTGCTGGGGGCCGCAGGGGAGTCCCTTTCAGCCGAGGTGCAGCATGCGCTCGGCCCCGATGGACCGGCTGTCGTGGGCGTCGTCATCAACACCATCGATGACCAGCTACGAAAAGGTACGTTCACCGACGAGCTTCGGATCGACGATCTCCACGCCCTGGTCTCCCTGCTCGACGCAGCCCGCAACAACGGCCGTGTCGTGGTGATCAGCGCGGATCACGGCCACGTCCTCGCTCAACCCGACGACGGCGGGTCTGGCACCTTCGGGGGAGGCGGTGGAGATGGGGGCGAACGCTGGCGCGAAGCAATCCGGCCTCCCAACGAGACCGAGGTCCTCTTGCAGGGCGACCGGGTCCGTCTCGGTGGTGATGCTGGGATCCTGGCCCCGTGGGAAGACGACTTCCGCTACGCAGCCAAGGCCGGCGGCTATCACGGAGGCGCAACCCCCGAGGAAGTGCTCGTGCCGGTGGCCGCGTACCTGCCCGCCGGCATCCCCGAACCGGCCGGCTGGGAGACGTTCACCGAGGTGCCACCACTCTGGTGGGAGCTGCGGACCGGAGGCGCCTTGGCCTCGAAGACAGCTGACGCCGATGGAGGAAAGGCCCGAAGAAGGGCCCCGAAGCCCGTCGACGGGGCACAGCCAGCCATGTTCGAATTGCCCGAGGTCAAGCCCGAACCGACCTCCGCCGGCGTCACCCCTGGCGGACCGGTGGTACCCGGCTGGGTGGATGCATTGTTGGCCAGCGAGGTCTGGAAGCTGCAGAAGGGCATGGCCGGCAGGGCGGTCCTGCCCGTGGACCGAGTTCGTGCCGTGCTCGCGTCCACCGTGCGCCGTGGGTGTGTGATCTCGTTCGCGGCCTTGGCTGTTGACTCCTCGGTGCCGCAGGCGCGCCTTGCTGGGTTCCTCGCCAACCTTGCCCGCGTGCTCAATGTCGATGGCTATGTGGTGCTTGACGTCGACGCCGCCGCACAGGAGGTGCGGCTAGTGCTACCGACGCTTGGTCAGCAGTTCCAGGTCGACGTGGGTGCCCGTGACGGTTGAGGTCAGCCCGGCTCGGCGGAATGAGATCATCGACGCCCTACGACGAGGCACCGTGCCGGCCCGAGGCCTCGATGTCATGGCCGTGGGACTCGAGCGGTTCACCGAGTCCGTCGACGAGGAGTTGGACAAGGTCGCCGCCGGGGGTGCGGTATTCAAGGCGGTGCGAGGAGAGTGGGGAAGTGGCAAGACGTTTGCCTCCCGCTGGATCGCCGAGCGCGCCCGGCGCAAAGGATTCGCTACTTCGGAACTCCAGGTGTCCGAGACCGAAACTCCGCTCCACCACCTACAGACGGTCTACCGCCGGGTGATCGAGCGGCTGTCCGTAGGGGATGGTGATGTAGGAGCGCTGCGGTCCGTGGTCGACGGCTGGTTCTACGTCCTCGAGGAGGATGTTCTCTCGTCGGAGACAGTGTCGGAGTCGGATGCCGCCGGTCTGGTGGCCGCCACCAATGCCCTGATGGAAAAGCGGCTCGGTGATGTGGTTCGTGCCGCCCCAGCCTTTGGCGCCGTCTTGCGGGCCTATCGAACGGCCACATTCTCGGGCGATCAGGCCACCGCTGATGGACTGCTGGCCTGGTTGGGCGGTCAGCCCAATGTGGGAGCCTCGGTGAAGCGTGCGGCTGGGATCAAAGGCGAGATCGACCACGCCGGGGCCCTGTCATTCCTTCAGGGGATGCTGCGGATCCTGCGGGACAGTGGCCATTCGGGGCTCTTCTTGATCATCGATGAGGTGGAGACCCTCCAGCGGGTTCGTTCGGATGCCCGGGACAAATCACTCAATGCGCTGCGACAAATACTCGACGAGATCGATGGCGGTCGGTTCCCGGGGCTTTATCTGTTGATTACCGGCACGCCGGCGTTCTTCGACGGACCTCAGGGCGCCCAGCGCCTGGCCCCGCTGGCGCAGCGCTTGGCCACCGACTTCACCACCGTTGCCCGGTTCGACAATCCCCGTGCTGTTCAGCTGCGTCTCGCCGGGTTCGACCACGAACGCCTGATCGAACTCGGGGGCAAAGTGCGCGATCTCTACGTCCAGCATCAGACCTCAAGGGATCGGATCACCGCAGAGGTCGATGATGCCTACATCGCCACTCTGGCGACTGCGGTTACCGGCAAGCTCGGAGGGAAAGTGGGGGTGGCACCACGGATCTTCCTCAAGAAGCTGGTGGGTGACGTGTTGGATCGGGTCGATCAGTTTGAAGATTTCGACCCCCGGGTCAACTACCAACTCACCGTTGGGGTCGAGGAGCTCACCGACGAAGAACGCAACGCGGCCGCCGGACTCACGGCAGACGACATTGATCTGGATCTCGACAGTGAGTCCTGATCATTGACTGGCTTCGACCAGCTCCACCCGGCTGTCCAACACCATGTGGTGAACACGCTGGGGTGGCCTGAACTGCGGCCCCTCCAGGACCAGGCGGTGGCGCCGATTCTTGCTGGCGAGCATGTCCTTGCCCTCGCACCGACCGCAGGCGGAAAGACCGAAGCGGCGATACTGCCCCTCCTGTCCCAGGTGGCAACCCAGGGCTGGCCGGGACTGTCTGTCCTCTATGTCTGTCCGCTGCGGGCGCTCCTCAACAACCTGCTTCCACGGCTTGAGCGCTACGGCGAGTTCCTAGGCCTACGGGTTGGTTTGTGGCACGGGGACGTGGGACCCGGTGCTCGAAATCGGATCATCGCCGATCCACCCGAGATCCTGCTGACCACGCCCGAATCGCTCGAGGCGATCCTCATGTCGACCCGGCGGGACCACGTCGAGTTCTTCTCCGGAGTTCGGACAGTGGTCGTCGACGAAGTCCACTCCTTCGGAGGGGACGACCGAGGATGGCACCTCTTGGCCATCCTCGAGCGCCTGTCAGTGGTGGCTGGACGGGATATCCAACGGATCGGGCTTTCGGCCACGGTCGGCGAACCCGAGCGACTACTCCGATGGCTGGTTGGCTCCAGCACCGGACGTTCACGCGTGGTTGCCCCAGAGCCTGGCTCCGGTGTCGTGGCGCCAGAGGTCACCTTGGATCACGTTGGTTCACTCTCCAATGCAGCCATTGTCATCTCCCGACTCCATGCAGGGGAGAAGCGCCTGGTCTTCTGTGACAGCCGGGCCCGGGTGGAGGAATTGTCTGTCGAGCTACGGGACCTGGGCATCAACACCTTCGTGTCGCACTCCTCCCTGGCTCTGGACGAACGTCGGCGAGCAGAGGAGGCGTTCGCTCAGGCCACCAACTGCGTGATTGTCTCCACCTCGACCCTCGAGCTCGGGATCGACGTCGGTGATCTGGACCGCGTCATCCAGATCGACAGCCCGACCACCGTGGCCGGCTTTCTGCAGCGGCTGGGCCGATCCGGCCGCCGCCTGGGGACGGTGCGAAACGCACTGTTCCTGACGACCAAGCCGGAACTCGAACTGGTGCGTGCCGCCGGGCTCCTCAGTTTGTGGAGCACGGGCTACGTCGAACCGGTCGAGGGGCCTCCTAAGCCCTATCACCTGCTGGCTCAGCAGATCCTGGCCTACGTGTTGCAGGAGGGGTCGATTGCCCGGTCACGTTGGTCGGAGGTGGTCGGTCGACTTCCGGTCTTTGCGGAGATCGTGGAGACCGGACTCGGATTGCGCATCCTCGACCACCTGGTGAATACCGGAATGTTGTTCGACGATGGCTCCGGCATGCTGTCGATGGGCCCTTCGGGAGAGAAGAGCTACGGGCACCGGCATTTCCTCGAGTTGACCTCTGCCTTCACTTCGAATCCCTTGTTTGTGGCGCGGCACGGATCCAAGGAGATCGGCTATCTCGACCCGATCTCACTCCTCACCCCCGACCGGAGTTTCGCCACGGTGTTGCTGTCCGGACACACCTGGAAGATCACGTCGATCGACTGGGACCGTCACTGCGCTTGGATGGAGCCCGTTGCCGCCGATGGCCGCTCGAAGTGGCCGGGCGACGGACAACCACTATCAGCGCCTCTTTGTGATGCCATCCGCAACGTGCTTGCTGGCGAGGACCCACCAGGCGTCACACTCACGGCCAGGGCATCAGAAGGCCTTGGCCAGTTTCGATCATCGTTCAGATGGGTCCAGCCCGGGAAGACCGCTGTGACGAGGGGTAAGTCCGGTCTGCACTGGTGGACCTTCGCCGGCCTTCATGCCAACGCAGGGATCATGGCAGGCATGGGTGACCTCCTCGGTGGAGTCAGGCCGGACAATCTGTTCATCAAGTTGGACCGAGAAACGGCAACATTCGATGGTGTCCGAGCCTTCGTTGACACCCTCGACCCTGACGCGTTGCCCGTGTCGTGGATCGCGACCGACCTGGCCGCCAACCTCAAGTTCACCGACTGCCTTCCCGAGGATGTAGCCCTAGAGGTCGCTGGTGCCCGGGTCACTGACCCATCCGGCGTTCGTCGGGTGTTGGGTGAATCGATCGACACGGTTCAAGGCCGTCCGTAGGGCTGCCAGCCTGGTAGCCGGCGGGACGACTCACCATCCGAAAGCAACGGCCAGGCTCGGCCCTGACGGCGTTGGCATAGTGGTCCATGAGGTCAGGGTAGGGCGGCGGAGTGACCGGATCCACGGGGCAACGCCTAACCTGTAACCCATGGATGCACGCGCAGTGAACTACATGCCCTACCTCGGTCCCAATGGCCCGATTGAGACGCCGCTGACCGCGGCCCAAGGACTTCGACGAGGAACGATGAGCCACGCCCAGGCGGAGAAGATTTACAAGTCCTGGGGGGTGCCGCCCGACTTGATTAGACGCTCGTTGGACTCGAACGGTCGGTGCTAGGTCAGAACCGTTGATGCCGCAATGAATTGGCACGAAGCAGAGAGCCTCCTAAACCTCGGCGAGTTGGGAGCACAGTGGCTGGAAGGCAAGATCGACCACCTGCCCGCATATGGAGGAACGGCGCCGGACCCCGAAACCGAGCCGCTCATTCCCGCCCTCGCCGCCCTTAACCGGGCTGGGTTCTTCACCGAAAATTCACAACCTGGCGAGCTGACCGATCACTTGTGGCAGCGGGCAACGGTGTCCGGTTTTTGCGACGAGGAGCTAGCCATCCGAATCCATCACGCAATCGCTCAAACGGGACTCATTGGGTTCATCTGTCTCCCCGACGCAAAGAATGAGATCCTGCCAATTCCGGTGACTCTCGACCGTTCGGACTCTCCACCAGATGATGGCCAGGAGCAGATTGCGCCCGGCGTGAAGATCCATACATGGACGGGTTGCCCGGCCGACGCTGAAAGCATTGACCACTTTTACGTCAGCGAACTAAGCCCCGCAGCCGTTGCCGTTCTCCACAACTCATGGCAGCTTGAGATCGTCGACCCGGTCTGGGGGCGAAATGATCTCCTGTGGCCGGTGCTGGTCAGCGCGGTAGGAAGGGCAGATGCAGCGTCCTACGATCCTGACCGAACGACCGCCTCAGATCCCTCTGTGTCAACCTTGAGTGAGACGGTTTGCCTTGACAAATCAATGAGCTGAAGGGCGGAGAAGGAGTTTCTCCCATGACCACGACAATCAACCACC
>Ga0208079_1000255_pt1 | contig 29704 bp, 24 predicted proteins | sample NGESurdeep092012_5_FD_184474 | JGI IMG/M metagenome (GOLD analysis project Ga0208079, IMG submission 184474) | Arctic peat soil microbial communities from Barrow, Alaska - NGEE Surface sample 210-2 deep-092012 (SPAdes) | ecosystem: Environmental > Terrestrial > Soil > Wetlands > Peat ... | reverse complement strand
CGTCTTTGAGGTCGGCGAAGACGGCTTCGATGATGGCGTGGTCGCGGTGGCAGGCCTCGGCGTCGACCATGCCGAGGGTGCTGGTGGTGAAGACGGCGTGGTAGCGGTAGCCGGGCAGCAGTTCGGGTTGGGTTTTCGCGTTCGGGTTGAGTCGCCGCACGCGACGCACGATCAGCCGGGCGGTCACGTGGTCGGCTTGGCGCCGTGACGTGAACGCCGTGTGCGGTACTTCGGCGACCTCGGCATCCGAGATCCACACCTGTTGGGCTTCATCCCAGATGGCTTGGGGGTAGCGGATCGTTGTCCACGCCGCCTCGTCGATGGTGGCAATGGCGCGAGTGACGGCCTTGTTCATCCGGGCGGTGATCGAGAACCTGGCGCCGCCGGCGGTGATGGCGGCGATCGTGTCGTGGTTGAAGTAGGCGCTGTCAGCACGCACCACGACCATGCCGGGCGTGGTCGCCTTGCGGAGGGTGACCAACGTGTCGGTGATCAGCCGAGCCGCCCCGCGGGCGGAGGACACGTTGCCTTTGCGGAGCCGGGTGGCGGCGATCAGGGGCGCACTCGTGGGGGTCGAGATGGTGGCCACGATCGCGTTCAGCCCTTTGACCTTGCTGTAGCCGTAGGCGGCGCCCTGCTTGTGGTAGCCGTGGGTTTCACGGATCGTGTCATCCACGTCCACGAAGCAGATCTGGTCGGCACCATCCAGGATCGGGCTGAGCCTGGCCAGTTTGACGAGCAAGCGGGAAGCGACCGCGTCGAGTTGGCGGACGTGTCCGAACCGGTAGCCGCGCAGGTGGGTGCCCAGGGTGGTGGCCGCCCGCAGCCCGTCGAACATCCGTCCCATGCCGCCATGGCGCAGGACATCCATGTCGGAGATCGAGTCGGCGCCGGCGACCATCCCCGCGACCAGGGCGGGCACCTTGATCGTCGCGTTCGCCCCGGCCGTACCTGGGACCGTCAGGTGCTGGGCGACCAACTCGTACAGGCCTGCTTGTTCGGCGATCCGCATCACGGCGGGCAGGCCGCCGAACGCGATCAGATTCGGGTCGTCGAAAACGGGTTGAATGGTGTGGCAGACTCGCACTACGAGTGCTCCTGTCAGGCGTCGGATGAGAACCTTGAACAGTCCCATCCTTGCTTGCCACAGGAGCATTCGCCATCAGACCCGCCCAAAAACATCGGCGGATCGAGGCTCAGCCGTTCCAGGATGGTGATCTTCGACCCGTCCATCTGCCCGTCGCGGATCATGAAGGCCGCCGAGGCCATCGACGCCAGGCCCGCGCCGACCAACCACGCGGTCTTGTTGTCGACCCCCTCAGGCTTGCGCGGACGCGCGAACGCCTCGTAACTGCCGCTGCTGTAGTACATGGTCAGGCTCCTCAGTGTCTCTCGATGGTGGATGGCAACGTGGCGAGGAAGCCGCGCACGATCTGCGCGATCTGCCCTCGCAGCTCTTCGGTGGGGTCTGCTTCAGGATGTGCGCCCGTGGACGGCCCGGCAAGCAGGAGCGACAGCGCCGCGAAGACGGTACGGGCGGCCAGGTGGGCCTCGCGCAGGATCAACGCGTCATCGACCCCGGCTACCCGGGCCGCTGTGGCGAGGCGGGACGCGATCGCGTCCTCGAGCTCGCCGACGAGCGCGAGGCCCGCGGTCCGGTGCTCGTCGGTGGCCGGACCGAACAGCAGCTCGCGCTGGTAGGCGACGACGTTGGCCGGGTTGCGCGCCGAGCTCGCCAGGACGGCCTGGACGAGCGCGTTGACCGATTCGACCGGGTCGGCGTGCGCGACGGCGGCCCGCACGCCGACGTCGATCGCGTCGCGCAGCTCGCGGTTGTAGACCATGAGCAGCAGCTCGGCCTTGGACGAGGCGTACCGGAACACCGTGCCGGCAGCCACGTCGGCGCGTTCGGCGATCTCCAGCGTCCCCACCGCGTCGAAGCCGCGCTCGGTGAAGAGAGCGGCCGCAGCCTCGAAGATCCGCAACTGCTTGTCGTGCATGCTTCGCTCGCGGCGGCCTCGGGTGGGGCTGCGTTTCGCGTCCGGGTGCTCGGGCCGACCGGCCATGACGTCTCCAATGAGTTGACTCATTAATGAATACGCTCATTCATGCGCGGGCGCAACCCTCCCAGCCCTGTGTGCCTGAAGGGTGACTCGTGCAGGCGACTTCGGACATCCCTGCAGCCGACTTCGAGAACTGACACCTACCCCGTCCCCGCATGCGGCCCAAGATCCGCCAGTCAATGCACTATCACATCGTCCGACGCCGCGGAACCGGTACCCCCCTGCTTTGTCCGGTCAAAGCTAGTCGTAACGTGGCCCTGTCCGGGTGGAGGTCGTTCTTCGCCCATACGTAGAGGAGAGGTCAATGAGGCCCACGACACGTCGGGTCATGGCGATCATGGGGACGCTAGCCGTGCTGCTGCTCGCCGGCTGTGGCACCGCGCCTTCATCCGGGGGGAATCAGGGCGGCGAGGCCAACCTCAAGCTCCCTGACCTCGGCTCGGCCACCTTCGGTGGCGTGAACGGCCGAGTGCTCCTGATGATCGGCCTGGCCATCTGTATCGGCGGCTTGGTCTTCGGCATGCTGAGCTTCGTGAGCCTCCGCAAGCTGCCGGTTCACTCGTCCATGCGTGACATCAGCGAGCTCATCTACGAGACCTGCAAGGCGTACCTCGTCCAGCAGGGCAAGTTCCTCCTCACCCTGTGGCTGTTCATTGGCGCGGTCATCTTCATCTACTTCGAGTTCCTGGCTGGCGTGGGCCTCGGCCGGACCGTCATCATCCTGCTGTTCAGCATCCTCGGCATGGGCGGGTCGTACGGCGTCGCCTGGTACGGGATCCGGGTGAACACGTTCGCCAACTCGCGCACGGCCTTCGCGTCGCTCAAGGGCAAGCCGTTCGAGGTCTACTCGATCCCGCTGCGCTCCGGCATGAGCGTCGGCATGATGCTGATCTCGGTCGAGCTGTTCATGATGCTGTTCATCCTGCTGTTCCTGCCGGGCGACATCGCCGGCTCCTGCTTCATCGGCTTCGCGGTCGGCGAGTCGCTGGGCGCCTCGGCGCTCCGCATCGCGGGCGGCATCTTCACCAAGATCGCCGACATCGGCTCCGACCTCATGAAGATCGTCTTCAAGATCAAGGAAGACGACGCCCGCAACCCCGGCGTCATCGCCGACTGCACCGGTGACAACGCCGGCGACTCGGTCGGCCCCTCGGCTGACGGCTTCGAGACCTACGGCGTCACGGGCGTCGCGCTCATCACGTTCATCCTGCTCGCGGTCAACCAGCCGGCGCTGCAGGTCCAACTCCTCGTGTGGATCTTCGTTATCCGTGCGGTGATGGTCATCGCGTCGTTCCTGTCGTACCAGCTCAACAACGTGATCGCCAAGGCCAAATGGGCGGATGCCGACGAGATGGACTTCGAGCGTCCGCTCTCCAACCTCGTGTGGCTCACCTCCGGCGTCTCGATCGCGCTCACGTTCCTTACGAGCTTCCTGCTCATCAACAACCTCGGTGACGGCACGCTGTGGTGGAAGCTGTCGGCGATCATCTCCTGCGGCACACTCGCCGGTGCGCTCATCCCTGAGCTGGTGAAGGTCTTCACCTCGACGTCCAGCAAGCACGTCCAGGAGGTCGTGAAGTCAGCGGCTCAGGGCGGCGCCTCGCTGGACATCCTGTCCGGCCTGGTCGCCGGCAACTTCTCCGGCTACTACCTGGGCATCGCGATCGTCGCTCTCATGAGCGGCGCCTTCCTGATCTCCACCACCCTGGGCCTCGTCGGGATCATGCTCGCCCCGGCGGTCTTCGCCTTCGGCCTCGTGGCTTTCGGCTTCCTGGGGATGGGCCCGGTGACCATCGCGGTCGACTCGTACGGCCCGGTCACCGACAACGCCCAGTCCGTGTACGAGCTCAGCCTGATCGAGTCGGTCCCCAACATCACCGAGGAGATCGAGAAGGACTTCGGCTTCACGCCGAAGTGGGACCTCGCCAAGGACATGCTCGAGGAGAACGACGGCGCCGGCAACACGTTCAAGGCCACGGCCAAGCCCGTGCTCATCGGTACGGCCGTCGTCGGTGCCACCACCATGATCTTCTCGATCATCGTGGGCCTCACCAATGGCCTCACGACGGACCTCGAGAAGCTGTCCCTGCTCCACGCCCCGTTCCTGCTCGGCCTGATCATCGGTGGCGCGATGATCTACTGGTTCACAGGCGCGTCGATCCAGGCCGTCACGACCGGGTCGTTCCGGGCGGTCGAGTTCATCAAGGAGAACATCAGCCTCGATCCGTCCGTGACGAAGGCCTCTGTCGAGGACTCCCGTCGGGTGGTCGAGATCTGCACTCAGTACGCCCAGAAGGGCATGCTGAACATCTTCCTGGCGATCTTCTTCGCCACGTTGTCGTTCGCGTTCGTGGAGCCGTTCTTCTTCATCGGCTACCTGATCTCGATCGCGATCTTCGGCCTGTACCAGGCGATCTTCATGGCCAACGCCGGTGGCGCATGGGACAACGCGAAGAAGATCGTCGAGGTCGACCTCAAGGCCAAGGGCACCGAGCTCCACGAGGCGTCGATCGTCGGCGACACCGTGGGCGACCCGTACAAGGACACCTCGTCGGTGGCCCTGAACCCGGTCATCAAGTTCACCACGCTGTTCGGGCTGCTGGCCGTCGAGTTGGCCGTGAGCCTGACCAAGACCAACGCCATGCTTGTACATGTCTTGGCCGTGGTGTTCTTCGCAGTGTCCGCCTACTTCGTGTGGCGGTCCTTCTACGGGATGCGCATCCCGGGCAACCTCGAAGACGCCACGAGGGCTCTTTCGGGCCAGAACGACGACGAGCTCGCGCTCCCGTCGCCTGAGGCCATCGTGTCCCCCGCCACGGCAGTGGGGACGGTTTCCGTCGGGGAGATCTGAGGTTCGACACAGCGCAGCAAACCCCAGGAACGGGCCGGTCGTCATGACCGGCTCGTTCCACGTCTCCGGCGTGGGAACAATATCTGCCGGTCCGTCGCTTATCCTGGTACCTAGGAATCCTTTCTGCCCACGGGAGTACGCATGCCAGTCTCACGTCGCGCGGTGGTCGGCTTCGCCGGCGCCGGGTCCGCACTCGCCCTGGCCGGGTGCGCCAAGGCCACATCGGCTGCACTGACGAGCGACGCTCCGTCAGCATCAACTCAGCCGTCCGCCACGGCAGCCACGCCGACAGGGCCCGCACCGGTCCAGCTGACCACGAGCGTCACCGACGGCGCCACCGTTCCGGTGGACACGCTTCTCACCGTCACGGCGACGTCCGGATCCATCACAGACGTCGCCATGACGTTCACCGATCCCAAAGCCGGGCCGCAGACCGTACAGGGCACGCTCGCGCCCGACTCCGCCACGTGGACCTCGGGAAGCCTGCTCGAGCCAGGCCTGAAGTACCAGGTGGTCGTGACCGGCCAGAATCTCGCGGGCGTCGAGGCAACCACCACCACGACGTTCTCTTCCCAGAATTTGTCCCTCAAGCAGCAGATCTTCCCGATGATCGTCTCCGGTGGCACGGTCGGCGTCGCCATGCCCGTCGTGGTGAAGTTCGATGTCCCCGTCACCGACAGGGCCGCGTTCCAGAAGCACATGACCGTGACCTCGAACCCTGCCCAGGAAGGCTCGTGGGGCTGGCAGTCGAGCACGGAGGCTCACTGGCGCCCCAAGGAGCTGTGGACGGCCGGTACCCAGGTCACGATCGTCGTCGACGTCAACTCGGTCCCCGCCGGCAATGGGACGTACGGCCAGAAGTCCGTGAGCGGGGGCATGACGATCGCTCGCTCGGTAGTCCTCAACGCTAACCTCGCCTCCCACAACTTGCAGGTGGTCATCGCCGGTGCCGTGGTCAAGACGATCCCGATCACGGGCGGCAAGCCTGGTTTCCTGAGCCGTAGCGGCAAGAAGGTCCTGAAGGAGAAGTTCGCGGCACTCACGATGAACTCCGAGACCATCGGCATCGCCAAGACCAGCCCGGACTACTACAACCTGTCCAACGTCCAGTACGCGATGCGAGAGACGGACTCCGGCGAGTTCCTCCACGCTGCACCCTGGTCGGTGGGGAGCCAGGGCAAGGCGAACGTCAGCCACGGCTGCATCGGCATGAGCACCGCGAACGGCGCGTGGCTGTTCTCGAACTGCAACGTGGGCGACCTCATCAACGTCACCGGCACCACCCGAGGCCTCGAGAAGGGCAACGGCTGGACCGACTGGAACGTGTCGTACGACGACTTCCGCAAGGACTCGGCGCTCTAGCCCACCGGCACGAAACCCGAGTCGTCGGCCCCTAGACTCATCGCCGTGACCATCTCGACCACCACCGCTGCGCCCCCGTCTGTCACCACCCGACTGTTCGGCACGGTCGGCGCCTTGCGCGCCTGGGCGGTGGCCTCGCTGGTGGTGAACATGGTCATCATCGTGACCGGGGCCGTGGTGCGTCTGACGAGCTCCGGTCTGGGCTGCCCGACGTGGCCGCAGTGCAGCGGCTCCGACTACATTCCTCGGCCCGAGCTGGGCGTCCACGGCGTCATCGAGTTCACCAACCGGATGCTCACGTTCGTGCTCATCGTCCTCGCCATCGGCACCGTCGTCGCGGCCTTCCGGGTGAAGGCCACCGAGGCCGGAGCCACGACGAAACCGATCCGTACGTTGGCGATCATCGTCGGGCTGGGCATCCCGCTGCAGGGTGTCGTCGGCGGCATCACCGTGCTCACCCAGCTCAACCCTTGGATCGTCTCGGTGCACATGCTGCTCTCTGTGGCGATCATCGGCCTGTGCGTCGTGATGGTGCACCGCACGTACGACGTCGCCGCTCTGGCCGTCCCCCGGCTGGTCAGGCGCCTGATCCTCGGGATCGTCGTCGTGACGGGGCTCGTCATCATCCTCGGCACCCTGGTGACCGGTGCCGGCCCTCACGCCGGAGACGGTGGCGTCCAGCGCAACGGGATCAGCCCAGATCTGGCCGCACACGTGCACGCCGCCGCGGTCTGGCTGTTGCTCATCCTCACGGTCGTGACCCTCGTCATCACGAGATCCCGGCTCGTCGCAACACTGTTCGCCGTCCAGCTCCTGCAGGGGGTCATCGGCTACGGCCAGTACCTCACCGGCCTGCCGATCGTCGGCGTCGCGCTCCACATGGCGGGCCTTGCGGTCCTCGCCGCAGCGACGGTCCACGTCTTCTGGCGGATGCGGGATGTGGTCTCTCCCGCGAACCCGGGCTAAAGTGCGTTCGGCCCACCCGCCGAAACAACCCAGGGAGTGACGAGTGACTCCACCCGCGGGCACCGCCACGGTGCCGCAGGCCATCGGCCCGGCGGTGACGGCGCGTGATGTGATCGTCGCGTACGTCGGGCTCACCAAGCCGCGGATCGTCGAGCTGCTGCTGGTCACGACGCTGCCGGCGATGTTCCTCGCCGCACACGGGGTGCCGTCATGGCGGGTGATGGTCGCGACACTGGTCGGCGGCTACCTCGCCGCGGGAAGTGCGAACACCTACAACAACGTCATCGACGCCGACATCGACGAGCTCATGCGGCGCACGCGTGCCCGGGCGCTCCCCCGCCACCGCGTGAGCCGGCAGGCGGCGGCGGTGTACGGGACAGTGCTGGGGGTCGGCTCCGTCCTCGTGCTCGGCCTCGCAGTGAACTGGCTGTCCGCCTGGCTCGCACTGCTCGCCAACGCCTTGTACGTGTTCGTCTACACGCTGTGGCTCAAACGCAAGACGTCCCAGAACATCATCTGGGGCGGTATCGCGGGCTGCTTCCCGCCGCTCATCGGCTGGACGGCAGTCACCGGGACCGTCGCATGGCCCCCGGTGGTCCTGTTCATGATCGTCTTCTTCTGGACCCCGCCGCACACCTGGGCCCTCGCCTGGCGCTACCGCCAGGACTACGAGGCTGGCGGGGTGCCGATGCTGCCGGTCGTGGCCAGCCGAACGTACGTCGCCACGCGGATCCTCATCTATGCCGTCCTCACCGTCGCGACCAGCCTCGTGCTGTGGCCGGTAGCGCACACCGGCTGGCTGTACCCGCTGGTCGCCGGGGCGTGCGGAGTCTGGTTCATCATGGAGGCGGTGATGCTGCTCAACCGGGCCCGCGCCGGAGCGGATGACACGAGCGCTAGGCCGATGCGGCTGTTCCACTGGTCGAACGCATACCTCGCTCTGGTGTTCGCCGCGGCCGCCCTGGATCCTTGGCTTGTGGGCCGGTGAGACATGGCGTAGCGCCCCCGCCACCCTCGGGCGAGGAATAGGCTCTCCGGACAAGCCGTTCCTCCCAGTCGGGACACAATCATTAGGTTGGGCTTGGTAGTGAAACGAGAGGACAACGGTGGTCGACGAGAGGTTCAGCGGGAATCCGCTGCGCGATCCACAGGATCGTCGGCTTCCCCGCATCGCCGGTCCCTGCGTGCTCGTGATGTTCGGCGTCACGGGTGATCTCGCGCGGAAGAAGCTCATGCCGGCGGTGTACGACCTCGCGAACCGCGGCCTGTTGCCGCCCGGATTCGGACTCGTCGGGTTCGCCCGCCGCGAGTGGGCCGACGAGGACTTCGCATCCCGCGTCCATGAGGCCGTACGGGAGTACGCCCGCACGCCGTTCCGCGAAGAGGTCTGGCGGCAGCTGTCCGAGGGGATCCGGTTCGTCCAGGGCAATCTCGACGAGGAGTCCTCGTACCAGGAGCTCGCCGCCACCATCGAGGAGCTCGATCAGCTCCGCGGCACGAACGGCAACCACGCCTTCTACCTGTCCATCCCTCCGGGCCTGTTCGAGACCGTCGTCCAGAACCTCAACCGGTCGGGGCTGTCGGCGACCGACCGCGGCGGCTGGCGACGGGTCGTCATCGAGAAGCCCTTCGGCCACGACCTGGCCAGCGCCAAGGAGCTCAACCAGGTCGTCTCCACGGCGTTCCCGTCGAAGTCCGTGTTCCGGATCGACCACTACCTCGGCAAGGAGACCGTCCAGAACCTGCTCGCCCTGCGGTTCGCGAACGAGATGTTCGAGCCGGTCTGGAACAACCACTACGTCGACCACGTACAGATCACGATGGCCGAGGACATCGGCGTCGGGGGTCGGGCCAGCTACTACGACGGCATCGGCGCGGCCCGAGATGTCATCCAGAACCACCTGCTCCAGCTGCTCGCCCTCACGGCGATGGACGAACCGATCTCGTTCGACGCGACGAACCTGCGCCGCGAGAAGCAGAAGGTGCTGTCGGCGGTCGTCACCCCGAAGCGGCACGACCTGCACACTGCCCGCGGCCGCTACGCCGCCGGCTGGACCGGTGGCCGCCGTGTCGTCGGCTACGTCGATGAGGAAGGCTTCCAGGCCACCTCGACGACCGAGACGTACGCAGCCCTCCGGGTCGACATCGACAGTCGCCGGTGGGCGGGCGTCCCGTTCTACCTCCGCGCGGGCAAGCGTCTCCCCCGCCGCGTCACGGAGATCGCGCTCGGCTTCAAGAAGGCTCCCCACCTGCCGTTCACGGCCACCGACACCCTCGATCTCGGCCGGAACGCGCTCGTGATGCGGATCCAGCCCGACGAGGGCGTGACGCTTCGGTTCGGCGCGAAGGTCCCTGGCACCCAGATGGAGATCCGGGACGTCAACATGGACTTCGGCTACGGCGAATCGTTCACCGAGTCGTCTCCCGAGGCGTACGAGCGGCTGCTTCTGGACGTCCTGCTCGGCGACCCGCCGCTGTTCCCGCAGCAGGAAGAGGTCGAGCTGGGCTGGCAGATCCTCGATCCTGTGCTCGACTACTGGGCGAGCCTCAAGACACCCCCCGAGGACTACGAGTCCGGGACGTGGGGCCCCGCCAGCGCCCACGAGATGATCGCACGCGACGGCCACGCCTGGCGGCGGCCCTAGGAGACCCATGATCATCACGCTCACGCACACCGACACCAGCGAGATCGCCAACGCGCTGCTCAAGGCACGCAGCCGCCTCGGCAGCGCCTCCGGCCTCGTGCTCACTCTCGTCGTCCCCGCGGAGCAGCGCTCGTTCGGGAAGGCGTACGCAGCGGCACAGACCGCCGCGCGCGAACACCCCTGCCGTCTCGTGCTCGTCGTCAAGACCACCGGCAAGACGGATCGACTGGACGCGGACATCCACCTGGCTGAGGACGTACCGGGTGAGGTCATGGTGCTCCGGCTGTCCGGTGAGGTGCGTGAGCACGCCGACTCGGTCGTGCTCCCGATGCTGCTGCCGGACTCGCCGGTCGTCATGTGGTGGCCGACCAACGCTCCTGACGCGCCTGGAGACGACATCCTCGGACAGCTCGCCGACCGCCGCATCACCGACGCGGCAAGCACCGCAGACCCCATCAAGACCCTGCAGATCCGAGCCCTTCACCACTCCTCGGGCGACACCGACCTCACGTGGACCCGGCTGACGCTGTGGCGGGCGCTCCTCACCGCCGCACTTGACCAGTACCCCATGCGCATCCTGTCCGCCTCGGTCATCGGTTCGCGCAACAACGCCCCGGCAGACCTCATGGCCGCATGGCTGGAGAGCCGCCTGAAGGTGACTGTCACGCGGAACGCCTCGGCCGGTCCCGGGATCACGTCGGTGGTGCTGGAGACTCCGGGCGGCGACATCGTCATCGCTCGCGAGGACGGCAAGACGGCGTCGTACGCGATCCCGGGCCAGCCGCGCCGTACGGTCGCGCTCAAGAGGCGAGACATCAACGAGCTCCTCACCGAGGAGCTCCGGCGTCTCGATCCCGACGACGTGTACGCCGCCGCGTTGGCTGCCCTGCTGTCCCGTGAGGGAAGGTCCGCACCACCCCAGCCCGAGCCCACCCGCAGGCGCAAGGAAGCCGGCGCCATCGCGGCCGCCCGTGTGGCGAAGACGGGAGCCAGGGCGGGCAGCGGGAAGGCAGCGAGGGTGCAAGAGGCTCTGAGCCGTCAGGATCCGCCGCTTCCCGCGGCTCACCACCATGCGGCGGACGCCTCATGAGCCCCCGCGTCGTACGCCGCCTTCCCACGGCGGAGATGCTGGCCCAGGACGTGGCGGATTCGCTCGTGCGGCGCATCGAGAAGCTGCAGTCGGACGGCCGGATCGTCGAGCTGTGTCTGACCGGCGGCCGGGTCGCCAACCTGGCGTACGAGCACCTGGCACGGGTGGTCGGGAGATCGAAGGTCGATCCTGGGGCGCTCGAGCTGTGGTGGACCGATGAGGCGTTCGTCCCCACCGACGATCCTCGTCGCAACTCGCTCCAGGCCCTGTCCCGCCTGGCCGGCACGTTCCCCCTGTCCCCCGCGCGGACCCACCCGATGCCGTCGTCGGACGCCTCAGCGGATCCTGCGCAGGCAGCGCTGACGTACGGGACCGACCTCGCCGGTCGCGTCATCGACATCTGTCTTCTCGGGCTTGGCGAGAACGGCCACGTGGCGGCTCTCCATCCGGATCATCCCTCGGCCGAACCGACGTCCGCGATCGCGGTCGGTGTCACCGACGCGCCCAAGCCACCCAGCGAGCACGTCTCCTTGACCCTCGCCACGATCAACAAGTCCAGAGAGGTCTGGATGCTGGCGACCGGCAAGGAGAAGGCGCATGCGGTGGCGCGAACGTTCCGTGGTGACGCCACGACGATCTCGGCCCACGTGAGCGGCGTCGACCGTACGGTGTGGTTCATCGACGAAGCCGCCGCCTCCGAGCTGCCGTTCCACTCCTGCCTGCTCTGAACGCCAAGAACGGCCGACCCTATGGGTCGGCCGTTTCGTTGGTGAACGTCAGTAGATGACTTCGCCGCGGGCGCGGCGGTCACGCAGGCCCTGGAGCGCTTCCTCGAGGATCGTGCGGGCTTCGGCGCTGGTGCGCCGTTCCTTCACGTACGCGAGGTGCGTCTTGTAGGGCAGGATCTTCGGCGGAGGCGGCGGGTTCTCCGCGTCCAGGTTGGCGGGCAGCCCGCAGCGCGGACAATCCCATTCCCTCGGCACTTGGGCCTCGGCGGCAAACGCCGGGCGGGTCTCGTGCATGTTCGCGCAGAAGTACGAGACGTACAGACGTGGGGCTGCGTCGCCCCGTTCGGCCTCCCCCATCGGGCCCGCACCGACGCGGCTGCCGCGAATGGCGCTACCTCCGGCCACAGTCAATCTCCTCGATCGTAGGTTGTTCTGGACTCGTGAGACTCGTGGTCTGGCTAGACGCCGAAGCGGTACATGATCAACAGCGCGATGATGCAGGCCAGCCACAGCGACCCCACGATGATCGTGATGCGGTCGAGGTTTCGCTCGGCGACGCTCGTGCCGCCCATGGCCGTCGACATGCCGCCACCGAAGAGGTCGGACATGCCACCGCCCTTGCCCTTATGAAGAAGGATGAACAGGGCCAGGATCACGCTGGTGATCACGAGGCCGATGGACACGCTGAGTACAGGCCAGGTGATCAAGGGGACAAGCAAACTCACTTACACATGGTAACCCACGCGTGGCCTCGCCGAAGAACTGGCCCCACTAGCTGTGATCAGCCCTGGAACAGGACGACCTTGGAGAACTCCTCCGGATCGAGGCTAGCCCCGCCCACGAGGGCACCGTCGACGTCGGGCTGGGCCATGATGTCGACGACGTTGCTCGACTTGACCGAGCCGCCGTACTGGATCCGTACGGCGGCGCCCGCCGCAGGTCCCACGAGCTCGGAGACCTTGCCGCGGATAGCCCCGCAGACCTCCTGCGCATCCGCAGGTGTGGCGACCTCGCCGGTACCGATGGCCCAGACCGGCTCGTACGCGATGACGAGCGCGCCGACCTGCTCCGGCGTGAGTCCCTCGAGGCAGGCCGTGACCTGGCCGAGGACGTGCGCCACGTGGCGGCCCTCCTTGCGGATCTCCAGCACCTCGCCGCAGCAGACGATCGGCGTCATGCCGGCCGCGATGACCGCCTTGGCCTTGGCGTTGATGATCTCGTCGGTCTCCGCGTGGTACTCACGGCGCTCCGAGTGGCCGACCACCACGTACGTGCAGCCGAGCTTGGCGAGCATGTCCGCCGAGATCTCGCCGGTGTAGGCGCCCGAGGCATGGACGGAGACGTCCTGAGCACCCCAGGCGATCGGGTACTTCTCGGCCTCGATGAGCGTCTGCACGGTACGGATATCGGTGAACGGCACGATGACGGCCACTCCGGTCGTCGCCGGGTTGTACTTGTGGTCGGAGAGCGTCCACGCGAGCTTCTGGACGAGTCCAGTCGCCTCGACGTGGTTGAGGTTCATCTTCCAGTTGCCTGCCATCAGCGGGGTGCGGTTCGCCATCGCTCAGCCTTCCAGCACGGACAGACCCGGAAGGGTCTTGCCCTCGAGGTACTCCAGCGACGCGCCGCCGCCGGTCGAGATGTGGCCGAACGCGTCGTCGGCGAAGCCGAGCTGACGTACAGCCGCTGCGGAGTCGCCGCCGCCGACGACCGTGAAGGCGTCGGTCTCGGCGAGGGCCGCAGCCACGGCCTTCGTACCTGCAGCCAGAGCCTCGATCTCGAAAACGCCCATCGGCCCGTTCCAGAACACCGTCTTGGCGCCCAGGATCGCGTCGGCGAACAGCACTTGCGTCTCAGGGCCGATGTCCAGGCCCGACTGGTCGGCCGGGATCTCGCTGGACGGGACGATCGAGACCTCGGAGACCGTACGGCCGGCGAAGTCGAATTCGGCTGCCACACGCGTGTCGACCGGCAGCAGGATCTGCTTGCCGGCGGCCTTGGCCTGCGCCAGGTAGCCCTTGCACGCCTCGATGTTCTCCGCATCGAGGATGGAGCCGCCGACCTCGTAACCCTGCGCGGCGAGGAACGTGTAGGCCATGCCACCGCCGACGACCAGCGTGTCGGCGACCTGCAGCAGGTTGTCGATGACCGCGAGCTTGTCGGCCACCTTCGCCCCGCCGAGGACGACCACGTACGGACGCTCGGGGTGAGAAGTGAGCTTCTTGAGCACCTCGACCTCCTTGGCGACGAGCGAACCAGCCGCGGACGGCAGGAGCTTCGCCACGTCGTAGACCGAGGCCTGCTTGCGGTGGACGACACCGAAGCCGTCGGAGACGAAGACGTCGGCCAGCGCCGCGTACTGGGCAGCGAGGGCGCCACGCTCGGCGTCGTCCTTGCTCTCCTCGCCCGGCTCGTAGCGAACGTTCTCGCACATGCCGATCTCGCCGTCGGCGAGTCCGGCAACCATCGCGTGCGCCGACTCACCGACCACGTCTCCTGCCAGCTTCACGTCGGTGCCGAGCAGCTCGCCCAGCCGCTTGGCGGCCGGGGCGAGGCTGTACTTCGGGTTGATGAGGCCCTTAGGACGGCCCAGGTGGGCCAGTACCACGACCTTCGCGCCGGCCTTGATCAGGCCGGTGAGCGTCGGGAGCGCGGCGCGGATGCGCCCGTCGTCGGTGATGACGTCGCCGTCGAGCGGGACATTGAAATCACAGCGAATCAGGACGCGCTTACCAGCGAGTGCGCCAAGGTCGGGTACTGACCTCACGTGTAGGCCTTTCTCAGAGTGGGAGCGGATCAGAGCTTCGAGCCGACGAGGACGGTGAGGTCGACGAGGCGGTTCGAGTAGCCCCACTCGTTGTCGTACCAGCCGACGACCTTGACCATGTTGCCGATCACCTTGGTGAGCTGCGCGTCGAAGACGCAGGAGGCCTGGTCGGTCTCGATGTCCTTGGAGACGATCGGGTCCTCGGTGTAGATGAGCTTGCCCTTCATGCGGCCTTCGGCGGCAGCCTTGACGATCGCGTTGACCTCTTCGACGGTGGTCTCGCGGGCGGCCTCGAAGGTGAGGTCGGTGGCGGAGCCGGTCGGAATCGGGATGCGCATGGCGTACCCGTCGAGCTTGCCCTTGAGCTCCGGCAGCACGAGCGCGACGGCCTTGGCGGCGCCGGTCGTGGTCGGGACCATGTTGATGGCCGCGGCGCGCGCACGACGGAGGTCCTTGTGCGGGGCGTCCTGCAGGTTCTGGTCCTGCGTGTACGCGTGGATCGTCGTCATGAGGCCCTTGACGATGCCGAGGCCGTCGTTGAGGGCCTTCGCCATCGGCGCCAGGCAGTTCGTCGTGCAGGACGCGTTGGAGATGATGTTCTGGGTCGCCGGATCGTACTTGTCGTCGTTGACGCCCATGACGATCGTGATGTCCTCGTTCTTCGCCGGAGCGGAGATGAGCACCTTCTTGGCGCCCGCATCGAGGTGGGCCTTGGCCTTCGTGCCATCGGTGAAGAAGCCGGTCGACTCGATGACGATGTCGACGCCGAGCTCGCCCCAAGGCAGACCAGCGGGATCCTTCTCAGCGAAAACCTTGATCGCCTTGCCGTCCACGTAGATCGCAGCGTCGTCGTAGGTGACCTCGCCCGGGAAACGGCCGAGGATCGAGTCGTACTTGAGCAGGTGGGCGAGGGTGTGGTTGTCGGTCAGGTCATTGACCGCGACGACCTCAAGGTCCGCGCCGGCAGCGACCAGAGCGCGGTAGTAGTTGCGACCGATGCGGCCGAACCCGTTGATGCCAACCTTGACAGTCATGTGCAGGACTCCTTCTCACCGGATGCTCCCGCACCCGGAACAGACGTTCGGACACGGTCAGCCTAACGAATCTCCTCGGCTGGCGCGCACCCGGGTCAGGACTCGATGACGACTATTGCTCGTCGTAATCAGGAGGCAGCACGGCGGCGGTGTCAGGCACGCCGAGCTCTGTCGCGCGACGGTCCGCCATGGCCAGAAGTCGGCGAATCCGGCCGGCAACGGCGTCTTTCGTCAGGGGCGGTACGTGGAGGGCGCCGAGCTCTTCCAGGGAGGCCTGCTTGTGCTCCAGACGGAGCGTTCCGGCCGTGAGCAGGTGCCCCGGTACGTCCTCGCCGAGGATCTCGAGCGCGCGGCTCACGCGCATCCCGGCGGCGACGGCCGCATGGGCCGACCTGCGAAGGTTGGCGTCGTCGAAGTTGGCCAGCCTGTTCGCCGATGCACGTACCTCGCGGCGTACGCGGCGCTCTTCCCAGGCCAGCACCGTCTGATGGGCTCCGAGGCGGGTGAGCATGGCGGCGATGGCGTCGCCGTCGCGGATGACGACGCGGTCGACGCCACGGACGTCACGCGGCTTGGCGACGATCCCGAGGCGCCGGGCGGCACCGACGAGCGCCAGCGCCGACTCCTGACCGGGGCAGGTCACCTCCATGGACATCGAGCGACCGGGCTCGGTCAGCGAGCCGTGCGCGAGGAATGCCCCACGCCACGTCGCCACGGAGTCGCACATGCCACCGCCGACGACGGAGGGCGGCAGGCCACGCACGGGACGGCCACGCTTGTCGACCAGACCCGTCTGACGGGCCAGCGCACTGCCGTCCTTGATGAGGCGGACGATGTAGCGGGTGCCACGGCGCAGGCCGGACGAGGTGACCGTGACGAGTTCGGACTGCAGGCCGAAGACTTCAGTGATCGTGGAACGCAGACGGCGGGCGGCGGCGCCGGTGTCCAGCTCGGCCTCCACGATGATCTGTCCACCAGCGAGATGAAGGCCACCGGAGAACCGAAGCATGGCGGCAGCTTCCGCGCGGCGGCAGCAGGGCTTGGTCGTCACCACTGTCGCCAGCTCTGACTTCACCTGCTGGGTCAACGCCATTGGGCAATCTTGTCACACAGCGCCGGGTGTCCCAGACCCGATCACAGACCCATGGCCCCAGCCAACGAGGCGGCCAGGAGTAACGGGTCGTGGCGGGCCGACCCATCGCGCATCCCTAGCCTCGCGATGTGCAGCTGGGCTCCGAGGCTTTCCACGTACGTCCTGAGGTGTCCGTCGAGCCGGGCGAAGCGCTCGTCGGCGATCACGTGGTCGAGCCGGAGCGTCGGGGCGTGCTGGGCGAGCACGTCGATGTGGGCGGCAGGCGAGAACCCGGCTGTCTCGTCCTCCGGAACGAGATTGAGCACGAGGATCCGCTCCGCCGACGAGGTGACGATCGCGTCCGCGAGCTCCGGCACGAGGAGGTGTACGAGGACCGACGTGAACCAGGAACCTGGTCCCAGCACGATGAAGTCGGCCTCCTGGAGCGCGGCCACCGCGTCGGGATGAGCGGGTGGGCGATCCGGACGCAGCCGTAACCCGACGACGCGGCCCGTGGTCTTCGCGACCTGGGCCTGGCCACGTACAACCATCACCTCGTCGGGGGCGTCGGTACGCAGCCCGACGACGTCCGCCTCGATAGCCAGAGGGACCGCCGACATCGGCAGCACACGGCCACGTACCCCCAGCAGCTGGCCGACCATGTCCAGGCCTTCGACCGGGTCGGCGAGTCGCTGCCACAGGCCGGCGATGAGGAGGTTGCCGATCGCATGTCCGGCGAGCGGACCATGGCCGGCGAACCGTGACTGAAGCACGTCGGCCCACAGCCTGCCCTCGGAGTCATCCCCGCACAACGCGGCCAGGGCCATGCGGAGGTCGCCCGGCGGCAGGCACCCGAACTCCTCGCGGAGCCGACCCGACGACCCGCCGTCGTCGGCGACCGTGACAATCGCCGTCAGCGAGTCGGTGAGCCGTCGCAGCGCCGTCAGCGTCGCCGAAAGACCGTGCCCACCTCCCAGAGCCGCCACGGCCGGGAGCCTGGACATCTGGCGGGTCATTCGCGCCCGAGATCCCTGTGCATGACCTGGACGTTCAGCGACCGCTCGCGAAGCCGGCGGGCCACTTCCTCCGAGATCGCCGTGGAGCGGTGCTTCCCACCCGTGCATCCGATGGCGAGCTCAACCTGCCGCTTGCCCTCGGACACGTACCCGGGCAGCACGCTGTCGAGGAGTCCGAGCAGGTGGGTGAGGAACGGCTCAGCGGCGGGCTGCCCAAGGACGTACGACGAGACGGCCTCCGACAGGCCGGTCTGCGGGCGCAGCTCCGGCACCCAGTGCGGATTGGGCAGGAACCGTACGTCGAAGACCATGTCGGAGTCGATCGGCACCCCGTTCTTGAAGCCGAAGGACACGACGATGACGCGGAGCTCGTCACGGTCGTCGCCTCCGTACGCGTGGGCCACCCGCTGCTGGAGCTGGTGGACGTTGAGAGAAGTCGTGTCGATGACCATGTCCGCGGCGGCCCGCAGGGTCGACATCATGCGGCGCTCACGCCGGATGCCCTCGATCATCCGGCCGTCCTCCTGGAGCGGCACCGGTCGACGAGACGACTCCTGACGCTTGACGATCATCTCGTCGGTGGCCTCGATGAAGCAGATCTCCGCGGTGATGCCCTGGTCGGCCAGGTCCGAGAACACCACCGGCAGGTGCTGCATGTCAGCGCGGCTGCGTACGTCGATGACGACCGCCAGCTTCGTGATCCCGTCGGACGCAAGCTGCCGGACGAGAAGCGGCAGCATCACGGGAGGGATGTTGTCGACCACGTACCAGCCGTGATCCTCCATCGCGTGCGCGGCCGTGCGCCGGCCCGCCCCGGACATGCCGGTGATGACCACGACTCGCTGTGTTGTCTGGTGCTCGCTCACAGTTTCCATTATCGCTAGCGACGACACGCGAGTGGCCGGGGCCACACGGGCTCAGTCGAGGATTTCTCCCGTCGTCAGGTTCACGGACTCGGGAACCTGCTGGGAAGCCACGGCCGCGACGACCGCCTCCGCGAGCCGTGGGCCGAAGCCCGGGGTCTCGGCAATCTCTGCAGCGGTCGCGGAACGGAGCTTCTTCATCGAGCCGAAGCGGCGCAGCAGCGCCTTGCGGCGCACCTCTCCCAAGCCGGCGACGTCGTCGAGCAGCGACTCCACCATCGACACGCTTCGACGGCCGCGATGGTGGGTGATAGCGAACCGGTGCGCCTCGTCGCGGATCCGTTGCAGCAGGTACAGCCCCTCGCTGGTCCGCGGCAGGATGAGCGGAAACTCTTCGTTGGGAAGCCACACCTCCTCCAGCCTCTTGGCGAGGCCACAGACGGCGATGTCCGTGACGCCGAACCCGTCGAGGACGGCCTGCGCGGCCGCCACCTGGGGCGCTCCGCCATCGACCACCAACAGGCCCGGCGCGTACGCGAACCCGCGAGGCGCCCGGGTCGTGGCGTCAATGAGAGCGGCGGCGGCCTCGTCACCATCGACCTCGGCGAGCAGCTGCCGCTCCTCGAACAGGCGGTGGAAACGCCGGGTCAGCACCTCGGTCATGGCGCCCACGTCGTTGGAGCTGACCGTACGAACGACGAACCGGCGGTACTCCGACCTGCGAGCGAGGCCGTCCTCGAAGACGACCATCGAGGCCACGGTCTCCGTGCCCTGCAGGTGGGAGATGTCGAAGCACTCGATGCGCAGCGGCGCGGTCGGAAGGCCCAGGGCCTCCTGGATCTCCTCCAGCGCACGGTTGCGGGTGGTGAGGTCGCTCGCTCGCCGCGTCTTGTGGCGCGTCAGGGCTTCGGAGGCGTTCCGCGCGACCGTGTCGAGCAGGACGCGCTTGTCGCCGCGCTGCGGGATCTGGATCCGTACCTTCGCACCCCGCTCGCTGGCGAGCAGCTGCTCCATGAGTTCCGCACCATTCGGCAACGCGGGCACGAGGACCAGCGGCGGTACGGCACGGCGGCGCTCGACAGGCGTCATGTCGGGAGACACCTGCTCGGCGTACAGCTGCAGCAGGAATGCCTCGATGAGCGTCGACTCGTCGCCCTCGTCAGCACGGTCGGCGACCCAGCCCCGCTCTCCCTGGACACGTCCGTCGCGGACGTGGAACACCTGAACGGCGACCTCGAGCTGGTCGACCGCCATCGCGACCACGTCGGCGTCGGTGCCGTCCTGAAGCACGATCGCGTTGCGTTCCAGGATCTTTCGCAGTGCGCCCAGCTGGTCTCGGACGACGGCCGCGCGCTCGTACTCCATGTTGTGGGACGCGGCCGCCATCTGGTTCTCCAGCCGCCGCTCGATCACACGCGTCTGGCCGCCCATGAAGGCGCAGAAGTCGTCGGCGATCTCTCGATGGGCCTCGGGGGTGATGCGCCCGATGCAGGGGGCGGAGCACTTGTCGATGTAGCCGAGCAGGCACGGCCGACCAGACGCCGCCGCCGAGCGGAACGTGGCGGCGCTGCAGGAACGCATCGGGAAGACGCCGAGGAGCGCGTCGACCGTGTCGCGGATGGCCCACGCGTGACCGTACGGGCCGAAGTAGCGCCAGCCGCGCCGCTTGGAGCCACGTCCGACGAATACCCGTGGGAACTCGTCCGACCAGCTGACGCAGAGCCAGGGGTACGTCTTGTCGTCGCGGTACTTCACGTTGAACCGCGGGTCGTACTTCTTGATCCACGTGTACTCGAGCTGCAGCGCCTCCAGCTCGTTCTGGACGACCGTCCACTCGACCTTGGACGCGGTGAAGACCATCGTGCGGGTGCGGTGATGGAGCCCTGCGGGATCCGCGAAGTAGGAGTTGAGCCGTTGCCGGAGGTTCTTGGCCTTGCCGACGTAGATCACGGTGCCGTGGGCATCGCTGAACCTGTACACGCCGGCGTCGGTGGGGATGGACCCCACCTTCGGTCTGTACGTCACCGGATCTGCCACAGTCGCCCAATGTAGCCGCCACGACCGACCTGGGGCCTTCCTGTGGATTTCCCACGTTTGGCTGTGAGTTGTGGGCGAGACTGGGTCTGCCACACTGCTCACCGTAGGGTTGAAGCGTCAACCAACCTGGAGGTTCGATGTTTCCTGACGTCCCGCGCCGTAGTCTCTTCGCCGCAGGCATGGGTCTCACGCTCGCCGGACTAGGCCTCGCGGCATGCACGGACGCCACGACCGGCGGCGACGGTTCGATGGGCAACGGTGGGTCGACGAGCAACGGAGGGGGCGGAGCGACAACGGGCACCGGGGGTTCGGGTGGCGGCGCCGCAGCCGGAAACTCCGTGAAGAAGGCGGACGTCCCCGTCGGCGGTGGGGTCATCATGCAGAACGCGAACTTCGTGGTGACGCAGCCCACTGCGGGCACCTACAAGGCGTTCAGCAGCGTCTGTACGCACCAGGGCTGCCCGGTGTCGGAGATCACGAACGGCGCGATCGTCTGCACCTGCCACGGCTCGCTGTTCTCGGTGAAAGATGGCTCGGTCATCTCCGGGCCTGCCAGAAGGGCGCTCGCCGCGGCCACCGTCACGCAATCCGGCGACTCACTCGTGATTTCTTGACCGGCGCTGGGGCCGGAGCAGCGACGAGCAGCTCAGCGACCCCGATGTCGGTGCCCTTGAGTGCCTGTGCGAGGAACTGACCCGTGTACGACTCCGGGCACGCCGCCACCTGCTCCGGCGTGCCGGTGACGATCACCTGACCGCCCCTCGACCCACCTTCGGGTCCGAGATCGATGACCCAGTCGGACGACTTGATGACGTCGAGGTTGTGCTCGATGACCACCACGGAGTTGCCTGTGTCGACGAGCTTCTGAAGCACCCCCAGCAGCTTGCGGATGTCCTCGAAGTGGAGCCCGGTGGTGGGCTCGTCCAGCACGTACATGGTCCGGCCCGTGGCCCGCCGCTGCAGCTCCGCTGCCAGCTTCACGCGCTGGGCCTCGCCGCCCGACAACGTCGTGGCCGGTTGCCCCATCCGGACGTAGCCGAGCCCGACGTCCACCAGTGTCGTGAGGTGGCGTGCGATTCCTGGAATGGCCGCGAAGAACTCAGCACCCTCCTCGATCGGCATGTCGAGCACCTCGGCGATCGTCCGGCCCTTGTAGTGCACCTCGAGCGTCTCGCGGTTGTAGCGGGCCCCATGGCACACCTCGCACGGTACGTACACGTCCGGCAGGAAGTTCATCTCGATCTTGATCGTGCCGTCGCCCGAGCAGTTCTCGCACCGGCCGCCCTTGACGTTGAACGAGAAGCGGCCCGGCTGGTAGCCGCGGACCTTCGCCTCGGGGGTCTCGGCGAACAGGGCGCGGATCCGGTCGAAGACCCCCGTGTACGTCGCCGGGTTCGACCGGGGCGTTCGCCCGATCGGCGACTGGTCGACGTGGATGACCTTGTCGATCTCGTGGTAGCCGTCGATGTGGGTGTGTCGGCCGGGCAGGTGCTTGGAGTTGTAGATGCGCCGAGCCAACGCCGCGTACAGGATCCCGTTCACCAGCGTCGACTTGCCTGAGCCGGACACTCCCGTCACCGAGATCAGCTGTCCCAAGGGGAACGACACCGTCACGTCCTGAAGGTTGTTCTCGCGCGCCCCGACGATCGTCACCGACCGGCCCGTGAGCGGCCGCCTCGCGGACGGCAGCGGGATCGACCGACGGCCTGATAGGTACGCGCCGGTGAGGGACTCTTTGCTCGCCAGCAGCTCGCTCACCGGTCCGGAGACGATCACCTCGCCACCGTGCTCCCCAGCGCCAGGGCCGATGTCGACGGCCCAGTCGGCCGCACGGATCGTGTCCTCGTCGTGCTCGACGACGATGAGCGTGTTGCCCAGGTTCCTCAGTCGGACCAACGTGTCGATGAGCCGACGGTTGTCACGCTGGTGGAGCCCGATCGAGGGTTCGTCGAGCACGTACAGCACGCCGACCAGTCCTGACCCGATCTGGGTGGCCAGCCGGATCCGCTGGGCCTCGCCGCCGGACAGCGTGGCCGCCGGTCGGGACAGTGTGAGGTAGTCGAGGCCGACGTCCAGAAGGAACCGCAACCGCTCCTGGATCTCCTTGAGGACCCGCTCGGCGATCTGCGCCTCGCGGGAGGTGAGCTCGAGCGTGGACAGGAACTTCGCCGCGTCGTCGATCGACAGGGTCGCGATCTCGGAGATGTTCTTGCCGCCCACGGTGACCGCGAGCGAGGTGGGCTTCAGCCGCGCCCCGTGGCACGTCGCGCACGGGATCTCGCGCATGAACTCGGCGTACCGTTCCCGCGCGACGTCGCTCTCCGCCTCGGCGTGACGCCGCTTGATGTACGGGATGGCCCCCTCGTACTTCGCCGAGTAGGTCCGCACCCGTCCGTAGCGGTTGCGGTGGCGGACGTAGACCGGCTCCCCGGCTCCCAGCATGACGAGGTTCTGGATAGTCGGTGTCAGGTCGCGGAACGGCGTCGACATCGAGAAGTGCTCGGTCTCCGCCAGGCCCGCGAGCAGGTTCTGGAAGTAGCCGGCGACCGTGGGCGACGACCATACCGAGATGGCGTTCTCCGACAGGCTCATCGACGGGTCGGGAACCACCAGCTCGGGATCGACCTCGAGCATCGTGCCCAGCCCCGAGCAGACGGGGCAGGCGCCCCACGGGCCGTTGAACGAGAACTGCCGCGGCTCGAGCTCCTCGATCGCGATGTCGTGGTTGTTGGGGCAGGCCAGCTTCTCCGAGTAGCGCCGTTCCCGGTTCTGGCTGGTCTCCGGCTCGTCGACGAAGTCGATCGACACGATGCCCTGGGCGAGCCGCAGAGCGGTCTCCACCGAGTCGGTGAGCCGCTGCTTCACGGTCGCCTTGACGGCGAGCCGGTCGATGATCACGTCGATGGAGTGCTTGCGCTGCTTGTCGAGCGTGGGCGGCTGCGTGAGCTGGTGGACCTCGCCGTCCACCCGGACGCGGGCGAAACCTTCGGTGGCCAGCTCGGTGAAGAGCTCGTGGTACTCGCCCTTCCTTCCCCGGATGACCGGCGCCAGAACCTGGAAGCGGGTTCCCTCGGGGAGAGCGAGCAGCCTGTCGACGATCTGCTGAGGCGTCTGCCGACTGACAGGCTCGCCACACTGCGGGCAGTGCGGCCGTCCAGCCCTGGCGAACAGGAGACGGAGGTAGTCGTACACCTCCGTGATCGTGCCGACGGTCGAGCGAGGGTTGCGCGAGGTCGACTTCTGGTCGATCGACACCGCCGGCGAGAGGCCCTCGATGAAGTCGACGGCCGGCTTGTCCATCTGGCCGATGAACTGCCGGGCGTACGCGGAAAGCGACTCCACGTAGCGTCGCTGGCCCTCGGCGAAGATCGTGTCGAACGCCAGCGACGACTTGCCGGAACCGGACAGACCCGTGAACACGATCAGGGCGTCGCGAGGCAGGTCGAGCGACACATTCTTGAGGTTGTGCTCCCGGGCGCCTCTGACAACGAGTCTGTCCATCACGCCGGTCATCGTACGGGGGCGCACCGACAATTCACGTCCGCCGATCTCGAGGCGGTGGTCCCAAGGGCGGTCTGGGGGCCGTAGGTTGGTTGTCATGATCGTTCCCGACGCCGACCTCGTCGAGGTCAGGCAGCTCAAGATGGCCGCTACGCAGCGGCTTCTCGGGGACACGATCGCGATCTCCGACAGCGACTGGCTCGGGCCCACCGCGCTCCCCGGATGGACGCGAGCCCACGTCGCCACCCACCTGGCACGTAACGCCGACGTCCTGCGCCGCTACCTGATGCGCCTGGCCTCCCGTCCGGAGCTCGAGCGTGACGACCTCGTCCAGGACCTCGAAGCCGGTTCCCGCCGTAGCCCTCTGGAGATCCAGATCGATCTCGACACCTCTTCGGCTCTCCTCAACGACAGCTTCGACCAGGTGACGGCGGAAGGATGGGCGACCCCCCTGTACGGTCGCCTCGACGGCCTCACGGCCTCGGACCTGCCGATGATGCGCCTCAACGAAGTCGTACTCCATCACGTCGACCTCGATTGCGGTTTCGTGTTCGGAGACATCGACCACCGGGTCGCTGAGTGGCTGCTTGCCTGGAACCTCTACCGACGGACGGACCTCGTCACGGGTCCCGGTATCGCGCTCATGACCGGCAGTGGCCGCGTCCTGCGGGTCGGCTCCCGGCCAGGTTCCTCCGAGGTGACGGGCAGTGACGCCAACCTCCTCGGCTGGCTGACGGGCAGACTCCCCCGCACGGCCGTGTCCGGAGCCGAGCACATGAGCATCGGGACGCTTCGCTGACTCAGTCCTGACTCGGCGTGCGGCGTGATGCGATGAGGCTCGCGATCGTCGTCACGGCCAGCGTCCCCACGATCACCCCGAGCGAGACGCCCAGGGAGATCTCGCCGTCGAAGCCCAGCCGCGTGTCGAGGTGGTACTCGTGCATCGCATGGAGCACCAGCTTCACCCCGATGAAGGCCAGGATCACCGACAGGCCGAGCGAGAGGTAGACGAGCTTCTTCAACAGGTTGCCCAGCAGGAAGTAGAGCTGCCGAAGCCCCATGAGGGCGAAGATGTTCGCGGTGAGCACGATGTACGGCTCGCTCGTGAGCCCGTAGATCGCCGGGATGGAGTCGAGGGCGAACAGCAGATCCGCGGTTCCCAGCGCCACGATCACGAGGAACATCGGGGTCCAGGTCCGGCGGCCGTCCTCGCGGATCCGCAGCTGGGTGCCATGGAACTCCTCGGTGAAGCGAAGCCTGCGCTTCACCCACCGCGTCGCGAGATTGTCGGTGGCCTCTTCCTCGGTGTCCTTCTCGAAGAAGTCCTTGGCCAGGCCGATCGAGGTGTAGATCAGGAAGCCGCCGAACAGGAAGAACACCCCAGAGAAGAGCTGGATCAGCCCAGCACCCAGCGCGATGAAGACGCCTCGGAGCACCAACGCCAGGATGATCCCGACCAGCAGCGCGAACTGCTGGAGGTGACGCGGCACGCTGAGCCTGCTCATGATGATGAGGAAGATGAACAGGTTGTCGATGGACAGCGAGTACTCGGTGAGCCAGCCGGCGATGAACTGGCCACCGTACGCCGGACCCATCATCCAGGCGACCCCCACACCGAACAGCAGTGCGGCGCCGACGTACACGCCGATCGCGAGAGCGTTCTCACGTGTGCTGGGTTCGTGCGGGCGGCGGCCCACGACGAAGACATCGAGAGCGAGGACGGCCAGCAGCACCACGATGGTGAGCGTCCAGGCGAGCGGAGTGACGTGCATTCAAGGAGACCTTTCAGGGCGGACCGGATCGGCTCGGGAGGTCTCGTCCATCGGGAAGTCCCGACCGGGCCGCCGACCGCTGGTGCGGTGTGCTGACGACATGCCCGCCGTGGGAGTACTCCCCTCCTTGAGCGCTTCCCAGTCTAGGGGGCGCTCAAGGTCAGGTTGGTGCGGGTGGGTGGCCCAGTGTCTGTCAGCGCGTCGCCTCCAGCATCTGGCGCAGCTCCTTCTTCAGGTCGGAGATCTCGTCGCGCAGGCGTGCAGCGGTCTCGAACTGCAGCTCCGCGGCCGCCCCGTGCATCTGGTCGGTGAGCTCGGCCACGAGGTCGGCGAGCTCCCCCGCGGGCAGTCCCTTGAGGTCACGCTTCGCCGCTCGCTCAGAGAGGGAGGGGACCGGCGCCTGCCTCTTGCCGCCGCGACCTCCGCTGCGCGACAACAGGCTCTGCGTATCGGCATCTTCTCGCGCCAGCATGTCGGTGATGTCGGCGATCTTCTTCCGCAAGGGCTGCGGGTCGACGCCGTGAGCCACGTTGTAGGCCACCTGCTTCTCGCGACGTCGGTTCGTCTCGTCGATGGCCTGCTGCATCGAGGCGGTCACCGCATCCGCGTACATGTGGACCTGACCATCCACGTTTCGAGCCGCGCGGCCGATGGTCTGGATCAGGCTGCGGCCGCTGCGCAGAAAGCCTTCTTTGTCAGCGTCGAGGATCGCGACCAGCGACACTTCAGGAAGGTCGAGGCCCTCACGGAGGAGGTTGATCCCCACCAGCACGTCGTACTCCCCCAGCCTCAGCTCCCGAAGCAGCTCGATGCGCCGCAGGGTGTCGACCTCGGAGTGCAGGTATCTGGTGCGGACCCCGTTGCCCAGCAGGTAGTCGGTGAGATCCTCCGCCATCTTCTTGGTGAGCGTTGTGACCAGGACCCGCTCGTTACGCTCAGCGCGTGCTCTGATCTCGCCGATGAGGTCGTCGATCTGCCCCTTGGTCGGCTTGAGCACGATCTCTGGGTCGACAAGGCCCGTCGGCCGGATGAGCTGCTCCACGTAGCCCTCAGACTTGGCCAGCTCGTACGGCCCTGGCGTCGCCGACAGGTACACGGTCTGCCCGATACGGTCGACGAACTCCTCCCAGCGCAGCGGCCGGTTGTCCATCGCGCTCGGCAGCCGGAAGCCGTGCTCGACGAGCATCCGCTTGCGTGACATGTCCCCCTCGTACATCCCGCCGATCTGCGGCACCGTGACGTGGGACTCGTCGATGACAAGGAGGAAGTCTTCGGGGAAGTAGTCGAGCAGGCAGTTCGGCGCACTGCCCGCCGTCCTGCCGTCGATGTGACGGGAGTAGTTCTCGATGCCCGAACAGCTGCCGATCTGGCGCATCATCTCGATGTCGTATGTCGTCCGCATGCGCAGCCGCTGCGCCTCCAGCAGCCGCTGATCCCCCTCGAGCTCGGCCAGTCGCTCAGCCAGCTCCGCCTCGATCGTCGCGATCGCACGCTCCATGCGCTGCGCCCCGGCCGAGTAGTGGGTCGCCGGGAAGACCAGGAGCTCCTGGTCGTTGGACTCGACCTCGCCAGTCACGGGGTGAAGCGTGGACAACGCTTCGACCTCGTCGCCGAAGAACTCGATCCGCCAGGCCAGCTCCTCGTACATCGGGAACACCTCGACGGTGTCACCCCGCACCCGGAACGTGCCGCGGGTGCCGGCCACGTCGTTGCGCACGTACTGGATGTCGACCAGCTGGCGGAGCAGTGCGTCGCGTCCGTGCTCCTCGCCGACACGCAGCCTCACGGCGGTCTCGACGTACTCCTGCGGAGTGCCGAGTCCGTAGATGGCCGACACGCTCGCGACGACGATGACGTCGCGCCGAGTGAGCAGCGAGTACGTCGCCTTGTGACGCAACCGCTCGACCTCCTCGTTGAGCGAGGAGTCCTTCTCGATGTAGGTGTCCGTCTGCGGGATGTACGCCTCGGGCTGGTAATAGTCGTAGTACGAGACGAAGTACTCCACCGCGTTGTCGGGGAAGAACCCCCGCAGCTCGTTGGCGAACTGAGCGGCCAGTGTCTTGTTCGGCTGCATCACCAGCATCGGGCGCTGCAGACGTTCCGCCAACCACGCGATGGTGGCCGTCTTGCCCGTTCCCGTGGCGCCCAGAAGCACCACGTTGGTCTCGCCGGCCTTGATGCGCCGTTCGAGCTCTTCGATAGCCGCGGGCTGATCGCCGCCCGGCTCGAAGTCGGCGTGGACGCGGAACGGTGCCACCCGTCGCTGAACCTGATCTGCTGGACGCATAGAGGTGAGGTTACGTGGTGGCACCGACAGTTTTCGCGCGGTGCTGGAGGGCAGCAGCGCCGCCCCCCAGCACGGGCGTCACTTCACTTGTGACTTCAGCAGCGACGTCGTCATGTCGGTGTACGGCTGCTTCAGGTCGGCGGAACTCTTCGACGCGTCGTAGATCAGCACGCCCAGGAAGGTGACGCCATCGGACTGGCGCACCGATCCGATCGTGGCGACGCCGAGCTGCTCGGTGCCGCTGGACGAGGCGAAGGTCCCCTTCAAGCCGCCCTCAGCCACCGATATCGACGGGTCGATGTCGATGGGATCCGTGCTCGACTTCGTGATGTTGGTGAGCTTCTTCGACAAGTTCGTCTGGTACGCGTCGACCATCGCCGCCCCTGTCGTACCGGCAGTGACACCGGACACCGCGATCGCGTAGTAGTACGCGCTCCCGTTGGTCAGGACGACCGTGTCCGCGCTCTGATCGCTGACGGTCCATCCGGACGCCGGCGTGACCGAGAGCCCGTTCGGCAACGCGATCGCGCCGCCGGTCGAGGTCGTCGGCGCAGTCGTCGCCGTGGTCGCCGTGGTGGTCGGGGCCTTCGTCGCCGTGGTCGGAGCGGACGTCGTCGTGCGCGCGGGCGTTGTCTGCACGACGGACGGCCCTGCCGTACCGCCCTTGTTGCCCGTCAACGCCACGGCACCGCCGATGAGACCGAGGACGACGAGGGCCGCCACCACGATGACGATGATCTTCGTCGAGCTACCGCCGCGCGGCGCGGGAGCCCCAGGCATACCCGGCCCGTACGGCCTCGGGCCGAAGCCACCGGGCTGTGCACCGGCATAGCCCGGCGCACCGTACGGAGGCTGCTGCCCGTACGCCTGCTGCTGTCCGTACCCCTGCGGTTGACCGTAGCCTTGCGGCGGCTGTCCGATCCCCTGCTGAGGCGGCTGGACGGGTGCTCCCTGGTAGGGCTGCTGGGGCGGGTAGCCGCCCTGAGGGTTCTGCGGACCCCATGGACCCTGGCTCATGCCTGACCCTCCTCATCCGTGGCGTCGACGCTGGGGGCCGAGTCATCCGGTGCGTCCGGCGGAGTCGTTTTCGGCCGTCGTCGGCGCCGTGGGGGTTTCGGAAGCTGGGACGCTTCGGCGGCGGGCGGCTCGGTCGAGGACGCTTCGGCGACGGGCGGCTCGGTCGAGAACGCTTCGGCGACGGGCGGCTCGGTCGAGAACGCTTCGGCGACGGACGGCTCGGTCGAGAACGCCTCAGTCACGGACTCGTCGGTCGAGGACGCTTCAGCCACCGACTCGTCAGCTCCCGCCGCTGCCACCGACACGAGCACCGAGTCGGAGCTGTGCAGGCGAGACGACGCGCGGACGGACGTGCCGCAGTTGCCGCAGAAGGCGGCGCTGGGCAGGAGCGGCATCTCGCACCGGCTGCAGAAGGACAGGACCCCGTCGGGCCCGACGCCCGCAGTGCGGGCCTGGTACTCCAGGGCCGCCTCGAGCAGTCCCGTGTGGAGGACGGTGCGAACACGGATGAGGAGAACCGCGAGCAGCACCAGTCCGTACAGGATGCTGAGCACGGTGCCGACGACCGGGTTCGGGACGTAGCTGAGCAGGTACGTGCCGCCGAAGTACAGCACCGAGGCGAGCACGGCCTCA
>Ga0208079_1000252_pt1 | contig 30109 bp, 26 predicted proteins | sample NGESurdeep092012_5_FD_184474 | JGI IMG/M metagenome (GOLD analysis project Ga0208079, IMG submission 184474) | Arctic peat soil microbial communities from Barrow, Alaska - NGEE Surface sample 210-2 deep-092012 (SPAdes) | ecosystem: Environmental > Terrestrial > Soil > Wetlands > Peat ... | reverse complement strand
GGTCTATGTCATGGGCGAGATCGCGGTGCATGCGCTGCGCGACATCGACTTCGACATCTATGAGGGCGAATTCGTCGTGCTGCTGGGGCCCTCGGGCTCCGGCAAGTCGACGCTGCTCAACATCCTCGGCGGACTCGATGCGCCCAGCTCCGGTCATGCGATGTGGCGCGACCACGATCTGGTCAATGCCGGCGACACGGAATTAACGCGCTACCGGCGCGAGCATGTCGGTTTCGTCTTCCAATTCTACAATCTGATCCCGAGCCTCACGGTGCTCGAAAACGTCGCGCTGGTGAACGAGATCGCCGACACGCCGTTCGATCCGCGCGAGGCGCTGGCACTGGTGGGCTTAACCGAGCGGCTCGACCATTTCCCCTCGCAGCTTTCCGGCGGCGAGCAGCAACGCGTCGCGGTCGCGCGCGCGATCGCAAAATCGCCCGACGTGCTGCTGTGCGATGAGCCGACCGGGGCGCTCGACTACGACACTGGCAAGCTGGTGCTGGCGGCGATTGCCCGCGTCAACGAAACGCTCGGCACCACGACAGTCATTATCACGCACAATGCCGCGATCGCCGGCATGGCCGACCGAGTGCTCAAGCTCAACTCTGCCGGGATCGGACCGACCACATCGACGCCGGGAACGTCGACAATGCGCGTGGCTACCACCACGACCATATCGGCGTCGCCGCGCGCCACCACCTCGACGGTGTCCTCCGCCGCCATCGGCTTGAGCTTGGATTGCATCGCGTCCTTGATGCCGATGCGATCGAGCAGGCTGACGAAATATATGCCGCTGGCGCCCTTGCCTGGATAGGCGACCGCTTTCGTGTGCAACAGCGCCTGCTTGATGGCCGCGACCGACGAGATATCGGGCTTGGCCGCGCCTGAGCGCACCGCCACGCCCAGACCGGCGCGGCCAATATCGACGCGCGGACCGACCACCATGCCGTCCTTGATCAAGGCGTCGATGATCGGCGGATTGCCGACGACGACATCGAATGTCTCGCCGGCTTCGATCTTCTGCTTGACCTCAGGGTTCACCCCGAAGCGCAGGTCGATCTTGTTGCCGGTTGAACGCTCGAACTGCGCGCACAGCTCGCGCACCGCGGCCCTGGGACCGTTGCCCCTCAGAACTTTCAGTTCGGCGGCCTGCGCGGCCGAAGACGCGGCCAGCAGCGCTGGCGACCAGCGCGAACAGGGTCTTCATGACATAGCCCTTCCCGGATCAGTCCGCCTTGGCGCCGCAGAATTTGACCACCTTGCCCCACTTCTCGGTTTCGTCGGCGTTGAGCTTTCCGAAATCGGCGGGCGAGCCCGGCAGCAGCGATGCTCCGAGGTCCGCAAACCGCGCCTTCGCCTTGGGATCGGCGAGGATCGCATTGACCGCCTTATTGAGCTTGTCGATGATCTCGGGCGGCGTGTCCTTGGGCGCGCCAAGGCCGTACCAGGCGCTTGCCTCGTATCCGGGCACGAAATCGCCCACAGTCGGGAGGTCCGGCAGCACGTCCGAGCGTATTGCGCTGGTCACTGCCAGCCCGCGCAGCTTGCCGGCCTTGATGTACTCAGCGGACGTCGGCAGGTTGTCAAACATCACCTGCACCTGCCCGCCGATCAAGTCGGTCAGCGCGAGCGCTCCGCCGCGATAAGGCACGTGAACCAAGTCGACGCCGGTCATCATCTTGAACAGCTCGCCGGACATATGGATCGTGGACCCATTGCCGGAAGACGCCATGTTGAGCTTGCCAGGATTGGCTTTGGCATAGGCAATAAATTCAGGAACCGTCTTTACCGGCACCGATGGATTGACCTCCATGACGTTGGGAAAACGGATGATGCCCGCGACCGGCGCGATATCGCGGATAAAATTATGATTGAGTTTGTCATAGAGCGTCGCGTTGATCGCGTTCGCCGGGGCGACCAGGAGGAGCGTGTAACCGTCAGGGGCCGCGCGCACGGCCGCATCGGTGGCGAGATTGGTGCCCGCGCCTGGCCGGTTTTCGAGGACGAATGGCTGGCCGAGCCGCTCCGAGAGCCATTGACCAATGAGACGCGCGGTGATGTCGGCCGAGCCGCCGGGCGGATAGCCGAGGATCAACCGCACCGGCCGCGCCGGATAGGTTTGCGCCCAAGCGAAGCGCGATACGGCGGGAAGCGCGGCAGCAGCCGCTGCCAGATGCAGAAATTGACGGCGCGGAAGTTTCATGGCGTCGGTTCTCCCGGAGCCAACCATAGCAGGCTTGTTTTACCCCCGACAGGGCGGACATAGTGCTGCCCTCGCTTCGCCAACCAGCGCCATGCCAGCAAAAAAATCACAGCAACTTTGGGATTTCTGGATCGACCGCGGCGGCACCTTCACCGACGTGGTGGGACGGCGGCCCGACGGCACGCTGGTCGCGCACAAGCTGTTGTCGGAAAACCCGGAAGCCTATACGGACGCCGCCGTGCAAGGCATCCGCGACCTGCTGGGCTTGAAAGCCGGCGAGCCGATCCCGGCCGGCCGTGTCGGCGCGGTGAAAATGGGCACCACGGTTGCGACCAACGCGCTGCTCGAGCGCAAGGGCGACTGCACGCTGCTGCTGATCACCAAGGGTTTCCGCGACGCGCTCAAGATCGGCTACCAGGCGCGGCCAAAAATCTTCGCCCGCCACATCATCAAACCCGACATGCTGTATGAGCGCGTGGCCGAGATCGACGAACGCGTGCGCGCCGACGGCACCGTCGAGCGCGCGCCCGATCTCAGCCTGGTGCGCGCCGATCTTGCCGCCGCCAAGGCGGACGGCATCGATGCCGTCGCCATTGTGTTCATGCATGCCTACCGGTTTCCCGAGCACGAGCGCCAAGTGGCGGCGCTGGCGCGCGATATGGGCTTTGCGCAAGTGTCGGTCAGCCACGAGGTGTCGCCGCTGATCAAGCTGGTCGGCCGCGGCGATACCACCGTGGTCGATGCCTATCTGTCGCCAATCCTGCGGCGCTATGTGGCGCAAGTTGACAAGGATCTCGACGCCAAGCGATCGGCCGCGCGCCTGATGTTCATGATGTCCTCGGGCGGGCTCACCGCCGCCGAATTGTTTCAGGGCAAAGACGCGATCCTCTCCGGCCCGGCCGGCGGCGTGGTCGGCATGGCGGAGACCGGGCGCTCGGCCGGCTTCGACCGGCTGATTGGCTTCGACATGGGCGGCACCTCGACCGACGTGTCGCATTTCGACGGCGAATACGAGCGCACCTTTGAGACCGAAGTGGCCGGCGTGCGCATGCGCGCGCCGATGATGCTGATCCACACGGTCGCCGCCGGCGGCGGCTCGATTCTGCATTTCGACGGCGCGCGCTTCCGCGTCGGTCCCGACTCGGCCGGCGCCAATCCGGGGCCAAAATGCTACCGGCGCGGCGGGCCGCTGGCGGTGACCGACGCCAATGTGATGGCCGGCAAGCTAATCGCGGATTTCTTCCCGAAGATTTTCGGGCCCGGGCAGAACCTGCCGCTCGACGGTCACGCGGTGCGCAACGCCTTTACCGACTTGGCGCAGCAGGTCGGCGGCGGCCGCAAACCCGAAGAGGTGGCGGACGGCTTCATCAAGATCGCGGTCGAGAACATGGCGAACGCGATCAAGAAGATTTCCGTGCAGCGCGGCTATGACGTGACCCGCTACGCGCTCAACTGCTTCGGCGGCGCCGGCGGCCAGCATGCCTGCATGGTCGCCGACAGCCTCGGCATGACGCGCGTGCTGATTCATCCGTTTTCGTCGCTGCTGTCCGCCTACGGTATGGGGCTCGCCGACATTCGGGCCACCCGCGAGCAGGCGATCGAATTGCCGTTCGGCGACAAGGCGCTCGCCGCCATCAAGCGCATCGGGGCGCGCATCGGCAGACAAGTCAAAGACGAGGTGGCCGGCCAGGGCGTCCCGCTGCCCAAGATCAAGGTGATCGTGCGCGCGCATATCCGCTACGCCGGCACCGACACCGCGCTGGTGGTGACAGCGGGCAGCCTTGCGGCGATGAAGCACGCCTTCGAAAAGGCGCACAAGGCGCGCTTCGGCTTCATCGACCGAGCCAAGCAAATCGTGGTCGAAGCGGTGTCGGTGGAAGCGGTCGGCGGCGGCGCCAAGTTCAGCGAAAAGGCGGCCCGGCGCGCGGCCGGCCGGCTGCCGCCGCCGGCGCGGCGCACGCAGTTCTTTTCCGGTGGCGCGTGGCACAAGGCCAATGTCTATAGCCGCGACCAGCTCAAGATCGGCGCAAAAGTGAAAGGCGCCGCCATCATCATCGAGCCGCACCAGACCATCGTGGTCGAGCCCGGCTGGCAGGCCGAGCTGACGGCGAAAAACCATCTGCTGCTCACCCGCGCGGTCAAGCTCAAGCGCACGCACGCCATCGGCACCCATGCCGATCCGGTGATGCTGGAAGTGTTCAATAATCTTTTTATGTCGATCGCCGAGCAGATGGGCGTGTCGCTGCAGAACACCGCCTATTCAGTCAACATCAAGGAGCGGCTCGATTTCTCCTGCGCGGTGTTTGCGCATGACGGCACGCTGGTGGCCAATGCGCCGCATATGCCGGTGCATCTCGGCTCCATGGACCGCGCGGTGGAGACCATCATCCGCGAGAACAAAGGGCGCATCGCGCCCGGCGACGTCTATGCCATCAACGCGCCCTATAACGGCGGCACGCATTTGCCCGACATCACCGTCTGCACGCCGGTGTTCGACGACAAGAAGAAAAAGATTTTGTTCTGGGTGGCCGCGCGCGGCCATCACGCCGATGTCGGCGGCATCTCGCCCGGCTCGATGTCGCCGAACGCTACCACCATCGAGCAGGAAGGCGTCTATATGGACAACTTCAAGCTGGTCGATCGCGGCCGTTTCCGCGAGCCGGCGCTGATGGCGGCGCTCACGCAAGCCAAATATCCCGCGCGCAATCCAATCCAGAACATCAACGACATCAAGGCGCAGATCGCCGCCAACGAGAAGGGCGTGGCCGAGCTGCGCAAGATGGTGACGCTGTTCACCATGCCGGTGGTGCAGGCCTATATGCAGCACGTGCAGGACAACGCGGCCGAAAGCGTGCGCCGCGTCATCGACCGGCTGCACGACAGCGAGTTCTCCTACGAGATGGACCAGGGCACCGTGATCAAGGTGAAGATCACGGTCGACCGACACAAGCGCGAGGCCACCGTCGATTTCACCGGCACCTCGCCGCAGCAGCCGACCAATTTCAACGCGCCCGAGCCGGTGACGCGCGCGGCCGTGCTTTACGTGTTCCGCGTGATGGTGGACGACGATATCCCGATGAATGCCGGCTGCCTGCGGCCGATCAACATCGTCATTCCGCCGCAGTCGATGCTGACGCCGGAATATCCGGCCGCCGTGGTCGCCGGCAATGTCGAAACCTCGCAAGCGGTGACCAATTGCCTGTTCGGCGCGCTCGGGAGCCTGGCCGCCGCGCAAGGCACCATGAACAATCTCAATTTCGGCAACGCCAAGTATCAATATTACGAAACGATCTGCTCCGGCTCGCCGGCCGGCCCCGGTTTCAACGGCACCGACGCCGTGCATACGCATATGACCAACACCCGGCTCACCGATCCGGAGGTGCTGGAGTTCCGCTATCCCGTCGTGTTGGAGGATTTCCATATCCGCACCGGCTCCGGCGGCAAGGGCCAATGGCACGCCGGCGACGGCATCCGCCGCACCATCCGCTTCCTGGAAAAAATGGAATGCACGATTTTGTCCGGCCACCGCCGGGTGCGGCCGTTCGGCCTCGCCGGCGGGCAAGCCGGCCAGGTCGGCGAGAACTGGGCGCGCCGCCAGGACGGCCGCCTGGAGCGCCTGCAAGGCTGCGACGACACCGTGATCGACGCCAATGAGGCGGTCATCATCCAGAGCCCGACCGCGGGCGGATATGGGCCGCCGGAATAGTCGCGGTTGCGCGCGCTCGCCCGGCAACCGCCCCCCATCCCATCCGCGCCTTGACCTTGATCAAACCCCCGCCGTGGCCGCGGCGCTATCTTGCGCCAATGTTAGCCCCCTCCCGCGCCGATCCTGCCACCTCGCCGCTCAAAACGCTGTTGCAGAACGCCCCCAGCCTGCTGCTGGCGCCGGTGCCGCTGGCGCTGCTGCAACCCATGTTCAGCCGCATCGCCACCCATGTGGCGCAGTCGCGCCCCGAGCTGTTCGCCCGCCTCGGGCCGCACGCCGGCAAGCGCTTCCTGATCGATCCGATCGACCTGCCGTTCGTGCTGGTGCTGGCGCCGCAGGCCGCGCGGCCGCGGCTGACCGCGTATCGCCGCTATGAACGCCCCGTGCACGACGCCGGCATCGCCGGCACCTTCTTCAATCTGCTCGACATGATCGATGGCTCACTCGACGGCGACGCGCTGTTCTTTTCCCGCGATCTGCAGGTGAGTGGGGATACCGAAGCGGTGGTGGCGCTGCGCAATGCGCTCGACGATTTCGAGGGCAGCGCGCTCGACAGCGTGGTCGCCAGCTTCGGGCTGCTGTCGGCGCCGGCGGCGCTGGCCTTGTCGGTGGTGCGGTCGGTGCGGGGGAAATAGTTTGATGACGGAAGCGCAAGGCTACCAACGCCCGGAGCTGGTCTGCCCGGCCGGAACGCCGGCCGCGTTGCGCGCCGCCGTCGATGCCGGAGCCGACGCGGTCTATTGCGGCCTGCAGAACGAGACCAATGCGCGCAATTTTCCCGGATTGAATTTCACGATTCCCGAGGTCGAACAATCGCTCGGCTATGCCCACGCCCGCGAGGCCAAGGTGCTGCTCGCCATCAACACGTTTCCACCGGCTGGCAAGTTCGCGATGTGGCGCGACGCGATCGACGGAGCCGCCCGCCTCGGCGTCGACGCCGTCATCGTTGCCGACATGGGCGTGGCCGATTACGCCGCGCGCAGCTATCCGAACCTGCGGCTGCATCTGTCGGTGCAGGCCGGCGCCTCCTCGCCCGAGGCCATCCGCTTCTATTGCGAGGAATTCGGCGTCAAACGCGTGGTGCTGCCGCGCATGCTGACGGTCGCCGAGATCGCCGAGCTGCATCGGCAGATCCCGTGCGAAATCGAAGCCTTCGTGTTCGGCAATATCGGCATGATGGCGGAAGGGCGTTGCAGTCTCACCAACTACGTGACCGGCGCGTCCACCAATATGGACGGCATCTGCTCGCCGGCGGCGGATGTGCATTATGAGGAGGATGCCGAGCGCAACTTGACCACGCGGCTCGGCGAATACGTGGTCGACTGCTTCGCACGCGGCGAAAGCGCCGGCTATACCACCATCTGCAAGGGCCGCTATCTGTGCGGCGCGCAGACCGGCGGCTACTACGCCTTCGAGGAGCCGGTCAGCCTCAATTTGTCGGCGCTGCTGCCCGATCTCATGCGCGCCGGCGTCACCGCGCTCAAGATCGAGGGCCGCCAGCGCAGCCGCGCTTACGTGAAGTCGGTGGTGTCCGCCTTCCGCAAGGCGGTGGACGATATCATGGCCGGCCGCGAGGCCGCCTTCGCCAGCCTGCTGGCGCTCACGGAAGGCCGCCGCGAGACCGAAGGCGCCTTCCCCAGCAAGCGATGGAGATAGCGGTGCAGAGCCAAGCGGGCGAGGTCACGCTGGGGCCGGTTCTGTTCAACTGGAGCCCGGAGAGCTGGCGCGATTTCTATTTCCGCATCGCCGATGAAGCGCCGGTGGCGACCGTCTATCTCGGCGAAGTCATCTGCTTCAAGCGCGCGCCGTTGTTCGAGCCGTATCTTGAAGCGGTGGCCGCACGGCTGTCGGCCGCCGGCAAGACCATCGTGTTCTCCACGCTGGCCGAAGTGATGTCCAAGCTGGAACGGAAATTGGTGGACAGCGTCTGCGCCGAGCCAACGGCTGTGGTGGAGGCGAACGACGGCGCCGCCCTGTTGCGTCTGCGCGGGCGGCCGCATCACGCCGGCCCATTCATGAATGTCTACAATGAGCGCACCGTTGCCGTGCTGGCCCGTCACGGCGCCTGCAATGTCTGCCTGCCGCCGGAAATGCCGGCGACCGCCATTGCTGCGCTGTGCGCGGAAGCGGCCAAGCTCGGCGTCACGGTCGAAGTGCAGGTGTTCGGCCGGCTGCCGCTGGCGCTGTCGGCGCGTTGCTATCACGCGCGCGCCCACGGCCTCACCAAGGACAGCTGCCAGTTCATCTGCCAGAACGATCCCGACGGCATGTCGCTGCGCACGCTCGAGGACAAGCCGTTCCTGGCGGTCAACGGCATCCAGACGCTATCGCACGATTACCTCAACCTGGTCGGCGAACTGGCGGATATGCAGGCGATGGGCGTGAGCCGCTTTCGGCTGTCGCCGCATAGTTGCGACATGGTGGAGGTGGCCGCGATCTTCCGCGGCGTCCTCGACCGCCGCATCGACGTAACGGAGGCGGCGGCTCGTCTCGATGCCCTCAAATTCGACGCGCCATTCTCCAACGGCTTCTATTACGGCAAGCCCGGCCATAACTGGAACCGGGCGAGCACGCCCTGATAGCGGCCGCTTCGGCCACCAACGGCTCCGCGCAAAGCGCGGCCCGATGACAGGCTCCGGCGGGGACCCAATACACACAAATGATGATGGCGATTACTGGATCGCCCGCCTTCGCGGGCGATGACAGTTGATGGGCTAATTCCTGGCGATGATCTCGCGCTCTTCGCGATGCACCGGCGTGGCGTCGGTGATCTTGGTCACGCCGCGGCGCAGCGGCATCGAGGGGCGGCGGCGCTTGAGCGCGCTGCGGCGGCGCCGGCGCGGACGCACGCGTTCGATGCACACGCCACCCATGCGCGCGAACGGCTCGCGCAATTCTCCGTCGTCTTCCGCGACCAGCAAGGGCAGACCCAGCACACGGCCCCAGCTGCGCCATTCGGCAAAAGCGTCGTCGACCTCGACCGAGACGAACAGCGGCAGCGCCAGCGCGGGATCCTTGTGTTCGAGCACGACAGTAACGCTGCTCTGCGCCCCGCCCTCGCCCGGCACGACCCTGATGGCGACGCCGGCAAAGGCCGAGACCGGCATATTGAGCGCCATGCGCATGCCGCGCAGCGAGCGCCGCACCACCACGCGCTCGCGATAAAGCTCCACATGCCGCACCCGCTCGTCGGCCGCGGCATCGCTCGCCGCGAAACGCACGGGCAGGCAGAACGGGTCGAGCCGCAATGCGCGGCCCGACCCGGCGGGGCATCCGCCACTTCGCATTTGACGCCTCAAACTCTCCCACGCCGAGCTTATTTGGCCCGGTCGTGAGGCGATCATGGCGGAAAGGCGTCGGAATCCGCTTAATGTTCGCGGTTAACTGGCAGTAACGCGGCCCGCTTCGCGCTACATGATTGACGGCAGGTTGCGAACCATGATTGACGAGGTGTTGCTACGCTTCCGCAAAATGTTCGGATCGGCGGTTGCACCGGACCGCATTCGGCGCCATTTGAAAGATCAACATGCTCGCACCCGCCGCATCCTTGTTCGACCTGAGCCCTCTCATCGACCGCGCCGAGCGGCTGGTGCAGGCCGCCCGCGCCGCCGGCGCCGACACCGCCGATGCGGTGGTGGTGCGCTCGATGTCGCTGTCGATCGAGGTGCGCGACGGCGCGGTGGAGGAATCCGAGAGCGCGGAAGGCGACGATCTCGGCCTGCGCGTGCTGGTCGGCCGCCGCCAGGCGGTGGTCTCCACCAACGATATGGGAATCGACGGCACCGCGGCGCTGGCCGAGCGCGCGGTGGCGATGGCGCGCGCCGCGCCCGAGGACAAGTTCGCTGGCCTCGCCGACGAGAAATTGCTGGCACACGATTTTCCCGATCTCGACCTGATCGATCGCGACCTGCCGACCGTGCAGCAGCTCGAGGCCATGGCGCGCGCCGCCGAACAGGCCGCCCTCGCGGTCAAAGGCGTCGCCAAGTCGGGCGGCGCTTCGGCCTCGGCCGGCATCGGCGGCATGGTGCTGGTGACCAGCCATGGCTTTCGCGGCGCTTATCTGGGCTCGCGCCATGGCGTCTCGATGACCGCGATCGCCGGCACCGGCACCGGCATGGAGCGCGACTACGATTATTCCTCGGCGCTGCACGCTGCTGACTTGGAGAGCCCGGAGAAAATCGGCCGCACCGCCGGTGAACGCGCGGTCGAGCGGCTCAATCCCTGCAAGGTGTCCACCCGCAAGGTGCCGGTGGTGTTCGATCCGCGCGTGGCCGGCTCGCTGGTTTCGCATCTCGCCAGCGCCGCCAATGGCGCCTCGATCGCGCGCAAGACCAGCATCCTGATGGACAAGATGGGCGCCAAGCTGTTCGCCGACGGCGTCCGCATCATCGACGATCCGTTGCGCAAGCGCGGCCTGCGCTCGCGCCCGTTCGATGGCGAGGGCGTCGCCGGCGCCAAGCTCGCGCTGGTCGAGGACGGCGTGTTGCGCTCCTGGCTGCTCGACAGCGCGACCGCGCGCGAGCTTGGCCTCGTCACCACCGGCCACGCCCAGCGCGGCGTTTCCTCAGGTCCGTCGCCGGGGGCTTCCAATCTGCATCTCGACGCCGGCCAACTTACGCCCGAGGCGCTGATCGCCGACATCGCCGACGGTTTCTACGTGACCGACCTGATCGGCATGGGCGTCAACATGGTGACCGGCGACTACAGCCGCGGCGCCTCCGGCTTCTGGATCGAGAACGGCAAGCGGGCGTTTCCGGTGAGCGAGGTCACCATCGCCGGCCATCTGCTCGACATCTTCCGCACGCTGACGCCCGCCAACGATCTCGAATTCCGTTACGGCACCAATGCGCCGACCGTGCGCCTGGAGGGCCTCACCGTTGCCGGCCAGTGACGGGCGCATGATCCCGAAAAGTGGGAACCGGTTTTCGGAAAAGATCATGCGCAAGCAAAATGTCAGGGACGGTATTTAATCAATGCAAGCGAATCAGGCCATGGCGCTGCGCGATTCCCTCGAAGCCGTGATGCGCGAGGCCGGCGAGCTTGCGCGCGTCACCTCGCGCGGGCCGTTCAAGCGCTGGACCAAGGGCGACGATAATTCGCCGGTCAGCGAAGGCGATATCGCGGTCAACGATTTCTTGCGCGCGCGGCTCACGCGGCTCGCGCCCGCGGCCGGCTGGCTGTCGGAGGAAACCGAAGACCACCTGCCCGGCCGCGCGATGGCGCTGGCCTGGATCGTGGATCCGATCGACGGCACCCGTGCCTATATCGCCGGCCGCGCCGACTGGACGATTTCAGTGGCGCTGGTCGAACACGGCCGCCCGGCGCTGGCCGCGCTCTATGCGCCGGTGACCGACGAGATGTTCCTCGCCGTCCGCGGCGAAGGCGCCACGCTCAACGGCGTCAGCATGGCGGCGAGCCGCGGCGACACGCTTGAACGCGCCCGGCTGGCCGGACCCAAGCGCTATCTCGACAGACTTTCCGGTTTGACCCCCAACATTCTGGCCCAGCCCAAGGTGCATTCGCTCGCCCTGCGGCTCACCCGCGTCGCGCATGGGCAACTCGATGCCGCCTTCGCCTCCGGCGGCAGCCATGACTGGGACCTTGCGGCGGCCGACCTTTTGGTGCACGAAGCCGGCGGCGTGATGACCGATTTTGCCGGCCGGGCGCTAAGCTACAATCGACCGCATGTCGTGCATGGCGCGCTGATTGCCGCCGGTCCCGCCCGCCATGGTACGCTCATCGATCTGTTGCGCGACCGCCAAGCCGAGTTCGCGTAAGCTTGGCCTCGCATCGCACACGTTCAACCTCGTTTGCACACCGTCGACAACGCCCATATGCGCTATTTCATCGTCCCCCTGCACCGCCTGCTCGACCCCGGCAGCGCGGGTCGGCGCTAGAACGGATGCCGATGCCATCATTCAGACGGATCGCCGCATCGCCCGCCTTCCAGGGCGCCGTTGGAACCGCGGCGGCGTGGTATCTGCGCCTGGTTTGGTACACCAGCCGCAAGACTCTCGAACCGGCGACGATCTACGATACCGTGCAGATGCCGGCGATCATCGCGATGTGGCACGGCCAGCATTTCCTGACGCCGTTCATCAAGCGCGACGAAGCCAAGCATCGTGCCAAGGTGCTGATCTCGCGCCACCGCGACGGCGAGATCAACGCGCGCGCCGCCGAACAGCTGGGCGTCGGCACCATTCGCGGCTCCGGCGCGCATAACGGCGAATTCAACCGCAAGGGCGGCGCCGCCGCCTTCAGCGAAATGCTCGATGCGCTCGCGCAGGGCTACAATGTCGCGCTCACCGCCGACGTGCCCAAGGTCTCACGCGTCGCCGGCCTCGGCGTCGTCAAGCTGGCGCAGCATTCCGGCCGGCCGATCTATCCAATAGCGATCGCGAGCAGCCGACGGATCGAACTCGATAATTGGGATCGGACCGCGATCAATCTTCCCTGCAGCCGGCTGGCGATGATAGCGGGCGACCCGATTTATGTTTCGCGCGACGCCGACGCTGCGACGCTGGAATCCGCCAGGCAACAAGTGGAGAGCGAGCTCAACCGGGTAACGGCGCGCGCCTACGACATCGCCGACCGCAAGCGGAGCCAGCAGCCGTGAGCGAACCGCTCCCCGTCGCGCTGCGCGCCTACCGGCTGCTGTCGGCGGCGGCGGTGCCGCTGGCGCCGTTCATGCTGGCGCGCCGGCTCAAGCGCGGCAAGGAACTGCGCGAGCGGCTCTCCGAGCGGCGCGGCGAAGCCCGCATCGCGCGCCCCGCGGGCGCGCTCGTGTGGCTGCATGGCGCCAGCGTGGGCGAGCTCGCCAGCGTGCTGCCGTTGATCGAGCGCATCGCCGCGCGCGGGGTCGGCATGCTGGTGACCACCGGCACCGTCACCTCGGGCGGGCTGGCCGAGCAGCGGCTGCCGGCCGGCGTGATCCATCAATTCGTGCCGCTCGACGCGCCGCGCTTCGTGCGCCGCTTCCTCGACCATTGGCAGCCTGATCTGGCGCTGCTGGTGGAATCCGATCTGTGGCCGAACATGATGATCGAGACATCGACGCGCAACGTGCCGATGATCCTGATCAATGGCCGGCTGTCGGAACGCTCGTTCCAGCGCTGGCGCTATTTGCCGAACACGATCGTCAATTTGCTGCGGCGGTTCGATCTTTGCCTCGCGCGCACGCCGGGCGACGCCGGGCGCTTCGGTGAACTGGGCGCGCCGCGCATTGTCACCACCGGCAATCTCAAGCTCGATGTGCCGGCGCCGCCCGCCGATTCGGCCGCGCTCGCGGCCTTGCGGGATGCGACCGCCGGCCGGCCAGTGATCGCGGCGGCATCCACCCATGCCGGCGAAGAGAGCATCGTGATCGAGGCGCACGCCCGCCTGCGCGCGAATTTCCCTGGCCTGCTGACGCTGATCGCGCCGCGCCATCCCGAGCGCGGCCCGGGCGTGGTCGAGATCGCGCGCGCGGCCGGGCTGCAAGCGGGCTTGCGCACGCGCGGCGAGCTGCCCAATGCTGCCACCGACATCTATGTGGCGGATACCGTGGGCGAGCTCGGTCTGATCTATCGCTTGGCGCCGGTCGTGTTCGTTGGCGGCTCGCTAGTCCGCCATGGCGGCCAGAACCCGATCGAGGCCGCCAAACTCGGCGCCGCCATCCTGCACGGTCCGCATGTCTGGAATTTTGCCGAGCTCTACGCCGCGCTCGATCACGCCCACGGCGCCGAACTGGTCACCGACGCCGATCGGCTCACCGCGGGCTTAAGCGCCTGGCTCGGTGACCCGGCCGCGCGCGCACGCGTCGCCGATGCCGCGCGCACGACGGTGGAAGGCTTAAGCGGCGCGCTCGAGCGCACACTGCAATCGCTTGAGCCTTATTTGATGCAGCTTGCGCTGCGCCAGCGAGCCGACCATGCGTGACCCGGCCTTCTGGTGGCGCAAGGATTCTCTCGCCGCCGGCCTGCTCGCGCCGCTGGGCGCCGCCTATGGCGCCATCGCCGCGCGGCGCATGGCCGGGCCCGGCGCGCGCGCTGCGCTGCCGGTGCTGTGCGTGGGAAATTTCACGCTCGGCGGCGCCGGCAAGACGCCGACCGTCATGGCGCTTGCGAAAATGCTGCAGCAGGCGGGCGAGCGCCCCTGTTGTCTCAGTCGCGGCTATGGCGGCAGTCTCGCCGGTCCCAAGCTCGTCGACGCCCATGCCGATCGCGCTGCGCAAGTCGGCGACGAAGCGCTGCTGCTGGCACGCGTGGCGCCGACCGTGGTGGCGCGCGACCGCGTCGCCGGCGCGCAAGCAGCCGCCGCTTCCGGCGCCAGCATCGTCATCATGGACGACGGCTTGCAGAACGCGGCGCTCGTGAAGGATTTCACTTTGGCGGTGGTCGACGGCCGGCGCGGCATCGGCAACGGCAAGGTGTTTCCGGCCGGGCCGTTGCGCGCGCCGCTCGTGAGCCAGCTCGCGCGCAGCGATGCGCTGCTGGTGGTGGGCGAGGCTGCGGGAGCCGGCGACGCCGTTGCTGCCGCCACCGCGCGCGGCTTGCCGGTGTTCCATGGCCGCTTGGTGCCCGACCCGGCCGCGGTCATGGCGCTGAAGCCGCGGAAGGTTCTCGCCTTTGCCGGCATCGGCGATCCGGAGAAGTTTTTCGCAACCGTCGCGCAAGCCGGCATCGCCATCGCGCAGCGCAAGGCCTTCGGCGACCATCACCGCTACAGTGGCGAGGAAGGCGCTGGACTGGTCATGCAGGCCGAGCACGATGGACTTGCGCTATTGACCACCGAGAAGGATCGCGCGCGCATGGCGGGCGAGCCGCTGCTGGCGGCGCTCGCCGCGCGCGCGCATGTGCTGCCGGTCACGCTGGTGGTGGACGAAGCCGACGACTTGCGGCGGCTGGTGCTGGCGAAAGTGCGCAGCTAGCTACTTGCCGCGCGGCGCCTGATGGCGCTGCAACACCGCCTCCGGCGAGGCATAAGCCTCCTGCAGTTCGACGCTCCAGTATTTGAGCTCCTCGAGCGGGATCGGCACGCCGGTCACCGCACAGCGCACAAAGGCGCCCGGGCGCACCACGCGAAAATCGCCATCGAGGTATTTGACCTCGGCCTCGCCGTTCATCGGCGACGAGCGATCGTAGCGATTTAGCAAAAGCGGCCTCCGTTCTCGGTCCGGCTTGGGGCGTGGCTTTTTTACCTGCGCCTGATTTTATCTGAAAACCGGTTCCCACTTTTCGGGATCATGCGCCCAAGATAGTCGTTCGGCGGCGCAAACGAAACCCATAAAACTATGCCCCAAACAGACTGCCCTGCCCGCTTGGGCCCTCGCCGCTGCCGCGCAGGCGCGGCTTTGCACTTGGCTTGGGCCGCGCCGCGGCCGGCGCAGCCGCGCCCTCGCCGTCCGCTACCGCGGCGACGCGGCCGTCGAAGAATTCAATATCGAGCCGCATGCGACTGCTGACGGCGGCAGCGCTGCGCAGCGGATGGCCGTCGCCGTCGCGCACCAGCGCAAAGCCGCGCGCGAGCACGCCCTGGTATGAAAACGCTTTGAGCAATTGTTCAGCGCTGCGCACGCGATCCCAACGCCGCTGCAGATAGTTCTCGCGTGCGAGTTTGGCGCGCTTGGCGAGGGCGATGACAATTTCGCTGCTGCGAGCGAGTCGTACTTTGAGCAGCCGCGGCGACAGCTTGGCGGCGACGCTGGTGAGATGGGTGTGGTGGATTTGCGCATTGGCGCGCAACGCGCGCGGTAGTCTTTCCGCACAGGCGTCGAGCCGCTGGCGCGGCATTGCCAGCAATTCGTCGCGTGCTGGCAATGCGCGTGCCGCCGAGCGCAATTCGGTGCGGCGCAGCTCGATGCCGCGCTGCCAAGATCTGATCTGACGCGCGCCCAGCGCGGCGAGCGACGCCATCAGTTCGGAGCGCACCGGCACCGCGATTTCGGCGGCGGCGGTGGGCGTGGGCGCGCGCCGGTCGGCGGCGAAATCGATCAGCGTCACGTCAGTCTCGTGGCCGACCGCGGAAATCAGCGGGATCAAGCTTTCGGCCGCCGCCCGCACCACGATCTCCTCGTTGAACGACCACAGGTCCTCGAGCGAGCCGCCGCCGCGCGCCACGATAATCAGATCGGGCCGCGGCAGCGCCCCGCGTTCGGGCAGCGCGTTGAAGCCGTTGATCGCGTTGGCGACCTCAGCGGCGGAAGTTTCACCCTGCACCCGCACCGGCCACACCAGCACGCGGCGCGGGAAGCGGTCGGCCAGCCGATGCAGGATGTCGCGGATGACGGCGCCGGTCGGCGATGTCACCACGCCGATCACCTCGGGCAGGAACGGCAGCAGCTGCTTGCGCGCCTCGTCGAATAGGCCCTCGGCGGCGAGCTTCTTCTTGCGCTCCTCCAACAGCTTCATCAGCGCGCCGACGCCGGCGGGCTCCAGACTGTCGATGACGAGCTGATATTTCGAGGAGCCGGCGAAGGTGGTGAGCTTGCCCGATACGATGACGTCGAGGCCCTCTTCGGGCTTCACCCGCATGCGGCCGTAGACGCCCTTCCAAATCACGGCTTCGAGCACCGCCTTGTCGTCCTTGAGGCGGAAATAGCAGTGCCCGGAGGGCGACGGCCCTTTGAAGCCGGACACCTCGCCGCGCACCCGCACGAAGCCGTAGGCGTCCTCGACCGTGCGCTTGAGCGCCGCCGACAGCTCGGAGACGGACCATTCCACAACGTTCTTGAGGGCGGAGTCTGACATGAGGGCCGAATCTCTTGCGGGTGCGAGGCACCATGCTACACCAACCGGCGACCACCCCCTAAAGGCCGGCCCGCACCTCGCATGAACATCCTGATCCTCGGTTCCGGCGGACGCGAGCACGCGCTGGCCTGGAAGATGGCGGCCAGCCCGCTCGCCGATAAGCTCTATTGCGCGCCCGGCAATGCCGGTATCGCGGCCGAGGCGCAATGCGTGGCGCTCGATCTCGCCGACCATGCCGCGGTGATCGCCTTTGCCAAGGCGAACAAGATCGACCTGGTGGTGGTGGGGCCCGAGCTGCCGCTGTGCGCCGGCATCGTCGACGATCTGGAAGCTGCCGGCATCAAGGCGTTCGGCCCGAGCAAATGGGCGGCGCGGCTGGAAGGCTCCAAGGGCTTCACCAAGGATCTGTGCAAGGCCAACAAGATTCCGACCGCGGCCTATGCGCGCTTCAAGAGTGCCGCGCCCGCCAAGGACTATATGCGCAAGATGGGCGCGCCGATCGTGGTGAAGGCCGATGGCCTCGCCGCCGGCAAAGGCGTGGTGGTGGCGGACACCATCCAAGAAGCCGAAGCCGCCATCGACATGATGTTCGACGGCGGATTAGGCGTGCCGGCCTGGGAGATCGTGATCGAGGATTGCCTGATCGGCGAGGAAGCCTCGTTCTTCGCGCTGTGCGACGGCGACACCGCGATCGCGCTTGCTTCGGCGCAGGACCACAAGCGCGTGTTCGATGGCGACAAGGGGCCCAACACCGGCGGCATGGGCGCTTATTCGCCGGCGCCGATCATGACGCCGGTGATGAACCAGCGGGTGATGGACGAGATCATTCATCCGACCGTGCGCGCGATGAAAGCGCTGGGCGCGCCTTTCAAGGGCGTGCTGTTCGCCGGCCTGATGATCACCCAGGATGGCCCGCAGCTGATCGAATACAATGTCCGCTTCGGCGATCCGGAATGCCAGGTGCTGATGCTGCGGCTGATGTCGGACTTGATCCCGGCGTTGGTGGCCGCGCGCGACGGGCAATTGAAGAATTTCGATCTGCGCTGGTACGGCGACGCCGCGCTCACGGTGGTGATGGCGGCTAAGGGCTATCCCGGCAGTTACGCCAAGGGCTCGGTGATCGAGGGGCTCAACGAGGCTGCACAAATCGAAGGCGTCGAAGTCTTCCACGCGGGCACCAAGGCGGACGGCACCCGCATTCTCGCCAATGGCGGACGCGTGCTGAATATTTGTGCGCGCGGCAAGAACGTGCACGAAGCGCAGCAGCGTGCCTACTCCGCAGTCGATCGTATCCAGTGGCCGGACGGATTCTGCCGCCGCGACATCGGCTGGCGAGCAGTGCTGCGCGAAAAATAATCAGCACGACGAAAAAACTCTCACGGCGACTGTGGCGAAAGCTCGCCTATTCCGGTTGCATAGACGAATTGCCAATCCAAATTCGGAATGCCGCCTATGCGTCGTCGTCGATGCGGCGTGGCCCGCCGATTGCATTGTGACACTCGGGCGACGGGCCCATGACGCAGGAGATGCAAGATGAAAAAGCTGTTGATCGCAGTAACGCTGGCGACGCTGGCCGCTTCGTCGGCTTTCGCCAAGACCCCCCGTTCGCAAAGCTCGGCCGACGCCATCGCCGCCGATTCGTATACGGTGATCGCCTACGGTCGGGTGGTCGGTCGGGACCCGGATCCGAACGTTCGGCTGGAACTGATGCGGGATGCGGGACTGCTCGGCGACTAAGCCCGTAACTTCTGTCGACAACCGTCGCAAAGCCCGGCCTCGCGCCGGGCTTTGTTTTTGCGCGGCTGTCCTCGGCCGGCGCGAGCGGGCATACTGTGGCCAATGTCGCCGTTCGAATGCCGAGTAACCCATGCCCGATCTCGCCGACCTGTTCCCAGATTTTGCCTCGCACTGGATCGACACCGCCGCCGGCAAGATATTCGCACGCGCTGGCGGCAGCGGGCCGCCGCTGTTGCTGCTGCACGGCTATACCCAGACCCATGTGATGTGGCACCGCGTGGCGCCCGTCCTGGCGCAGCGCTTCGCGCTGGTGATCCCGGACTTGCCCGGCTACGGCTGGTCGGCGGTGCCGGAGGCGGACCTAGCGCACGCGCCCTATGACAAGCGCTCGATGGCCAAGGTGATGATCGAGCTCATGGAGCAGCTCGGCCATGTGCATTTCCGCTTGGCCGGCCACGACCGCGGCGGCCGCGTCGCTTATCGCTTGGCGCTCGACCATCCCGCCCGCGTCGCGCGCATGGCGGCGCTCGACATCGTGCCGACCTACGACATGTGGCACGGCATGGACCGCAATATGGCGATAAAGGTGTGGCACTGGCCGTTCCTGGCGCAGCCGGCGCCGCTGCCGGAAATGCTGATCTCGAAAGCGCCGGTCGAGTATCTGGAATGGAAGATGGCGAGCTGGACCAAGGCCAAGAATCTATCCGCCTTCGATGCGCGCGCGCTCGATCACTACCGTGCGGCCTTTGCCGATCCGCTGCGCATCCATGCCCATTGCGAGGACTACCGCGCCGGCCGCGGCGCCGACCTTGAGCACGACGAGGCCGACCGCGCGGCGGGCAAGACGATTCCCTGCCCGCTGCTGGCGCTGTGGGGCTCGGCCGGCATTCCGAACGAGACCGGCGGGCCGCTCAAGATCTGGCAGCAATGGGCGCCGCAGGCTACCGGCAAGCCGGTTGACTCCGGCCATTTCCTCACCGAGGAAAACCCCGACGCCACCGCCAAGGCGCTAGTTGATTTCTTCACTGCCGGCTGACGGCAGGAGACTTGCAGCCAGGAGACTTGCAGCCAGGAGACTTGCAGCCAGGAGACTTGCAGAATGCAACCCGTGCTTCGGCTTTACGAAGATGTCCTGTCCAGTGCCGAGAATGTCGAGTTCCAATTGGCGCCGTTGCCGCGCTTTATTTTTGTGGTGCATGGCACCGCCACCATCGACGGCAAACCCGTGAACGAAGGCGAGGCCTGGCAGGGCGAAGGCGCCGCCACGGTGAAGCCGGGCGCCGCCGGCGTCACCTGCTGGCGCTGGGAACTCGCGCGCGGCGATCAAGGCAGCACGGTGGCCTGCGCGCCCGGCATGATCACGCACGAGAAGCTCAGCGCGTTCCTCGAGACTTTGCCGAAGGGCGAATTGCTGATGCGCGGCGACAGCGTGGCCTTTCCGCCCGGCGGCTGCGCTTATCTGCATCGCCACCAGGGCCCGGGCATCCGCTGCCTGGTCGAGGGCGGCATCCGCGTCGACACCCACGGCCGCTCGAGTTCGTACGGACCAGGCGGCGCTTGGTACGAATCCGGACCTGACGCCGTGTTCGCGCAGGCCGCCGCCGACAAGCCCAGCCGCTTCATCCGGGTGATGATTTTGCCGCGCGAGTTGGTTGGCAAGAGCTCGATCCAGTACGCCAACGAGGACGACAAGGCGAAGCCGAAGCGGCAAAGCTACAAGATCTACGCCGACGCGCCGATCGCGTCCGGGGCGAAGAAGTGACCGCCCTTCCCTCTCCCTGCGTGCGGGGAGAGGGTGGCGAGCGAAGCGAGCCGGGTGAGGAGGCATCGCGATTGTGCACAACGTCGACGCCCCCTCACCCGACGTCCTCGCATTCGCTCGGACGTCGACCTCTCCCCGCACGCGGGGAGAGGTGAAGAAGGGACCATGACCAACATCGATCGCCAGCAGGCTTTTTCCGGCACCAAGGAGGCCGCGGGCACGCTGCGCCTCGATGCGGCGCGGCTTGCAGCCTATCTGGCGCAGCATGTGCAAGGCTTCGCCGGCCCGCTGACGGTCAAGCAATTCAAAGGCGGCCAGTCGAACCCGACCTATCTGCTGGAGACGTCGGCGCGGCGCTATGTGCTGCGCCGCAAGCCGCCCGGCAAGCTGCTGCCGTCGGCGCATGCGGTCGACCGCGAATATCGCGTAACCCGCGCGCTGCACGCGCAAGGCTTTCCAGTGGCCGAGCCGCTTATTCTTTGCGCGGACGACAGCATCGCCGGCACGCCGTTCTATCTGATGAGCTTCGTCGACGGCCGCGTGTTCTGGGAACCGCAGATGCCGGGTTCCAACGTTGCGGAGCGCGCCGCGGTCTATGACGCGATGAATGCCACCATCGCGCGGCTGCATTCGTATGACCCGGCCAAGATCGGCCTTGCCGACTTCGGCAAGGGTGAGAACTATGTCGCGCGCCAGATCGATCGCTGGTCGAAGCAGTATCGCGCCTCGCAGACCGAGACCATCGACGCCATGGAGCGGTTGATCGAGTGGCTGCCGGCGCATATTCCGCCGGGCGGGGCGCCGCGGCCGGTGCATGGCGACTACCGGCTCGACAATCTGATTGTCGCGGCGGCTGCGCCGAAGATCGTGGCCGTGCTCGATTGGGAATTGTCCACGCTCGGCGATCCGCTGGCCGATTTCACCTATCACCTGATGGCCTGGCACATGCCGCATTCCGAAAGCGCGGCCGGCACCGGCTCGCTGGTCGGCCACGACATCGCAGCGCTCGGCATCCCGTCCATGGCGGATTATGTGGACGCTTACGTTAAACGCACCGGGCTCGATCCGCGCCCGCATCTTCCGGTTTATCTCGCCTATAATTTTTTCCGCATCGCCGCCATTCTGCAGGGCATCATCGGCCGTGTGCGCGACGGCACCGCGACCTCCGAATTCGCGCCGGCCAAGGCCGAGATGATCCGCCCGCTCGCCGACAAGGCGTGGGAATTCGCGCGCGACGCCGGCGCGCGCTGACCGTCACGGTCAACAAATCCTTTCACCGCACCGCCGAATTTCACACGATCGCGATGCGTTTAATTGAGACCCGCGCCCTACGATGCCAGCAATCGAGAAAGGCATCATTTCATGAGCGCCGCCAGTATAGGTATCCAAGTCATCACGCCGAAGACCGGAACATCGGCCCAATCGCGGCCGCAGCAGCAGGCCAACGACCGCGACGTCGACAATGCGCCGGCGGCCAAGCAGGCGCCGCCGCCGCCCGGCATGGGCAAGTTCGTCGACAAGACCGTCTAGGTCGCATCCTTTTGCTTTGGTTTTTTGTCAGCGCCGCGCGGCGAAGAAGTCGCGCAGCAGGCCTGCGCATTCGCTCTCATTGATGCCGCCATAGACCTCCGGCCGGTGATGGCAGGTGGGCGCCGCGAAGAAGCGCACGCCGTGCTCCACCGCCCCGCCTTTCGGATCGGCCGCGCCGAAATAAAGCCGGCGAATGCGCGCGAACGACATCGCGGCGGCGCACATGGCGCAGGGCTCCAGTGTGACATAGAGATCGCAATCGGTGAGGCGCTCGCTTGCGAGCGCCGCTGCCGCCGCGCGAATGGCGAGCAATTCCGCATGGCCGGTGGGATCGCGCAGCTCGAGCGTGCGGTTGCCGGCGCGCGCGACGACCTCGCCATTGCGCACCACCACGCAGCCGACCGGCACCTCGCCGCGGTGCCCCGCGGCGCGGGCTTCATCGATGGCGATTTGCATGAAGGATGGGGCGGGCATTGTTACGCTTGCTGTTGGTCATGTCCGGCACTCGGGCCCGGCTCCGCCGGCCCGAGCATAAGCCTTGTGCCGGGTGTCCACGCCTATATACACGGTCCGCAAGCAGGACGTGGATGGCCGAATTAGGCGAATGGGCAAAGAAACCAATAAAGAAATTCCCGGCGAGCGCATCGCCAAGGTGATGGCGCGGGCCGGGCTGGCCTCGCGCCGCGAGGCGGAGGCGTGGATCGCCGCCGGGCGGGTGGCCGTCAACGGCGCGGTGATTTCCTCACCGGCGCTCAACGTCACGCCGTCTGACCGCATCGCTGTGGACGGCATGCCGCTACGGCAGCGCGAGCGCACGCGGCTGTTCCTCTACAACAAACCGCGCGGCCTGGTGACCACCCATTCCGACCCGCAAGGGCGGCCGACCATCTTCGGCGCGCTGCCTAAAAACCTGCCGCGGCTGATCAGCATCGGCCGGCTCGACATCAACACCGAAGGCCTGCTGCTGCTCACCAACGACGGCGGGCTGGCGCGCGTGCTCGAGCTGCCGGCCACCGCCTGGCTGCGCCGCTATCGCGTGCGCGCGAACGGCCGCGTCACGCAAGAGGCGCTCGACAAGCTGCGCGGCGGCATCACCGTCGAGGGCGTGCGCTACGGGCCGATCGAGGCGACGCTCGACCGCGAACAGGGCGCCAATGCCTGGCTCACTTTTGCCATCCGCGAGGGCAAGAACCGCGAGGTGCGCAAGGTTCTGGAGACGCTGGGGCTGCGCGTGAACCGGCTGATCCGGGTCGCGTTCGGGCCGTTCCAGCTGGGCGACCTGGACGAAGGGGCGGTGAAGGAAGTCGAGACGCAAGCGCTGCGCACGGAGATTGGCGAAAAGATTACCGCCGAGGCGCAGGCGGATTTCGATGCGCCACTGATCGACCATGAGCCGAAGGCCCCTCCCCGTCATTTCGGGGCGCGGGCGCCTCACGATGACGGATCGACAAAGAAGCGCGGCCGCGACGACAAGAAGGAATCGAGCGGCACACGCAATTTCAAAAAGCGATCGCAACAACGCCGCGATCGTTCCGGCGGACCGCGTCCGTCGAGGCCAAAATAGCGCATGATCCCGAAAAGTGGGAACCGGTTTTCGGACAAGATCATGCGCAGGAAAGGACTCTAATGCGCGTCGTCGGCGGCCGCCTGCGTTCGCGCCCGATCGCCGGGCCGAAATCGGATGGCTTGCGCCCGACCGCCGACCGCCTGCGCGAAGCGCTGTTCAACATCCTGGTGCATGCTTACGGCGATCCGGTGATGGGCGCGCGCGTGCTCGACCTGTTCGCCGGCACCGGCGCGCTCGGCATCGAGGCGGTCTCGCGCGGTGCGGCTTACGTGCTGTTCGTCGACGACGGCGTCGAGGCGCGTTCATTGCTGCGCAACAACACCGAGACCCTCGGCCTCGGCGGCGTCACCCGGATTTTTCGGCGTGATGCAACCAAGCTCGGTCCAGTCTATCCGCTCGAGCCGTTCTCGCTCGCGTTCCTCGATCCGCCCTACGGCAAGGGCCTGGCCGAGAAGGCGCTCGCCGCCGCGCACGCAGGCGGCTGGTTTGTGCCCAACGCCCTTGTCGTGGTCGAGGAAGCGGCGGATGCCGGCTTCGCCGCGCCGGACGGCTTTACCGAGTTGGAGCGGCGCCGCTACGACGATACGGAATTTGTGTTTTTGCGGCACACGTGAGCGTCAGCGCCGCCCGAACAACCGCTCGATGTCGGTGAGCTTGAGTTCCACATAAGTCGGCCGGCCGTGGTTGCACTGGCCGGAATTGGGAACCTCTTCCATCTCGCGCAGCAGCGCGTTCATTTCTTCCGGCTTGAGCCGGCGCCCGGCGCGCACCGAGCCGTGGCAGGCCATGGTCGCCGAGACGTGCAGCAACCGCCGCTCCAGCGGCAGGCTGTCGTCCCATTCCGCCATGTGCTCCGCGAGGTCACAAACGAGCCCCCGCACATTGACCTCGCCAAGCAAAGCCGGCGTTTCGCGCACCGCCACCGCGCCCGGCCCGAACGGCTCGATGGCCAAGCCGAAACGGGCAAGCTCGTCCGCGCGCTGGCCAAGCCGGGCGGCGTCGGCCTCGTCGAGTTCGACGATTTCCGGGATCAGCAGGATCTGGCGCGCGACGCCTGATTTTTCGATCGCCGCCTTCATGCGCTCGTAGACGATGCGTTCATGCGCGGCATGTTGATCGACGATGATGAGCCCGTCGCGGGTCTGCGACACGATGTAGGTCTCGTGCACCTGGGCGCGGGCGGCGCCAAGTGGCCGCGCGATCAGGTCGCCCGCCGGCTCGAAGCTCTCGATGCGCGCGTCGGCGGCCGGCTCGCCCACCTCGAAGGCGGCTTGCGCGGCTTCGGCGAAGCCGAGCGCGGCGCCGCCACGTATGGGCACGAAGGCGCGCGGGTCGGGCCGCGACGGCGAACGCCGCCAATCATATCCGCCGCGGCGCGGAACGCCGAGTGGCCGGAATGCCGCGATGGTGGCGCCGCCGCCGGTTGTTGCCGCGCGCTGACCTTCGCGCGCCAACGACTCTTTCAGCGCGCGCACGATCAAGCCGCGCACCAGCGCGCCATCGCGGAAACGCACTTCGGTTTTCGCCGGATGCACATTGACGTCGACCTCGCGCGCATCGAGCGTGACGAACAATGCCAGCAGCGGATGGCGGTCGCGCGGCAGGTAATCGGCATAGGCCGCGCGCACCGCGCCGACCAGCAGCTTGTCGCGCACCGGGCGGCCATTGACGAACAGATACTGCCCGAGCGTGTTGGCGCGCGACAGCGTCGGCAGCCCGGCAAAACCTTGCAAGCGCACGCCCTCGCGCTCGGCATCGATGGCGATGGCATTGACGCGGAAGTCGGCGCCCAGCACGTCGCCGAGCCGCGCCAGGCGGTCGCCGTCTGCCGCTGGCCCCCACGTCACGGCTAAGCGCTCCTCGCCCGCCAGCGTGAAGGCGACGTCGGGTCGGCTCATCGCCAGCCGCCGCACCACCTCGCGCACCGCTTCCGCCTCGCTGCGGTCGGTCTTCAAGAATTTCAGTCGCGCCGGCGTCGCATAGAACAGGTCGCGCACCTCGACCGTGGTGCCCTGCCCGAGCGCGGCGGGCTTGATCTCGGATTTCGTTCCGGCATCGAGGACAAGCGTCCAGGCGTGCGGTTCGCTGGCGTGGCGCGTGGTGATCGCAAGCCGCGCCACCGCGCCGATCGAGGGCAGCGCCTCGCCGCGAAAGCCGAGGGTGCGGATCGACAGCAGATCGTCGCCGGGAAGCTTGGAAGTGGCGTGGCGGTCGACGCTGAGCTCGAGATCGGCGCGCGTCATGCCCTCGCCGTCGTCGGTGACGCGGATCAGCCGGCGGCCGCCGCCGTCGGTGAGCACGTCGATACGGCGCGCGCCGGCATCGAGCGCGTTTTCGACCAGTTCCTTGACCACGCTCGCCGGCCGCTCGACCACCTCGCCGGCGGCGATGCGGTTGACGATGGCTTCGGACAGCTGGCGGACGGGCATTGGGACGGCCTGATTCGGATTCGGGCCGACTCTATCGGCGCGGGATGGCGACCGCGAGGCAAAGGCCGGAGCTACCCCCGCTATTCCAACCCCGGCTTGCCGCCGCGCAGGCTTTTTATGCCGGAACGGTGCTTCTTGGACTCCAGGCGCCGCCGTTTCGCGGCCTTGGTCGGCTTGGTGGCGCGGCGCGGCACCGGCTTAACCGCCGCCTCGCGGATCAAGTCAAACAGCCGCTCGCGCGCATCGGCGCGGTTGCGCTCCTGGGTGCGGTGCCGCTGCGCGATGATGACGATGACGCCGTCCTTGGTCAGCCGTTTGCCGGCGAGCCGCATCAGCCGCAGCGCGACATCGTTGGACAGCGACGGCGACCGCCGCACGTCGAAGCGCAGCTGCACCGCCGACGACACCTTATTGACGTTCTGCCCGCCCGGCCCGGAGGACCGCACGAAGCTCTCCGACAATTCGGATTCGTCGATCGAGATGGTGTCGGTGACGCGGAGCATGGCCGCTAGCCGCCCGTCAAATACTTCTTCGCCAGCAGCTTGCCCTCTTCCACCGCCGGCTGATCGAAGGCGTCGAGCCCAAGCAGATGCGCGGCGATGATGGTCTCCAGCATGAAATGCATCAGCAATTCACCGAGGCTCGCCTCGTCGAGCCGATCGAGCGCGATGCTGCGCACCGGGCAGCCGTTCTTGGCGAGCGTTTCGGCGGTGGCGCGGGCTTCCGCCGCTACCAGATCGCCGATGGTTTTGCCACCAAAGTCGGACTCACCGGCGAGCTTGGCGAGTTCGCCGTCCATGCGCGGCCCCAACCCCGCGCTGGCGACGCTGATGACGGTGAACAGTTTGTCGCGCGGCCCGCCAAGGTAGAGTTGCACTTGGCTGTGCTGATCGACCGGCCCGAGCGCCGCCACCGGCGTCGTGCCCTTGCCGTTCTTGCCGAGGCTCTCGGCCCAGAGCTGCACATACCAGCGCGTGAAGCGTTCCAGCCGGTCGGAATAGGCCATCAGCACGCTGATGCTCTTGCCCTTGCTCTCGGCTAGCGAGACGGCGAGCGCGGCGCCGAGCGCGGCCGGTACTTCCGCCGCCGGTTTCTTCGCCAGCACCGGCGCCAGTGCTGCGCCGGCACCTTTGCGGATGGCGGCGATGTCGAGGCCGAGCGCGGCCGCTGGCAGCAGGCCGACATTGGTGAGCGCCGAGAAGCGGCCGCCGACATTTGCGTCGTGATCGAACATCGCCACCTGATGCGCGGCCAACAGATCGCGCAACCCGTTGCGCTTGCCCGCTTTGACCTGCTCGCTGATGCCGAGGAAAGACGTGCGCGCGTCGAGCCCGGCCAGTTTGAGCGCCGACAGCGAGGCGATGGTCTGCATCAAGGTTTCGGCGGTGCCGCCCGATTTCGAAATCGCCACGAAGCGCGTGCTGGCGAGCGGCAGCTTTGCCAGCATGGTCTCGAAGCTGAGCGGATCGAGATTGTCGATGAAATGCAGGCGCGGGGCGGCGCACAGGCTGCCGACGCCCGGCACCGCGTAGCCGGCAAGCTGCGCCAGCGTCTGGCCGCCGAGGCTGGAACCGCCGGTGCCGAGGATGACAATGTCGCTGGCGCCCTCGCCCAGCCGGCGGGCGGCGGCACGGATGGACGCCAAGTCGTCCTGCTTTTCCGGCAGCCGCATTAGCGGCAGGCCGCCGTCGGCATGGCGCGCCCGCAGCCAGTCAAGCGCAGCTTGGGTGCGGCCGAGCGCCGCGTTCAGCGCGTCGTCAGCGACACCGTGCGGCCCGATGCGCTGCTCGCGCGCGCGGTCGATGGATTGGACGATTGCCATGGACGTTTCACCGCTCCGACGGCCCAGGATTTGCGTAGCTATTTGCCTAGAGTCGCGCGCCCGGCGCAACGGCCGAAACAGCGCGGGCCTGACTACTCGGTTCCGCTCGAGGTCAAGCCGACCGGCCGGCCGGCTACGGTGACCAGCATGCCGCCGCCATAGAGGCGCTTGGCCACCCGCTTGGCATCGGCAATCGTGACCGCGTCGATCATGGCGCCGCGGCGCTGGATATAGTCGATGCCGAGATTGTCGAGCTGGATCTGCGTGAGCTGCGCGGCGATCTTGCCTGAGCTGTCGAGGGTGAGCGCGTAGGCGCCTTTGAGAAACGACTTGGCCGCCGCCATTTCGTCGGCGGTCGGACCGTCCTCGGCCATGCGCTTGGTCTCGAGCTCGATGATCGCCAGCGCGTCACCGGTGCGGTCGGCGCGGGTGGCGGTGCCGCCGATCACGACCGCGGCGCGCTTGAACCACATCAGGCTATCGGAGACGCCGTAAGCCAACCCACGCTTTTCGCGCACTTCCTTGTAGAGGCGCGAGGAGAAACTGCCGCCGCCCAGGATGTGATTGACGATATAAGCGGCCATGAAATCGGGATCGTTGCGTGCAATCCCTTGCCCCCCGAAGGTGACCACCGCCTGCGGCACGTCGACATTGATGACGATGCGGCGGCCGAGCCCGCGCGGGCTCGCAGTGGCGACCGGCTTGAGGTCGTTCTTCGCCGGCAGACCGGCGAAGGCGCGATCGATCAGCTCCCCCGCGGTCTTGGCATCGACGTCGCCGACGATCGAGATTGTCAACTCGTTGCGCGCGAACACGCGGCGCACATAATCGCGCATGTCGTCGGCGGTGATGCGCGGCACCGTCTCCAGCGTGCCCTTGCTCTCGCGGCCATAAGGATGGCCCGGGAAAGCGGTCTGCCACCAGCTGCGGCTGGCGAGATCGTTCGGATTGGTGGTGTCGCGGCGCAACGAAGAGAGCTCCTGCCCGCGCACCCGCTCGATCGCCTCGGCGTCGAAACGCGGCGCCGTCAGCGCGAGCCGCAACAGGTCGAACGCCTCCTCGCGATGCTCGTTGAGCGCACGCAGCGAGCCGCGAAAATCGTCGCGGCCGACATGGAAGCTGAGCTCGATGGCGTGGCTCTCCAGCCGCTCGTGGAAGGTCTTGCCGTCGAGGTCGCCGGCGCCCTCGTCGAGCAGGTCGGCCGCCAAGTTGGCGGCGCCCGACTTTTCCGCGTCGTCCTGGCTGGAGCCACCATGGAAGGCGTAGTTGAGCGAGACCAGCGGGACGGTCTGTTCACGCACCAGCCAGGCCTCGATGCCGGCGGGGCTGACGATCTTTTCGATCGTCATCGCCGAGGCGACGGGCGCCGCCGTCAGCAGCGCAAGCGCGGCGAGCGCGATCGCAGCCAACATCCGCGTCATGACCGCTTCTCCGCCGCTGGGCTCACATCTTTGATCAGGTGGCCGGTGACCGAGCGCCGCTTGTCGAGCCATTGACGGGCGGCGTCCTGCACTTGGCTCGCGGTGACGGCGCGGATGCGGTCCGGCCAGCGGCGCACGTCGTCGACGGTGGCGCCGGTCATCAACGCGGCGCCGTACCAGCGCGCCATACTGGCTTGGTTATCCTGCGCAAAAATCGCGTCGGCGATCATCCGGAATTTGGTGCGCTCCAATTCCTCGGCCGACACGCCCTTATCGATCACTTGCGCGATCACGGCGTCGGCTTCTGCCTCGAGCTGCGGCAGCGTGATGCCCTGGCGCGGCGCGCCGTAAACGCCAAACTTCGACATATCGAGCGCGGAGCTGTCGTAGCCTGCCCCCGCCATGACCGCGATCGGCTTGTCCACTACCAGCGCGCGATAGAGCCGGCTGTTGGAGCCTGACCCAAGAATATGCGCGAGCACCTCCAGCGCTTCCGACTCGCCGGGCTTGGCGGTGGCGAACGACGGCACCAGATAGGTGCGCTGGATCATCGGCTGCTCGACGCGCGCGTCGGCGAGCGTGAGCGAGCGCGCCGCCACCGGCGGCGGCTCCTGCGGCCGCTGGCGCGGCAATATCGTGGCGTGGCGCGCGACCTTGCCGTAGGTTTCCTCGGCGAGCTTGCGCGCCGTCTCCGGATCGACGTCGCCGGCGATCACCACCACCGCGTCGTTCGGCCCATAGAAGCGGCGGTAGAAGCCGATGGCATCGTCGCGGCTGAGCTGCTCCATCTCGTGCCGCCAGCCGATCACCGGCTTGCCATAGGGATGGTTGAGGAACAGCGCGGCGTCGATCTGCTCGCCGAGCCGCGCGCGCGGATTATTGGCGACGCGCTGGTTCTGCTCCTCGAGGATCACGTTGCGCTCCGGCAGCACCACCGCATCGGTGAGTTGCAGGCCGGTCATGCGGTCGGCTTCGAACTCCATCACCGTCTTGAGCTGCTCGCGCGGCACGCGCTGGAAATAACCGGTGTAGTCGCTTGAAGTGAAGGCGTTTTCCTGGCCGCCGAGCGCTGCGACCACGCGCGAGAACCGCCCGGTCGGATTCTTCGCCGTGCCCTTGAACATCAGATGTTCGAGGAAATGCGCCAGCCCCGATTTGCCCGGCGTCTCGTCGGCGGCGCCGACCTTGTACCAGATCATGTGGGT
>Ga0208079_1000247_pt1 | contig 30423 bp, 28 predicted proteins | sample NGESurdeep092012_5_FD_184474 | JGI IMG/M metagenome (GOLD analysis project Ga0208079, IMG submission 184474) | Arctic peat soil microbial communities from Barrow, Alaska - NGEE Surface sample 210-2 deep-092012 (SPAdes) | ecosystem: Environmental > Terrestrial > Soil > Wetlands > Peat ... | reverse complement strand
TCGGCCTGATCAACAATAATCAGTTGTTTCGAATTAAAACGAGTAAGCTGCCTGGCAATTTCTGAGCCGATTGAACCGGCTCCTCCTGTCACAAGAATTGTTTTACCAACCAGTCCTGTTTGAATTTTATGGAGATCAAGAGTTATGGGGTCTCTGGCCAGCAGATCTTCAAATTTGACTTTTTTAAGGTTTTTTACTTCAAGATGGCCGTTCATCCACGTATCAAATGAAGGTGTATCAAGGATCTCACAGCCAAATTCGATCATAGATTCGATTACCTCTTTTTTCTTAGCCGGTTCAATTTTATTTATAGCGATTATAAAAACCTCAATCTCCTCATTTTTAATAAATTCCTTTGTCAGAATGTGTCTTGAATATACTTGGTAGCTGTCAACCTTTTTTCCCTGAATCTTCTTATCATCATCAATAAAACCTTTAAGCCTGTATTGATTTTTAGGATCTCCTTCAATAAGCCTTTTTACAAGAATTCCCATTTCACCTGATCCATAGATCAGAACATTTTTACGATCGTGAGAAGAGGATGAGGCAAATTCATAGAATATTTTTACAAAAACCCTGAAAAAGAACAGAAGAATCGTAACAGCTCCTGAATGAATCAAAAGAATTGACAATGGGATATTGAAAACAGGATTCCATTCATTTTTTCTGGCCATCAGAGTAATGAGAAACAGGACAACCAGTGATATAAAGTTTGTAAGAATAATTTTATATGTATCCCTGATAGTAGTGTGCCTGATCATTCCTGAATAGGACTTAAGCACTAATATGAATAAAGCATAGACCAGTAATACGAAATAAGCCTGTCTGAAAGCTGTTGAAATTTCTAAAGCATCGACTTCAAAATTGTATCTCAGCATATAGGCAATAAGGAAGGAAAAAAACACTGTACTTATATCGATAAGAAACACAAGCCATCGCGGCAATGAATGATTTCTAAAAACCTTTATAACTTTTTCCTTAAATGTTGCGATCATGTACTCTTTTGTCTTTCGTCTACTTTCTTTAATACCTATAAAGCTATCGCTTCGTCAGTCACATAACTGAACATTGTATATGTCTGACTATTTGATTTTTCCAATACATATTGTAACAAATGTTACAAATATTTCCAATACCATTTTACTGCCTCTCTGAGGCCCTCTTCGACATTGAATGTCGGTAAATAGCATAATAGTTTTTTTGCCTTTTCTATTGATGCCAGGGAGTGTGGAATATCCCCTTCCCTCGCAGGTCCATAGACAGGTTCAATGCTAAGTATGCTGTTATCAAATCCGGCGGCAAGATCACGGATAAAATAGAACAACTGGTTAAGCGAAGTCCTTTCACCATGAGCCACATTATAAACCTGATTCAGTGCTGCTTTATTCTGTACAACGGAAGCAAGGTGATTTGCCTGAATTACATTATCGATATATGTGAAATCGCGAGATACAGACCCATCCCCGTTAATATGTGGTACTTCATGTTTCATAAGCATCTTCATGAATTTCGGTATGACAGCTGCATAAGCCCCATCCGGATCCTGGTGCCTGCCAAATACATTGAAATATCTCAGTCCAATAACATCAATGCCATAAGTTTTGGCAAAGTTGTCTGCAAAAAGCTCATCGACGTATTTTGTAATAGCATATGGCGAAAGAGGAGAACCTATTTTATCTTCAACTTTTGGAAGATCAGGATGATCACCGTACGTGGATGAACTGGCAGCATATATAAATCTTTTTACGCCAGATTCTTTGGCTGCGAAAAGCATCTTGACAAAGCCACCTATGTTTACATCAGTTGAAGTAACCGGATCTTTTATTGAACGGGGTACCGACCCAAGAGCTGCTTCATGGAAAACAACATCTATGTTTTCGACTGCGCTTAAACATTCATTGTAATTACGGATATCGCCTTCAATTAGCTTAAACCGGGGATTATTTTTAAAGGGTTCCAGGTTTTCTCTTTTACCTGTTGAAAAATTATCGAGACAAACAACTGAATTCCCAGAATGCAAAAAAGATTCTACAAGATTCGAGCCGATAAAACCTGCACCGCCAGTAACCAGCACTCTGCTATTCTTCAAGATTCTTTCCATCAGCTTTTTAAAAAAACAATATTACAAAATTTAACAGAATTTAACATTACAAATACTACACTTTTTCAAACATTAAGAGTATTTCATTCAAAATAAACTCAGCAGTTTTCCCATTACCATAAAAACCTGGGTATTCAAGCCCTGCAGGTGCATCTACAAAATACAGAAACTCATGTCTGATACGGACAGGGTCAGCACCTACAAGTTTTGAAGTTCCGTTATTCACAAGTTCGATCCATTCTGTTTCATTTCTTAGTACCATACACGGTTTTTTGAAAAAATGCGACTCTTTCTGTACTCCTCCTGAATCAGTCACGATCATCCTGCAATTTTTCTCAAGAAGAATCATTTCCAGGAATGATACAGGGGGAATAATTTTGATATGTGGACAATGGCTGATATCATCAAAAAGCTCTTTAAGCCTGGTTTTTAATGAAACGATTGTCCTTGGATGCAATGGCATTACCAGGACCATATCTTTTTCTTCAGCCAAAGCTTTCAAAGTAACAAGAATATCATTTAGTCGTACTATGTCATCTGTATTTGTATCCCTGTGAATGGTTACAAGAACATAATTATTTCTTGACAGTGACATTTTTTCAAGAAAGTCAGTCTTCTTTTTTTCAGCCAGACTGGCAAAAAACAAAGTATTGTCGTACATTATATCGCCGGTCAGATAAATTTTGGGATTATCTATAGTATATGGTGGACTATTTTCAGGTCTGAATCCTTCGTTCATCAGGTTTTTAAAGGCCGCATTTGTTGGAGCGAAGAGAAGTGTCGATGAATGATCGCTTATTATTCTGTTCAGTTCCTCTGGCATCATTTTATTGAATGATCGCAGTCCTGCTTCAATATGGATCACAGGAAAGTGCAGCTTTGAAGCGGCCAAAGCACCTGCAAGAGTAGAGTTTGTATCACCATAAAGCAATACACAATCAGGTTTTTCCTTCAGGAGAACTTCTTCTATACCAGTAATCATAAGTGATGTTTGCCGGCCATGATGTGCGGAACCTACCCCGAGATTATAATGAGGTTTATGGATTTCAAGTTCATCAAAAAAGACATCAGACATTTCTTTGTCATAGTGTTGGCCGGTATGAACTATAATTTCGGAAATATTTTCAGAAAAGTGTTTTCTGATTGCCCTGCTTATGGCTGAAGCCTTTATTATTTGAGGTCTTGCTCCTACTATATTAATGAGTTTTATCTGCGACATTGAACAGTTAAACTTTGTATAATTTTACTTAGCGTAGTTAACTGCCCTTGTTTCGCGGATAACTGTAATTTTTATCTGTCCCGGATAGGTCATTTCATTCTGAATTTTACGTGCTATTTCAAAAGAAAGACCTTCAGCCTCTTTATCTGTAACCTTTTCAGCTCCGACAATAACTCTCAGTTCTCTCCCGGCCTGTATAGCATAGGTCTTCGTAACACCAGGGTACTGAAGAGCGAGTGATTCAAGTTCTTTTAATCTTTTAATATAAGATTCAACAACCTCGCGTCTTGCGCCAGGGCGTGCGCCTGATATAGCATCACAAACCTGAACAATAGGAGCTATAAGAGTTGTCATTTCTGTTTCATCATGATGAGAACCAATAGCATTGCAAATCTCAGGTTTCTCCTTATATTTTTCGGCCATTTTCATCCCTAATATTGCATGTGGCAATTCGGGTTCATCGTCAGGCACTTTGCCAATATCGTGAAGAAGGCCAGCTCTTTTTGCCAGTTTTGAATTCAGTCCGAGTTCTGCTGCCATAATAGAACATAGATTAGCCACCTCACGCGAGTGCATGAGCAGGTTCTGTCCATATGAGGACCGGTACTTCATTTTGCCAATTAATCTGATCAGCTCGGGATGCAATCCATGGATTCCCAAATCAATAGTGGTTCTCTTTCCAACCTCAAGTATCTCTTCTTCTACCTGTTTCCTTGTCTTTTCAACCATTTCTTCAATTCTGGCAGGATGAATCCTACCGTCAGTTACAAGCTGGTGCAGGGCCAGACGTGCTACTTCTCGTCTGATTGGATCAAAAGCAGAAAGAACTATTGCTTCAGGGGTATCGTCGACGATAATCTCTACGCCGGTTGCAGCTTCAAGCGCCCGTATATTTCTGCCTTCACGACCGATTATGCGGCCTTTCATCTCATCCGACTCGATGTGAAAAACCGTAACAGCATTTTCTATTGCATTCTCGGCAGCGACCCTCTGAATTGTTTGAACCACAATTCTTTTAGCTTCTTTATTGGCTGTCATTTTTGCTTCATCAAGGATTTCGTTGACATACGACATTGCGCCGGTTTTTGCTTCCTCTTTCAGGGATTCGATAAGATGGTTCTTGGCCTCTTCTGCTGAAAAGCCAGAGATAGCTTCAAGTTGTTCAACCTGTTGCTTATGGAGACGGTCTAATTCATCTGATCTTTTATCAACAAGTTCCAGCTGAGAGGTCAGATTTCCGCGAATAGCATCAGCTTCGTTCTTCTTCCGTTGAGCTTCTTCAATTTTCTGAGAAAGAGCCTGTTCTTTTTGAGCTATTCTGTTTTCTGCCTGTCCAATTCTGCTGTTTTTTTCATTGATAACCTTTTCGTGTTCTGTTTTAAGCTGAAGAAACCGCTCTTTTGCCTGTAGTATCTTTTCTTTTCTGATTACTTCTGCTTCTGCTTCTGCTTCACTGACTATTTTACGGCTTTTATTCCTCAGAGCCAGTTGCCAGACAAAAAATGAGGCTCCAAAGCCCAATACCAGGGTCGAAATACACAGAACAATCAATAGCCCGTTACTTAAATTTCCTATTATTAATGTCATCATCGATTGTATTAATTAAGTATATATTTAATAAAAAACCCGCAAAGTTCCTTCAGCTTTTATAAAACCCCATGTCTGAATGGCTGGAGCTACTAATCCAGTTTGAACGTCCACTGTCCCGCTATTAACGGGATCCCGACGAATCGGGATGAGGCCTGTTCTACCTGAACTAAGAGTTACTCCAAAGTTTTAACTGTTGAGTTTCAAAAATGAATGAAGAAACAATGCGGGCAATTTCAATTGTATTTTAAAGAACGCTGTTACTCTTTTATGTCAAGAACCGAATCAATTTTTTGTATCAGTTCTTTCAAGGCATCGGGAAGATAATCTTTTTCAAGCTTCTCTTCTTCCTCGGTGAGCTTGATCACATATTGCAGGGATGCCATTGCCAAAAAGTCTTGTACATCTTTATCGGTGTACCTCTGCTTATATTGCAGCACTTTTTCATTTATCATCCTGGCTGCTTTCCTGATCTTCTCCTCGTTTTCCCGTTCTACCTTCAATGGATAATATCTGTCCGCCACATTAACCCTGATTGAAAGCTTATCATCCATTGTTATATCTTATCTGTTTAAAAGAGCAACACATTTGTCTATTTCCCGCACCAGTTCGGTTATTTTTTTCTTCGCTTCAAAAGCGTTTTCCCCTTCACCCAACAATGCTCCTGATAATTTTATCCGTTCGTATTTTATTTCCAATTCTTTCAGCTTTTCTTCGCGGTCATAAAGCATATTTTTCAATACTTCGTTACCGTTTTTAAGATCTGTTACTTCACCCTTCAGATTATTATACCGATCCAACAATTCATCTAGTTTTCTGTTTAAAATTATTAATTCTTCGTAACCCTGACCGGACATAACAAAATCTTTAGTACAAAATTAGCATAGTAAATGATATTTTCAAAAAAATGACTGAAATAGTTTGCCCTGACGGACCATAATTATAGCTTTGCACCTCAGTATTTAATAATTTATAAGATAATGCTCCTGATACGATTTTATATTTTCAGCATATTGTTATACAGTACATTAAATGACATTCCTAAAGATAAAACAATTTTTATTTCGCCTTTGAAAATTCCTGAGTTTCTCTCATCGAACTTCGGGGAGCTGAGAACAGATCATTTTCATTCAGGTCTGGATATTAAAACACAGAGCATTACTGGAAAAGAAGTTGTGGCTACTGCTGACGGATATATCTACAGAATCGGTGTTTCTCCTGTCGGATTCGGAAACTCACTTTTCATCCGCCACCCTTCGGGATACTCTACAGTTTACGGCCATCTTGAGAGATTTGCCCCTGAAATTGAGAAGTATGTCAAAAAAAGACAATATGAACAAAAAAGCTTCACAATTGTGTTATGGCCCACAAAGGATGAAATTCCTGTAAAACAGGGTGATCTTATTGCCTGGTCGGGAAACTCCGGCGGGTCTGGCGGTCCTCATCTTCATTATGAAATCAGAAAGTCAGAAGATGAGAAGCCCATCAACCCCCTCCTCTTTGATTCCGGAATCTTCGATAATATAAAACCCGTTTTTGAGAAGCTAGCCATATATCCTGCAAATCAGCATACACTGATTAACAACAGGAATGCGGTGAAACGGCTGAATGTATCAGGCAGCAACGGGACTTATTTTATTCCATCTGAAAATGAAACAACGATAAGTGGTCTTACCGGATTTGGGATCAAAGCATTCGATACTATGGATAACAACCCCAGCAGATTCTCGGTTTATTCTATCGAATTATCAATTGACAGTATCTCAATTTTTAAATATGTGATGGATGGCTTTTTATTTTCCGAATCAAGATATGTCAATAGTCACATTGATTATGAGACCTTTATGAAGGAGAATATTTATATTGAAAGGGCTTTTGTTCTTCCCGGTGACAGGTTGAGTGTTTATAAGCATACCACTAACAGGGGACTTTTCAATTTTAAAGATAATAAAATACATCTCGCTGAAATCATTGTTACTGATGCCTACAATAACAAATCCACTTTAACATTCAGGATCAAGGCACAGAAGGATAAGAGTCAAACCCAGGCGGTGCAGGCAAATCAGAATCTTGTTATAATGCCATATGAAAAAAGCAACAAGTTCACCTCAGAGAATGTTTCGCTTAACATACCTTCGGGAGCCCTTTATGACACCCTTCGTTTTTCATACAAGATGGAAAAGGGAACCCATACTATGTATTCCGATCTGCATTACATTCATAACAAGTTCACTCCTCTTCATAAAGCATTCACCCTTTCGGTGAAGCCAACAATTATTCCAGCAGGTAAAGAGTCGAAAATGCTTTTGGTACGTCTCGATGATGATCTGAACAGGGTTGCGGCAACCAGCACATGGACAGGAGCCTATCTCACTGCTGATCTCCTTACTTTTGGAAGATATTATATTAGCATCGATACCATTGCACCTGTTATTTGGGCTAACGGACTGTTAAACGGTGCAAATCTGACAGGAAAGAAGGAAATCAAAATCAGGATAAAAGATGATCTATCAGGAATAAAGTCTTATGAGCCGTTAATTGATGGCAACTGGGCATTGTTTGAATATGATCAGAAAAACGACATTCTTGTATATAAATTTGATGAAACCCATATCAAAAAAGGATCAGAACATACGCTCTCCCTTAAAGTAACTGACAATAAGGATAATAGCAGCATCTTTAAGTGTAATTTTATATGGTAGCAGAATTATCCAAGTCATTCTGCATAGATCATGTCTGCCTTTGTGCGACTTTGTGATCCCGAGTTCCCGGAATTGTGTCACTTTGTGTTTAAAGGATTTTTTTTACCACTAATGAACTCTAAGGAAAGAAAGTTGCTTATTACCTTTTTATAGAGTTATAAATATCCTTATAACAACAGAAAGACCGATATAATTGACTATCTTTGTCACATTCTGAAAACATTTCAGTCATTAAGTTGTTTTCATAATTAAGTTCTAGTCCATATTATTTGTATCTCAGTTAAGAGAAAATAAGCAGACTTTATTCTGTTTATAGAGTTCGCGACCAATTAAGCAAACAGAAGAATACATCTTAACACTTCAATTACATTTATATAGATTACGATGAACGGAAACATTACCAAGTGTTTCGAGCCATACAAATATAATTGTTTGTAAGTCGAGTACCGTTTTAGAAAGTAAAATTAATTAACTGAATAGAGGAATACCATGCAAGAAAAAAAACAAACTGTTTTTAAGACACCTGATATAACAAGAATGCAGGAAGTTGTAATTAATGCAAGGACTAAAATCTATATAGCACTTGGTGCTGATCCTGAAGAAGCAAGAAGCCGTTACTGGGCCAGACAGGATGCAAAAGGCAAAGTGCTTTTGTCACCGAAAAAGGCAGTTTTAAGTTAACCGATATTATACCTTTATAAGCTGGTAAATCAATATATTTTAGCCGGATATACTCCCCTGCTTATCATATTATTGATACTCTCAACAACAAAGGGTTTGTCTTCTCTATAGGTAACACCAAACCATCTCTCGTTGCTCATAAGATTCTTTATGGTGATTTGTCCGTTCTTTATAAATTTATCAACGGAGGTTGGAATATCGAGTTCTGACTTTGGATCCATTCCGTTTTTTTCAAGGAATTTTTTAAATTCATCGCCGAGGAAACTGAAACATGATGGTTTAAATCCCCAGAGATTCATCGATACCACTTCGTTTCCGGTAAACTTCTGAAATGTTCCGTCAGGAAGAGGAGCTCTTGCGCCATCAGCCGTCTTCTCAATCTGACGTGTCTCCACCATGTTCTTAAGCAGTCCGTCGGCTCCTACACCGCATACACCCCTATTAACATGACCATGGTCGGATAAGGTATTTCCCAACTTATAACCAACAATGCAATAGCAATTCGGATCCTTGTCATTTACCAGAAAATCGTGAAGAATCTTAAATGATTCGACCCCGTAGTAATCATCAGCATTGATAACTCCGAACGGTTCTTTTATTTTTTCAGAAGTGACAAGTATTGCATGGCTTGTTCCCCATGGTTTCTGCCTCTCAGGAGAGACTTTAACGCCTTCGGGTAGATTTGTAATTTCCTGGAAAACATAATCAACCTCAATTTTCCCCTTCAGTCTCTTCACAAACCGTTCTTTGACCTGTTCCTCTATATCACGACGGATAACAAAAACAATTTTACCAAACCCTGCGCGGATTGCATCATAAATAGAATAATCAATTATGGTTTCTCCTGAAGGTCCTACTTCATCGAGTTGTTTGTTACCACCATAGCGTGTGCCCATTCCTGCAGCCAGAACTAATAGAGTTGGTTTCATAATGTTAAAGTTTTTGTTCACCGCAATTATACAGAAAAAATTATTACTTTTAAAATAATTACTTGACCCTTAAATACAAATTTATTGATTTTCAAGCGACTTTATTAAAAATGTAATATATTCATTTTTGCGCTGATTTAGAATTAAACTAAAAACATTCATTTGATGAACTTCAATCTGGAAATATGCGTTGACAATGTTGAATCAGCAATTGAGGCTCAGAATGCCGGAGCAGATCGCATAGAGCTGTGCAACAATCTAATGGAAGGAGGAACTACACCCGGATTAGGCACAATCAGTTCGGCAAGAAGAAACCTCGCTATAGGTCTGCATGTTATCATCCGACCACGTGGCGGAGATTTTCTATATAGCGGTTTAGATTATGATATCATGAGAAGAGATATTGAGTCCTGCGGGGAATACGGGGTAGATGGTGTTGTTCTGGGCATACTTTTGCCGGATGGTACCATTGACATTGATCAGACAGCTAAACTTATTGAACTAGCCAGACCAATGTCGGTGACTTTTCACCGGGCCTATGATATGTGTAAAGATCCTTTAAAAGGACTTGAAGATGTGATAGCAACTGGTGCAGACAGACTTCTGACCGCAGGACAAAAAAACAGGGTAGAAGAAGGTGTCGGGTTAATTAATCAGCTCATAAGACAGGCAGACAAAAGGATAATAATTATGCCTGGCTCAGGAATAAATTTGTCTAATATTACTCAAATTGCAGTAAGAACCGGGGCAAAAGAATTTCATCTTACCGGTAGAAAAGTCATTGACAGTGAAATGGTTTACCGAAAAGAAAATATCTCTATGGGAGGAACCTCAGGTATTCCGGAATTTTCAAGAAAAGTTGCTGACCCCGATATGATAAGAAGCATAATCAGCAATCTGAAAATGATATGAAATATCCTTTGTAGTTTTCAAAGGCTTGTTACCTTTGTGAACTTTGAAGTCGGAAGACGGAAATCGGAAGCAAAATTCAATTGAAAATTCGGACTACCGACTTCGGAATTCTGACTATTTAGTTTATACATTTATAAATGTGATTTATATGAAAAATTTATCTGTTTTAATACTGTTGTTATTTCTATCACTTTTTTTGCCGAAGCAGAGAGTTGATGCCTGCACAAATTTCATCATTACTAAGGGAGCCACAAAGGATGGATCTGTAATGATCACTTATTCAGCCGATTCACATGTACTCTATGGAGAACTCTATTACTGGCCGGCTAAGAACTGGCCTGTGGGTACAATGGTAGACGTATATGAGTGGGACACCGGCAAATATCTTGGAAAAATTCCGCAAAAATCCCATACCTATTCTGTAGTTGGAAATATGAATCAACACCAGGTGTCGATTGGTGAAACCACTTTCGGTGGCCGGCCGGGACTTGAAGATTCAACAGCAATCGTTGATTATGGATCTCTTATTTATATGACCCTTCAAAGAGCAAAAAATGCAAGAGAAGCCATATATACTTTTTCACAACTGGTATCAGATTATGGATACAGAAGCGAAGGAGAATCATTTTCAATTGCTGATGCCAATGAAGCCTGGATACTGGAACTCATTGCAAAAGGACCTGGAAACAGGGGTGCAGTTTGGGTGGCAAGGCGTATTCCTGATGGATATATCTGCGGACATGCCAATCACCCCCGTATAACAACTTTTCCACTTGCTGATGGAGTTAAGTCAATAACATCAAAGGAGATAGATAAAATCTATAATCCTGAAATTGAAACAGTATATGCATACGATGTAATCGATGTTGCCCGCAAGCATGGGTGGTTCAGTGGTGAGGATAAAGATTTTAGCTTCAGTGATACATATGCTCCCCTTGATTTTTCAGGAGCCAGATTCTGTGAGGCAAGAGTTTGGTCGGGCTTTAATATGGTAAACAGCCAGATGGGACAATACACCGATTATGCAATGGGTAAAAACCTTTCGAACAGAATGCCTTTGTGGGTTAAACCCAATAACAAGCTGGAAGTTAAAGACATTGCACGAATGATGCGCAACTATTATCAGGGTACTCCTATGGACATGACAAAAGACATTGGCGCTGGCCCATATGGGAGTACGATCAGATGGAGACCAATGGAATGGAAAGTCGACGGAGTTACGTACATAAATGAAAGAGCAATTTCTACCCAGCAGACAGGTTTCTCGTTCATTGCACAGAGCCGTTCATGGCTGCCCGATCCAGTAGGGGGAATAAACTGGTTTGGAGTTGATGATACATTCTATACTGTTTATTCACCTATGTATTGCGGAATAACAAAGATTCCTGAATCATTTGCCGTGGGAAATGGAGATATGATGACCTTTAGCGATAATGCTGCTTTCTGGGTCTTTAACCAGGTTGCAAACTTTGCTTATACAAGGACCAGACTGATAAATCCTGATATTCTTCAGAAGCAAAGTGAATTGGAAACCAAGTATGCAAAAGAAACCGTTGACATTGATAAAACCGCAGAAGCACTCTATAAAAAGAGTCCGGCTGAGGCAATCAAATTCATTACGGATTACTCAGTAAAGGCAGGAAATAATACAGTAAAAGTCTGGAAGGAGTTCTACGGTTTCCTTTTCACAAAATATGTTGACGGAAACGTTAAAGAGAAAGTTCCTGTTCCAGCAGGCTACAAATTTCATGTTCCTAAGCTTACACAGCCAGGCTATGGAGATGAATGGAACCGGCTTATTGTGAAAGAAACTGGTGACAGGTTCAGAGAACCTGAAAGTAAAAAGTAGGGCAAAGGCTGAGGCTGAGGTTGAGGCTGAGGTTGAGAAGAGTGATAAGAACCTTAACCTTAACCTTAACCTGTACTGGGGATTAATTAAAAACTTTTTATACCAGAATTCGGATTATCAAATTTTTATTTGTAAGTTTGCGACCGGATTTTAAAAACCAAACTGAGTATACAAAATACATTGTGAGATGAACTTAATGAATGTTATTGAGAAAGAATTTGCGGTAAAAAATGAATTTCCGAAATTCGTAGCAGGAGATACCGTTACCGTACATTATAAAATTAAAGAAGGTAACAAGGAGAGAATCCAGCAGTACCGTGGGGTTGTTATACAGAGAAGCGGTGAAAAACATACTGAAACTTTTACCGTAAGAAAGATGTCGGGGAATATAGGTGTTGAAAGGATATTTCCGATTGCTTCCCCGTTTATTGATAAAATTGAAGTCAATAAACACGGTAAAGTACGCAGGGCAAGAATATTCTACCTCCGTGATCTGACAGGTAAGAAAGCACGTATCCGCGAAAAGAAATTCTAATAAGAACTTTTTATATAATAAAGGCTGTTCGATGAGGATGGCCTTTTTTAATTGTATTAACTCACCCCCATTTCCCTCTCTAATTCTTAGAGAGGGTGTGTAATACACACTATCTCAATTTAGTTTCCCCCTCTTTACGAAGTAGAGAGGGGGATGAAAGGGGGTGAGTACATTAATCCAATCAGATCTTGCTTATCAGCTCAGCTTTTTTAGCCTTAGCTTCTTCTACCAGTTTATTTGCCTGAACATCTGCCTCCTGAACAAGCTGAGTTGCTTTCTTATCAGCATTTTTTCTAATACCATCAGCTCCTTTTTGTGCAGCCATCTGTTGAATTTGTCCTTTTGTTGCGGAATCATCGATAAGTTTCTGAGCCTGAACATCTGCATCTTTTCGTATATCTGCAGCTGTTTTTGCAGCCTGATCCCTAAGCTTCTGACCATTTTCTTCTGCTGCCTTGATCAGTTTATCACCTTCGGTTTCAGCGTCAGCCCTGGCTTTTTCTTTCGCTTTATCTACTGTATTATCGACAGTCTGTTTAACTGTTTGCTGAGCAGCTGCTTTTGTCCCACCTGAGTTTTCACCCGACGTACTTCCAAAAAAAGGAGCAACTGACGGTTTGCTGAATGTTCCTGTTACTTTCAGATTCACCTTCAGAACATCAGCCGGTTTATACTTAATACCAAATGCAGAAGCATATGCCGAGACATTATCTATAAATGAATTCACTGTACCACCAAGATCTGATCGTGGGATTTCTGTTTTAACTATATAATTCAAAGTCTGATCAAGACCCTGGTCTCCACTTATATTCATTTTAAGGTTTCCGGTTCTTACATCGAACGGGCTTACGTAAACCCTGCCATCGGCAATCTTAAAACTTATATTTACATCCTTGAATGTATTACTGTATTTATCTCCGAGCTTAAGGACTTCTTTCATCTGATTGAATGTTTTGGATTCCAGAAGCGTGACTTCATTTGATTTTACATTACCCGATCCGTTAATTGAATTAGTGACAGGCATCATATCGTGCCCAAGTAAACTTGAATAATTAAGCTTTGCACTTATCTTACCATCTATTCCTTTTGCAGCCGGAGCCAGTTTCTTCACGGTATTGAAGGTGTTAAAAGCATCGCTTATACCAATATTCTGCATGTCAAAGTCAGCCTTCATTACCGGTTTGAGAGTGTCGCGGGTATCATAATCGGCATTCATAGAAATTGTTCCCCCAAGGATATGCATTGACGTTTCACGAAAAGATAGGATTCCATCTTTTGCAACAATATGACCTTTTACCTTTTCTGCCTTTATATTATCATATGATAATTTCTCAATCAGCGCATTAAAATCAAAATCAATGTTTTTGGGAACCGGAATTAAAGCCAGCCCTGCAGTATCGTGAACTGGAGCTGTGGTTGAAACAGACATGCCTTTCATAATGGCAGAAACATCAGTCATGTTTGAATGAAGTACAAGATTGGCCTTTAATGTTTTATTACGCAAAACATAAGGAATATAGTTTTCCAGGTTGCCTGTTATTGAAAAGTCACTGTTTCCTTCAACCAGCATATGTGAACTTTCTATCCTGGTATATGCAGGGGTAAAAAACAAAGCAGCGTCTTTAATCTCAACCCTAGGATAACCGGCTATAGAGTAAATCATATTCTTAATCCCCACGGTACCTTTGGCACTAAAGCTTTCATATTGTTCTTTCTCAATCATAGATAGTTTGCCAGCCATTGAGAGTGCCATCTCAACAATTCCTGAAAGCGAGATACCACTCATAGGGACAGCTTTTGTCAGGGCGTTCAGGTCAATCTTTCCGTTCATTGAACCTATGAAATCAGGATCACTCATTGGGGTCTTTACGAAAAATGTCATATCGAAGGGGCTTCCTGCAAGTTCAAAATGGAATTTTTCCAGATTCACGGTAGTTTTGTCAAGAACTTTGCCGTCAACAAAAACATTTGCCTTAACACCGATATTACTTAGCTTTTCGGGCAATGCCGGATAGCTGATAATCCCGTTATTGACAATAAAATCAAGATTGATATCCGGAAGGGAACTGTCAGCGTCGCTATAAATGCCTTTAGCTGATCCTGATAGAGAAAATTCCCCGGAGGCTTTCAGATCTTCATAACCACTCAAATATACCGAAGGAATAAGTGACATAATTGTTTTAAATGACGCATTATCTGTTCCAAAATGCAGATCTGTCTTAATATCTTTCCCTGGCATTGAGACAACTCCTGACAGGGTGATTTTCAAGTCATTTATTGAAAAATAATTATCTCGTATTGTAAATTTCATACTGTCAAGTTCTGCGCGCATGTTGATCTTTGAATCTATTTTTACTCTGTTTAGATATTTTATCCCGTCCAGAATGACGGTTGTTGCGCCTGAACTTAATGTCATTTTCAGGATTGTCTCCTTAAGAGTCATACTTCCTGTAAGTTTAAAATTAAGATCCTCAATCCGTGCATCCATTAACAAGCTTGAATCGGAGTAGGTAATGGTGCTGTTTTTTATTTCAAAATTCCTTAGCAAAATCTTAATGGAGCTTCCAGAAGTGGAAGATGAAGATGATACCGGAGAGGGAGTACTTGCAGGGGTCAGCGAAGTTACGGGCGCTGTTGATGCCGACGGCTTTGATATTTCCCAGTTTGCCAATCCATTTTTCAGGACTATAGCATTAACATTTCCCTTATCGATTATAATCGATTTCACCTCATATCCCGATTTTAACAACAAACTCATAAGGTTAAATACAAGGTCGAAAGATTTGAAGGCGGCAAGAGTATCCCCCTCAAATTTTCCTACTCCTGTTACAGACATTTGTTCTAAACTAAATGACAGGTTCGGAAAATCCCTGAAAAACCCGAGTTTATAATCAGTGAACTTTACCCTGGCATTGACTGAAGAATTAATTGTCTGTTCAACTTTGGATTTAATTTGCTTTTTAAAAATAATAGGGATAGTAAAAAGCATGACAAGAATTAAAAGAATAATTCCGAGGAAGATTTTTATGATTATGCCTGCAATCTTTTTCATAACAATTATATTTATAATTGATTAACAGTAAAATAGATAAAATATTGTTTCTATTATCAGACTAATAAAAGTAGTCAATAATCCTGAGAATTAAAAGTGCCTAGAGTGCTACAATGTAGGGTTCGGTCGCGACTGAACCCTACATTTATATGCAAACTTCTTTTAACTATCCATAAACATTTTTCCAAATTTTGTTATATTTGCGTCCGCATCATGGACCTGTAGCTTAATTGGATAGAGCATCTGGCTACGGACCAGAAGGTTGGGGGTTCGAGTCCCTTCAGGTTCACATTAGTAAATTACACAAATTTTACCAAAGCACACAAAAAGAGGAGATTACAATAATCTCCTCTCCTTTTTTCTACTTATTGATCTACCAGATACATACGTTTGTAAAATTCATCCATTATCTTCATTTTATTGACAACCTTTCAACTCCACATTCTTAACAAATATTTATATAATTATAAAAATTAAATCAATAAATTTGTAACACGAATTAGATAAATCATAACACGATGTCATTAGCACGTTTTGGAGTTAGTTTAGATGAGGATATTCTAAAAGCCCTGGATGATTTTGTTATTGAAAATAAATTACCAAATCGCTCCCAGGCAATACGGCATTTAGTCGAAAAAAATCTGGTAGAGAAAAAATGGCAATGCAATCAAATTGTTGCCGGAGCAGTTGTATTGCATTATGATCATCATAAAGGAGATGTTACAATCAAATCGAACGATATTCAACATGAATATTTTGATGTGATTCTTTCTTCTCAACATTTTCACTTAAGCCATGATTATTGCCTTGAGATTATTGCAGTAAAAGGAATTGCAAACAAACTAACCCAATTGTCAGATAAACTGATAGGTATTAAAGGTATAATTCATGGTAAGCTGGTAATGAGCCGGGCAGAATAAATCTAAATCACAGGAGCAATTATGCATATTCCCGATGGTTATTTAAGCCCTCAAACATATATTCCTTTATATGGAGTATTTGCGGTAGCAGTTACCGTAGCAGTAAGAAAAGTTAAAAAAGAAGTTTCTTCACGTGATATCCCATATCTTGGAATGGCAGCGGCTTTCTCTTTTATCATCATGATGTTTAATTTACCAATACCGGGCGGCACAACTGGTCATGCGGTAGGATCCGCTGTTATTGCGATCCTGTTTGGTCCATGGGCTGCCGTTGTAGCCGTATCAGTAGCGCTGATTATTCAGGCACTTATTTTTGGCGATGGAGGAATAACTGCAATTGGTGCGAATTGCTTTAATATGGCGATATTTATGCCATTTACAGCATATTATCTCTTCAGACTTTTCAGCTTTAACTCAGCAAGAAAAACACGAGTGTTTTTTGCAGCATTTATTTCAGGATATCTGAGTCTGGTAATGGCTGCAATCCTTACAGGAATTGAATTTGGGATACAACCTCTGATTGCATCCTCGAGTGATGGAAAAGCATTGTATTGCCCTTACGATCTAAAGATTGCTGTACCCGCAATGGCCCTTGAACATATGTTACTTTTTGGAATTATTGAAGGACTTATTACTGCAATAATTGTAAGGTATTTTTTAAGAAACGAACCCGGATTAATCTATGCGTTCAGAAAGGGACGTAAAATTGAGAATGAATAAACTCCAGGAAAAAATTCTTGTCATATTGCTTTTATTATGCCTCCTCACTCCCATTGGAATTTTGCTTCCTGCGTTTTTTAATACAGGTGATGCCTGGGGTGAATGGTCTGCTCAAACTGTAAAAGAACTGGTAGGATATGTACCAAAAGGTCTGGCAAAATATTCAGATATATGGAAAGCGCCCTTACCTGATTACTCTGTCAAAAGAGAAGATTCATCACTTGTTCACAGATCGGGATACTACCTGGTTTCAGGCATCATCGGAGCAACAGTAACATATATTGTCATGTTATTAATCTCCAGATTAATTATCAGAAATGGAAAATAAGATCCCTCCATATTTATTCAGGATTACCGATGATCAAAATAACCTGGCAAATATTAAAAGGACAAAACTTTCCTTTCTTGACGAGACCATAATAAATTCTTCAAAGGCAGTAAAATCAATTTATCTACAGGCAGAAAATTCAGCCAGAGATAATTTCATCCAGGGGATCAATCCAAAAGTTAAATTTATTTCACTGATTTATATGTCAGCAGTGGTAAGTGTTGTAAATAATCCTGTTGCACAAATACTTATTTCCGCCTTTATTTTTTTGTCATATATAATTGCCAGATTAAATATATTCGAGATATACAAGAAAATATTTCTTCTTGCATTTGTTTTTGGTTTCCTGGTTATATTGCCGGCGTCTCTCAATATCATTACCCCTGGTAAAATCATATTTAACATTATCAAATTTAATAAGGCTTCACATTTCCTGATTTACAATATTCCGCAAAATATTGGTTTTACAACTAATGGAATTCAGGTAGTATCACTGGTTTTTCTCAGAGTCTTAAATTCTGTTGCATTTTCTCTGCTTGTAGTTTTCACAACACCTTTTCCAACATTTATAAAATCTTTCAAAATGGTTGGAGTGCCGGATACATTTCTTATGATCCTGTCCCTTGCTTACAAATATATTTTCATTCTTTCAAGGACAATTGAAGAAACCTACTTTGCGTTTAAATCCAGGCTTTCAGGCAATATTAAGAAAAGCAGTATCAGGAGACTAATCGGAGGTAGGATATTCTTTATTTTTAAAAGATCTATGATAATCTATCAAGATACTTATCATGCAATGGTTTCAAGAGGTTATATGGGAAAAGTAGTACTTCATTCCCAGAATCATTTTACTTTTAAAGATGTCATTGTACTCGTGTTTATCGTTATATCAGGCATAGTTTTTATTTTACTTTAAGGGTGATGGAAAATATTATCTCATTGAAGAACATTGATTATTCATATTACGGTAAAATCCCCGCACTTAAAAACATTAACCTTTCGATAAAGAAAGGTGAAATGTTTTCTATAATTGGTCTGAATGGATGTGGCAAATCGACCCTTCTGCATATTATAAACGCACTTGTTTTTCCCGATTCCGGCGATGTTATATTTGATGGGAATCCTGTAACTGAAAAGTCACTTAGGGATACCAGTTTAGGAATGCAGTTCAGGCAACGTATGGGCTATATTTTTCAGAATCCGGATATACAATTATTTTGTCCCACAGTTTTTGATGAACTTTTGTTCGGTCCCCTTCAACTCAACTTACCACTTGAAACTGCAAATGAAAGAGCAGAACAGACATTGTCGTATCTTGGAATAGGATACCTGAGAGAACGGCCCGTTTATATGCTCTCAGGAGGTGAAAAGAAAAGAGTTGCAATAGCATCTGTTCTTACTATGAATCCTGATATTCTTCTGGTTGATGAACCCCTTTCAAGTCTCGATCCCAAAACACAAACTTTCTTCATTGAGCTTCTACTTGAACTTAACCATGCTGGAAAAACTATCATTTTTACTACGCATCATCTTGATCTGATCGATCACCTGCAACCCAGAGTTGCAGTTCTTTCAGAAGAACATACCATAAGAAAGACCGGTACTGCTTCGGAAATACTTAGCGATGAAGGACTTCTTATAAGTGTCAACCTGATCCATGAACATATCCATAAACATGGAAATGAAGAACACAGGCATTTTCATTCACATTACAGGTTTCATAAACATTAAATACTTTCCAGACAAAAATGTAACAATACATGCGATGCGAAAAATATTTATTCTAATTTCAATCCTGCTTTTCAGTAAAGCCATTTGGGCTCAACCGTTACCGGTTAAACTAAAACATACTATAATCATTGATACAGATTGTGCTATAGACGATATGCGTGCAATTAGTTTGTTGCTCAATCGCCCTGAAATAACTGTAAAAGCAATATTATTATCAGATGGTTCATTGTCTCCCAGTGAAGGCGCCGGAAAGGTAAACTCATTATTAAAAGAATTTAATGTTGGTAATATCCCAATAGCTTGCGGAGATCTTCTTAAAGGAGTGAATCCCCCCTGGCGTGAGTTTAACAGGCAAATAAATTGGGGTAAAGGGTCAGATAAACAGGTAGTGGCATTAAATGCAGTTGATTGTCTGAGAGAAAATTTAAAAAATGCGAATGAGAAAGTAGTACTGGTTTGTCTTGGTCCGCTTACAAATGTTGCGCGACTGATAACGAAAGATGCAAGTGTTGTATCTAAAATTGAACGAATAATCTGGTATAATGATTCTGTTAATCCATTACAGGGATATAATTATGAATGTGATAAGGAGAATGCAAACTTGGTTATTAAATCCAGAATTCGAATTGATGTCATTTCAAACCTGAATAAGGAAAACATATTGATTGATTCAACCATGTACGCTGTTTGCAAGCAATCAAAAACCCTTCTTGCTACTGTCTTAAGAAATGTTTTCAGTCAACCATTGGTCAATGAAAAACTTCTGCAAAATCATTTTAAGTTATGTGACGACCTTGTGGTTTTATACCTTACAAATCCCGAATTATTTGACATAAATATAATAACAGATAAACTAAATGTCAGGTACAATACAGATTATAATGTTCAGGGAGTAAGAGAGGCGATAACCGACATGATAAACGGGACTTATTTTTCTGAAAGAAATATAGTATTTAACAGGTTTCCTATTCAGCACGAAATGTATAACTACGATATCAGGCCGATAATAGATTCGGCTATTGCACGTTATGGATATGACGAATGGAAAGCTAATGTAATGACTGATGAGTTTCATGGGCATCTGGGAGTATTCTCTATTGTTGGTGCTAAAATGGGTATTAAAGCACGTGAATTATTTGGTGTTGGTGCTGATATGCTTGATGTAACCACCTATGCAGGAACTAAACCGCCATACAGCTGTTTGAATGATGGGATCCAGGTAAGTACCGGTGCAACTTTAGGGATGGGGACAATTCATCTGGCTACCCATAGAAAAACTCAACCAATGGCTATTTTTACATATAAAGATCGTTCTGTCAGAATCAGTCTCAAAAAGGAATACCTGGAACAGGTAGATGCGGATATCAAAGAAGGGATTATGAAGTTTGGACTAATGGACGATGGCTATTGGAAGCTTATCCGCCATAATGCTTTAAAGTACTGGGTCGAATGGGATAGAAATAAAATTTTTGATATTGAAGAAATTAGTCACAAAAATTAGTCCCGGTTAAAATTAATTGTGCTATTCTGACCAAATCAGAAAAGAATGTTAAAAATCTTAATTCTCCCGATCTTATTGATTTTCCACCCTGTTCATGTAACCCTGACAACCATTGAGCAGGTACAGGGTGCCGATACCATGAAAGTTTTTTTCAGGATGTATTATGATGATTTTTTACGTGATTACAAATTGGATGACCCTGACCGTAAACTTGAGAAATTATCAGTTAACCAGTCCTTTCCAGCTGATCTGGCAAACAAATATTTCAATGATAAAATTCATATCTATGTAAATAACAAACTATTGACCGGGAATGTATTGACTGTAACTATTCTGGATAATGAAATCTTCCTGAATCTGGTTTACCGGTCAGATAAAGATCCAAAGAAGATTAAAATCCGGAACCAGGTTTTGATTGGATTGTACAATGATCAGACAAATATGGTCTTCATCAATATCAACAAAAATGAGGAAGCAATGAGACTTACGCCAGAGCACGATAAGGAATCATGGTCTTTTTACAATTAAAGTCTCCTCATTATGTTCAGGAGTCAGTTTGATCCCTTTCTCAAAATTGTTTATCCTAATTATCATTAAATTTACCTGGTCAGTATACCAACCTGTAAGAATCATGTTCCTGATAGTTATCCTCTTTGGTTTTTTGCTCAACCTAAAAATCAGATTCAGATTAATGTCATTATTATCAAGACTCGCACTTAATAATTTCCCGATTAGCAGTTTATCATTTACATAAATGAAGACTTTCGAATTAAAGTATTGGTTAATCAGGTCTGAAGGAAATGGCTGCTTACTAAAAAATCTTCTCAAATTTCTGTCATCGTCAATTGTCTGTAAATCTTTCAGAAAATCTTCGAATTCCATCCTGCAGGAAACTTTTAATGAATCGGTACCTTTAATATAATCAATGCTGGTCATCGTTACATGACCCGGATTCATGATCAGCCATAATGAGAAAGCTAAGGCTTTAAACATTTTTCTTCAGTTCTGGCAATTAATTTAAGTATGTGTATTTATTTCTTTATGCAAGTTACATAAGTAACCAGCCAAAGTTAATTTTATTTTGAGAGGTCGGTTCTTATGCCAGATTATTAATTTCATTATTCTCCTCCTCATACCTCTGCGCTTCGACACTGACGCTACGGTCAGTGTCACCACGCTCCTCACTATTCATATCGGAGAGCTTCGACCGGATTTCTACTTGCCGCTCTATACGATTGAAAGCTTACCGTGAGCAAAGCAATAAGCAAAGCAATAACACCTGCCATTACAAATACCCACAAGCTTATGTCAATCCGGTATGCAAAGTTTTGCAGCCATTTATGCATTACATACCAGGCAATCGGGCATGCAATTATAATTGAGATCATTACCCATATAATATATTCTCTTGAAAGCAAGGAAAAGATTTCAATGGACTTTGCCCCATTTATCTTCCTTATTCCTATCTCTTTTGTCCTGCGTTCTGTCATAAAGGAGGATAATCCAATAAGACCCAGACATGAAATTATAATTGCGAGCAGAGAGAAATAGCTAAAAATTTTACCCATTCTTCTTTCCGTCCGGTACAGGTTATCATAATCATCATCAAGAAAATGAAAATCAATTGGTAGTCCGGGATCAAATGATTTAAAAGTTGTCTTGATAAAATCAACAGTTGAAATTATTTTGTCGGGTTTCATTTTGATATAGAAATTGTTAGACGAACCAATTTGCATAATGAGTGGTCCAATTTTGTAATGCAACGATTGAATGTGAAAATCTTTTACAACTCCGATAATATTAAGTTTTGATCCACGGGAAGTTGTTATTATTTCCCCAATGGGATTCCTAAAACCGAGGATCTTTGCTGCTTCTTCATTTATCACTATTGCAGTATTATCAGTTGAAAATTCAGAAGAAAAGAAACGCCCCTCCTTAAGCTCAAGTTTATAGGTTTTGGCATAATCCACGTCGGCACCAAGCATATGAAAATATACATCATCACCTTCCTTTTTTCCTGCCCAGGAAAAACCGTTCCTGGTACCTTCATTGTAAAATGGATTCCATGCCCTGGTTACATAGAGTATATCCGGATTGTTTATGAGCTCTTTTTTTAAAGATTCAAGCTTAGGATCTGATGGGCGTGTGGGGAACATAAAATAACCTATGTTGTCTTTACTAAATCCAAGGTTCTTATTTTGTATATATTTAAGCTGCATTTTAACTATTAAAGTGCATATAATAAGGAGTATAGACAGTGAAAACTGAAAAATAACAAGAGATCTTCTGAATCCGGTGTTGCCAGGATTTTTATTAATTACACCCTTAATCACATCCAATGGCTTTAAAGAAGACAGATAGAACGCAGGATAACTTCCGGCCAGTAAACCGCAAAACAATACAACAGTGATTAACCCGATATATAATCCGGCACTCTGATAGTTTACAGACAACTGTTTCCCTATAAGATTATTGAAGCCGGGCAGCAGCAATTCAACCAAAATCATTGCAATTACATGGGCCACCAGTACAATCAGAAGAGATTCTCCCAGGAACTGGAAGACTATTTTTCGTTTGTTTGCTCCTGCCGCTTTACGTACTCCAATTTCCCTGGCCCTCCTGGCTGATTGAGCTGTTGAAAGGTTAAGGAAGTTTATACATGCAATAATAAGGATGAAAACAGCTATCATACTTAGAATACGGACATAAGTAATATCACCTGTTCCATAGCTATCTGCAAAATATTTCCCTAAAGAATATAAATGAACTTTTTTGATGTTTTGAAGAAAAATCTCCGAATTCGATTCCTTATTATGTCTCTTAATAAAGTCATGAATTTTTGCCTCAACTATTTTACTTTCTGTCCCTTTCTTAAGTTCAATGTAAGTATTAAACCTCTCATTCCAACCATTTGTATGAGCTGCTAATAAAGATAACCATTCAACAGGGATCAAAATATTAAATTGGATATGGCTATTTTCAGGCATACTCTTAACAACACCTGTTACAGTTACATTAAAACCACGTGATGCCACCGTTTTGCCTAATGCTTCTTCGTTACCAAAATATTTTTTTGATGTTTCTTCAGTAATTACAATACTATGCGGGTCATCTAAAGCTGTGTTTATATCACCACGGATAAACCTGATACCGAACATTTTTAGGAAGTCCTTATCCGTCGAGATTACAGTCTCTTCTATGAATTCACCTTTCTTTTGAAGAATCAATGGATTAGGACATAATCTTACTGCTCTTATAATTTCAGGATATTCTTCTTTAAGTGCCTGGGCCAATGCTCCGGGAACAGGCACTATCAGGGAGTTTCCTCCTGTAGTAAAATTTTGATTTTCAATTACACGGAAAAGCTCATTTGCATTTTTGAAATTTCTGTCGAAACTCCATTCGTCCTGTACCCATAAAAGAATTAATATTGCACTGGCCATGCCTATGGCCATACCACTTATATTTAGTATTGAATATGCGGAATACCTTCTGATATTCCTAAGGGCTATTTTGAAGTAGTTCTTTATCATAGTTTCTAGGTTCTGGGCGCAGGGTACTTGGAAAACCGTAATTTAATTACATGCATGTCATTGCGAGCGAAGCGAAGCAATCTTCTGTTCTCCTTTTTCCTCTCTCCCCACTCCTTAACTTTCAATTACCATACCAGTATTTTTTACTTTCTGAAAATTAGTTATTTAAGCAATTATATCAAAACAATATTTATTATATTTGTCTAATATAAGTACATATAATGTCCATATTATAGACATAAAATAATTTGCCCATTGATTTTCGATCAAGTTCCATTGTTAACAATTAAAACCACATAGATTTAAACCACAAAAATGAATGGCAAATTATTGATCGTCGACGATCATAAACAGGTTCTGAAAGCTCTGATTCAGTTGCTTGAACCCGAATTTGATGGTATTACAGGTATATCAAATCCTAATCAAATCATCAGTTATATAAACAGGGAGGAGTTTGATGTTATCTTGCTGGATATGAACTTTTCAGCCGGTGTTAATACCGGCAATGAAGGCATATACTGGCTCAATCGTATTTTAAAATCAGATCCTTTGGCAGCCGTTGTCATGATAACTGCATATTCAGACGTAAATCTGGCTGTCAGGGCGATTAAAGAAGGAGCCACCGATTTTGTAGTCAAGCCGTGGGACAACAGTAAGCTTATCGCCACCATGCAGATAGCATTTAAACTCAGACAATCAAAGATTGAGAACAAAAAGCTACGCGAAAGGCAAAGGCAGATAAACAGAGGTACTTGTAAACAATATAGTCCTTTGGTTGGCAAATCGCAGCCAATGGAAAATGTATTAAAGGTAATTAACAAGGTAGCCAGGACAGATGCAAATGTTTTGGTCGTAGGTGAGAATGGGACCGGGAAAGAATTGATAGTAAAAGAATTGCATAACAATTCGCGCAGAGCAGACGAAGTCTTTATCAGCATTGACATAGGCACAATTACCGAGTCATTATTTGAGAGTGAGATGTTCGGCCATATTAAAGGTGCATTTACTGATGCCAGAGAAGATAAAACCGGCTGGTTTGAGACAGCTTCCGGAGGCACACTGTTCCTGGATGAAATAGGCAATCTCTCTCTTACAATGCAATCCAAACTTCTTACAGCCATTCAAAACCGGGTAATCCATAAGGTCGGATCAAAGACTCCAATACCTTTTGATATACGCCTAATCTGCGCAACAAATAAGAATCTGGAAGAATTGGTCTCAAATAACCTTTTCCGGGAAGATTTATATTACCGGATTAATACAATTGTGATTGAAATACCTCCTTTGCGCGATCGTGGTGAAGATATTGTTCTACTTGCTGAGCATTTTTTAAAGGAGTATGCAAACAAATCTGAGAAATTTTATTTGAAATTTAACAGCAAAACTCTGGATAAACTCATGAAATATAACTGGCCGGGAAATGTGAGGGAGTTGCGTCATACAATAGAAAAAGCAGTCATATTATGTGATTCTGACATTTTAATGCCGGAAGATTTTATCATCTCACATTCAACACAACAACCATCTCTTAAGCAAAAGCCACTGACGTTTGCCGAAATAGAAAAACAGGCCTTGCAAATTGCACTGAATAACAATAATGGAAGTGTTTTAAAAGCATCAAAAGAATTGGAAATAGCAAGACAGACTATGTATAACAAAATGCAAAAGTATAACCTATGAAAGCTACAAATATGTTATTAAATAAATTCTTCATCAATGTACTTATTCGTGTAACTTTTATTGTATTAACCAGTGTAGCATTAGGAATAGTGTTACAGCATCTTGACCGTGGATACTATTATACCTTGACAGGTATGATATTCGTGATCGTGTTTCAGGCCTATATGCTGGTAAATCAGGTTAATAAAACAAATGAAGATCTGGAAAAATTCTTTTCATCGGTTCAGGATCATGACTCTTCCGTTCGATTTTCTGAAAATACAAAGAATAACTCATTCGGAAAATTGCATGATAGAATGAATAATATAAATACGATCATTCAGAATGTTAAAATTGAAAATGAGAGAACAAGTCAGTTCTTACAAAGTATAGTCGCCCATGTTGATATCGGACTATTATCATTTGATATGAATGGCAGGATAGAAATTTATAACAGGGCTGCTAAAAGGTATTTAAACGTTCAACAACCTCAGCAATTATCGTCTTTAAAAACTATGAATGATGAAATATTTAAAATTATAAATACCATAAAACCCGGGCAGGAGATATTGCATAAAATGAAAATAGACAATCTTTTACAAAGTATTTTAGTAAAAGCCACTGAACTGAAATTTGAAAGCAATGTAATAAAACTGGTTTCTTTTCAGGATATTACCAATGAACTCGATAAAAAAGAATTGGATTCCTGGCAAAGATTAATCCGGGTGTTAACCCATGAAATCATGAATTCAATTAGTCCGATTACCTCTCTTACAACAGTGATTTCCGGGTACTTTAAAAAGAAGGACGATGGAAACCCGGTTCCATTGGAAAATATTGATCATCAAATAGTTTCTAAAACACTTTCCGGTTTGAATACCATTGAAGAAACAGGAAAAGGATTACTGGATTTTGTTGATAAATACAGAAGCTTAACATCATTGCCAAAACCAAATTTAAGCAAATTCACTATTGATAGTCTGTTCAGCAAATGCAAACTCCTCATGGAATCAAATATTTCAAAAAACATAAAAATTACTGCAAGTGTTTATCCTGAAGATATTGCAATAGTTGCAGACTATGCCCAGGTTGAACAAATTCTTATAAATCTGATAAAAAACTCTATTGAAGCTTTATCCGGTAAGAAGAACGGAACAATTCACCTGAAAGCATTCTATGCCGATGATGGTACAATAATTCAGGTTGAAGATAATGGAACTGGAATATCAGGTGATATTATTGAAGATATTTTTGTACCATTTTATACAACCAAAAAAAATGGTTCAGGTATAGGATTAAGCCTGTCAAAGCAGATAATGCAAAATCATGATGGCACAATTTCAGTGAACTCTGCTCCGGATGAGGGATCTGAGTTTACCTTGAAATTTCAATTAATAAACATCCCTTTGACCTGAACGAAACCACTCTTTATGTGTTGAATAAGTACTGATTCATTCTTCAATATGGAAATAAAAGAAAACAGACTTTATAAACTGGCTTACCAATTAAGCTTGTTCACAATCTTTTATAACATTATCGAAGGGGTAATATCGATGATTTTAGGTTTTAAAGATGGAACGCTCACCCTATTTGGCTTTGGAGTAGATAGTTTCATTGAAGTAATGTCGGGAATTGGTATTGCAATAATGATATTACGAATCAAACAAAATCCTGACAGTTCAAAAAGTTTATTAGAAATCAAAGCATTAAAAATTACAGGAACAGCATTTTATCTTTTATCGGCAGGTCTGTTTGCAGGAATAGTATTAAATCTTATCAACCATAACAAGCCCGAAACCACTCTTTGGGGTATTATAATATCATTGGTTTCAATTGTAGTAATGGTTTGGCTGATGATTGCCAAAAGGAATATCGGCAAACAGCTAAACTCCGAACCTATAATTGCCGATGCCAATTGTACAAAGGTTTGCGTATATATGTCAATAGTGCTGCTTTTATCAAGCCTTATTTATGAAATAACAGGCTTTGCCTATGCTGATTTAATCGGTGCTGCAGGGTTAATTTACTTCTCAGTATCGGAAGGAAAAGAGGCCTTTGAAAAAGCTAAAGGGAAAGAAGACAAATGTTGCGACCAGGATTGAATTTTTTACCCTTTCCTGCTTATTTCTCGAAGTGCATCATATTTAACTATTCTCAAATCCTTTTCATTCAGCACAATCCATCCATCCTTGATCATTGGCCCCAAGATCAGTGCACTGGGAGAAATGGATTTCATAAGGGCGCATATGATACCCGCACGCAGGATAATACTATTTTCTTTCCACAATTGCAGAAAAGAAATTAACAGCCAGACACTTATAAATGAAAGTATCATACCCGAAAACGGAATCTTTAGGTTATGAAGAAAGCTGCCGAGAATTATTTCAACGGATGCCCAGATACTTCCAATTACAGCAGCTTTAAGCCATTTTTGACTAAGAGGTTTACCTGGAATAATTTGCATAGTCTATTTGTATCGATGTCAGAACCTAACAATTAGCAATGCATAAAAATACCCTGTTTTATTGCATTGATAAAATTAACCTGATTTTAATGTGAGAAATTGCAGGACTGACAAGAAAAAACATCTGATCAGCCACCCAATAAAACCTTGAATGCCCTAATTATGACTGCATGTATGGGCGCCACCTTCGTGCTGATGTGCCTCATGCTGGTGACAACTGTTACCGCTGTCTTCAACTGACCCTGAGAGATAGAGTTTTACAACCTCAGTGGCATCGCCTGAGCAACCTCTGATAACTTCTATTCCGCTATTATTCAGCACGTTTATAGCCCCGCCTCCGATACCACCTGCAAGCATTACTGAAACGCCATCAGAGGCTAGTACTGATGCAATATCTGACTTGCATCCGCACCCTTCCGGTGATCCCACACTCTTTATTTCAACTATTTCATTTTTATCGGATATAGTAAATACCCCATATGATTCACAATGGCCAAAATGGCTGTCTATCTTATTATCCGATGTTACCGGTACTGCAATTTTCATCTTTATAGTTATAAATTATTTTTGAGTTGTAATTACTTGAAATTCAGGTTGATTATTGCTGGTGTTGACACTAAACTTCATCTTAAACAGATTGATCCATTTTAATTAATTCTTTTAAACTATATGCATTGCAATCTTTGCACCTGGAGTGATTTTCAATACCCTGAATTAATTTAAAACATTTTTTACACTTGTACCAATCGTGTTCAAATTGGAAATTACCACCCTCAATTTCAATTACTTTTCCTTCAACGAATGCTTTTGCAATTGTCTTTAATGCCCTATTATAAATCCGCGTAAATGTAGGTCTCGATATATTCATCTGCTTAGCAGCAAGATCCTGTGATAGCAGATCATAATCGATTAATCTGATACTTTCAAATTCTTCATACTTGAGAATAAGTGGTCCCATATCGCACTTTTGCATCCCATAAGGTTTGAAACCTTCCATTTTTGGAGGATTACATATATTCCTGCATTTTGGTGGACGTGCCATCTATTAGGATAAAACTAGCGCAAAGATAATGAACCTACGTTCATAATCAAAATATAAACTAACATATTTATGAATAGCTTAAATTACCTTATGAATGCTTACTGAGTCTGGAAAAGTGATGTTAAGGATGTTGTGCAATTATCAGGAAAACATCAAATGGTTTTGTAACGGTCTCTGAGAGTTTCTTATTAATAGTATAGCATTTCCGATGACTGATACCTGTAAATCCTTGTTTTTTAATCCTGGCTGATAATTTTTCGATATCAAAGCCATTATGACCGGTAAATCCTTCACCATGAAATGAACCATCTTCAGTATACAGATCTGCCATGGCAAGATAACCTCCGGGATTAAGTAGATCGTGAAATTTTTTGATAATCTTTTCAACATCATCGATATGATGAAGAACCATCTGGTTAAAAATAAAATCAAACTTTTCATTTTCCAGATCAGACCTCTCAAGATTGAAATTTAATGTTTTAAGATTTTTTGCCCCGGATATTTTTATCTTATTGTTCATCATTTTCACCATTTCCGATGAGTTATCCATTAAAGTGATCTCTTTTAAAGAATCTTTCAGGATAAAACTGGTTACTCCTGTTCCTGCACCAAATTCCAGTGCAGTCATTTGCTTATTTAAAGGAATAAGCCTTTTAATTTCACTTGCAATGGCTTCTGCCCTATCCCAAACAATTGGATTCTGGTCCCATCCGGCTGCTTTTAAATCAAATTCATTCATTGCTGCAATTCAATGGGATTATTAATTATTTATAAATTGTCTGCAATAATGAATTCAATAAAAGAGAACATGATGTTTTAATTCCAGAGGTTGACCAATTTATTGAACCCTTGCATGCTATTTATAGAAAGTTATTGATGAATTAAATCAACTGAATAAAGCAATAATACTGCTTTACCTCGATGGCAATTCTCATGATGAAATTTCAGATATAACCGG
>Ga0208079_1000246_pt1 | contig 30497 bp, 24 predicted proteins | sample NGESurdeep092012_5_FD_184474 | JGI IMG/M metagenome (GOLD analysis project Ga0208079, IMG submission 184474) | Arctic peat soil microbial communities from Barrow, Alaska - NGEE Surface sample 210-2 deep-092012 (SPAdes) | ecosystem: Environmental > Terrestrial > Soil > Wetlands > Peat ... | reverse complement strand
CGCCGTCGCGGCTGCCGTCGCCGTGCTGGTCGCGATCCTTGCGGACCTGATCCTGCTGCGGACGGCGCTCACCCGGTCGCGAACCTGGTGGACGGCATACGGCATCGTTGTGTGCTTCCAGCTGCTCACCAACGGCTGGCTGACAGGTCGCGGCATCGTCCGCTACAGCGACGCGGCCATCCTGGGTTCGGGGCGCATCGTATTCATCGGCGACGGCCGCATTGCCTACGCGCCTGTCGAGGACCTGGCCTTTGGGTTTGCATTGGTGCTCATGGGCTGCGCCATGTGGGTATGGACCGGCGCGAAGACGCGAACGCCTCGGTGAGGGTGGCGCCGGCGGTGCGAGTGCCCATATGTCCAGCCGTAGCCAGCAGCTGCCAGGTCGGCACGACAAGTCGCCGCTCGAACACGTTGAAGTCATTGGCAATGACGCGATGCAGGATCCGCTTGTAAAGGGTGAACGCCGCCTCCAGGCACGGCTGACTGCGGGCATCGACCATCGTCAGCCCGGGTTGGGCGGAGGCGTAGAGGCTGGTGGCACGACGCACCTCGAAGGCGACCAGCGACCGCACCTGCGGTGACGGCACGCCCGTGTGCACAGCGTGGGCGAGCAGGTCCTCGCTGACTCCGAAGCGCGCCAGGTCGGTTTGTGGCAGATAGATCCGTCCGCGAATGTGGTCCTCGCCGACATCACGGATGAAGTTGGTCAGCTGGAAGGCCTCGCCCAGCGTGGCCGCCCGGGCCAGCGCATCCGGACCGCTCGCACCCAGCAACGGGGCCATCAGCTCGCCGATGACCGCCGCGCTGCCCCGCATGTAGCCGCGGAGCTCCTCCCAGGAGGCGTATCGGGTGACCGTCAGGTCCATGGCCATCGAGTCGAGGAACTCCTCCAACAGATCGGGATCAAGCCCGAACCTGCGCATCGTGTGCCATGTCGCGGCCAGTACGGGTTGTTCTCCCAGGTCCGGCGGGGACGCGGATCGAATTGACATCATTGCCAGTTCGCGCCATGCCAGAAGGGCTTCAGGGCCTGGGGTTGAGTTGTGGGGTGTATCGACAAGCTCGTCAGCCACCCGGGCGAAGGCATAGAGGGCCCATACGTCACGGCGTCGGGAGCGAGGCAGAAGCCGGGTCGCGAGATAGTACGTGCGCCCGTGGGCCGCGTGGATCCGGCGGCAGTGCTCGTAGGCCTTGGCCAGCGCCGGCGCCATGTCGCTGGTGGTCATGCCGTCGCTCGTGGCGCTGGCTTGTGGAAGGCCATGGTGCTGCTCAACGCCAAGCCAACGAGCGATAGAGGGGATCGGGGCCGGTGAGGCGTTCTGCGGCAAGGCGTCCGCTGATCAGCACCATAGGAACGCCGACGCCGGGTGTCGTGCTCGACCCGGCGAACACCACGTTGTCGCCCATGACGTTTGGCGAGCGAAAGGGGCCAGTCTGTCCGAACGTGTGCGCGGCTGCGAAGGGCGTGCCGGCGCCCAGGCCGCGGTCGGCCCAGTCGTGTGGGGTGATCAGCAGCTCGGCCTCGATGGCGTCGGCGAAGCCCTGGTACCCAGAGTTCTCAACGGTTTTCAGCATGTGTTCGCGGTAGGGACCACGCACCTTGGCCCAGTCGACCGGCTGCGCGTGGTCAAGGTTGGGGGCCGGAAAGAGTACGTATGCCGAGCTGTGCCCAGCCGGCGCCAGGCCCGGATCGGTGATCGACGGCAACGAGACCAGGTAGGACGGGTCACGCATCAACCGCCCTGCGTCGAGGTCGTCGAAGACCTGCGACCAGGCATGGCCGAAGTTCATCGTGTGGTGGGCTGCGCCGGGCCAGGTCTTCTTCACCCCGGCGGCAAGGACAACACACGACGGCGAATACTGCGTCCTGTCAGGGCCGCCCGCCGCCGAGTGACGGCCGGTCACAGAGCGTCGACCCGCCAGCGATCGATGCGGTGTTCGGCCCAGGAGCTCGAGCGCGGCGGGCCGATCGGGCGTCATCACCACGGCGTCAGGGGACCAGGTGCGCCCGTCGAGGCTCCGTAGCCCGGTGACCCGGTCGCCGCTCCAAGCCACGGCAGTGACCTTGGTGTCGAAGACGAACTCAACGCCTGCCTTGCGCGCCGCTGCTTCCATCGCGGTGGGGAGGGCATTCATCCCGCCGACGGGATAGAAGACGCCCTCGACCAGGTCCATGTAGGAGATCACCGAGTAGATGGCCAGTGCGCGGGCGGGTGAGACCCCCGCATACATGGCCTGGAAGCTGAAGACGCGCTGGAGGCGCTCGTCGCGAAAGTAGCGGGCGACCGTGGGCGCAAGCCGCGAGAACCCGCGCAGGGCAACGAGGGTGGCCAACGAAGAGCCGACCAGGTCGATGGGGGAGTCGAAGTTCCGGTCGATGAAGTCGCGCATCTGCAGGCGATACAGGCGGGTGACGAACTCGACGTAGCGTTGGTAGCCGTCGGCGTCATGGGATCCGTTGGAACCGCTGAAGATCCGGATGCGTTCAGTCATCGCGGTAACGTCGTTGGTGACCGAAAGTGCTGTGCCGTCAGCGAACTGGGCGCAATACGCAGGATTGAGCGGTCGCAGCGTGACCCAGTCGGAGAGCTGCTCACCCAGTGCGGCGAAGCAGTCGGCAAACAGGTCGGGCATCGTCAGGACCGTGGGGCCGGTATCGAGGTGATATGTCCCTCCACCCGTCGCGGGCAGGGACACCCGCGCAGCCCTGCCGCCGGGAGCGGGCTCGGCCTCCAGGACGGTCACACGGCGTCCGGCACCAGACAGATGCATGGCCGCTGACAGGCCCGCCAGCCCGGCGCCGACGACAACCACGTGGTCAGGGGTCGCACCGTGATGCGCTTGCCTGATGCCGTGGCGCCGCGCGGTCGCTCGACCGCTCACGCCGAGCGGGCGGTCGAGACGTCGATGAGCGCGTCCAGCGCCGCCCTGCCCTCGTTGGTCAGCGTGGTCGTGGAGTGAAGGGCCATGCGAGCTGACGCGCTGAGCCCCTGGATCATCTGCTCGACGCGGTCCAGGGCGCCACCGGCGGTGATCGCGCCGCGAAGCTCGTCCACTCGAGCCTCGTCCAGATCCGGCAGGCCGAGCAGCTTGTCGAACATCGCGACGGTGGTCGGGCTGGCGTGGTCCAGCGCAAGAGCGACCAGGACCGTGAGCTTGCCCTCGCGCAGGTCGTCGCCCGCAGGTTTGCCCGTCTCAGCAGGGTCTCCGAAGACACCCAGCACGTCGTCGCGCAGCTGGAAGGCTTCGCCGAGGTCAAGCCCGTAGGTCGAGAGAGCGTCGAGATCGGCAGTGCTGACACCGGCCGCCGTGGCCCCGATGAGCAGCGGGTGCTCGATGGTGTACTTTGCGCTCTTGTACCGAATCACCCTGCGGGCGCACGTGATTCGTTCTTCTGTGGTCAGCTCGTCCCAGCCGCGGGCGGACTCGAGCACGTCAAGGAACTGACCGCCCATCAGCTGCGTGCGCATCCTGTCGAAGACGGGACGTGCCCGGGCCAGCTCGGCCACGGGAAGCCCGGACGTTGCAAACAGCTCGTCGCTCCAGGTCAGGCACAGGTCGCCGCCCAGGATGGCACCAGCGAGGCCGAACCGGTCGCCGCTGCCAGCCCAGCTGGCGGCCGCATGCTCATTGGCCAGGCGCTTGTGTGCGGTCGGCATACCGCGTCGGGTGTCGCTGTCGTCCATGACGTCGTCATGCAGCAGTGCCGCGGCCTGGAAGAACTCCATGGCGGTCGCCGCCCTGATGATGGCCTCGCTGTCCGGTCCACCGCCGGCCCGATAACCCCAGTAGAGGAAGGCAGCCCGGAGCCGCTTGCCACCTCGCAGCAAAGCGCTCACCGCCTCGACCAAGGGGGTGAGGTCGTCGCCGATCTCGGACAGGACGCCTGACTGGCTGGAGATCTCGGCGTCGACAGCGATCTGCACGCGTGCGCGCAGATCGCTGGTGTCCAATGGGTTCGACAAGGGCCCTCCCGGATGCTGAGTGGTCTGAGCCTACGTGCTGTCGGTCGCATAGTCTGGCCGGCATGGCGCGCGGAACTTCATCGATCCTCCCTCAACCGGAGCACCTCAGCCGCTCGATTCCGCGACTGCTGGCCGAAGAGGGCACGTCGTACAGCTTCGAGTTCTTTCCGCCCAAGGACGATGTGGGGGAGCGGACCCTGTGGGAGGCGATTCGTCACCTGGAGCGCATTCGCCCGACGTTCGTCTCGGTGACCTATGGGGCCGGCGGCTCCACCCGGGACCGCACCGTGCGGCTGACGGGCAGGATCGCGCGCGAGACGACCCTGACACCGATGGCTCACCTGACGTGTGTGGGGTCGACCGTGGCCGCGCTACGTCAGGTCGTGGGGGAGTATGCCAGCACAGGTGTGCGCAACGTGCTCGCGCTGCGCGGGGACCCGCCCGGCGGCCCGGGGACCCCCTGGACGCCCCAACGCGATGGTCTCAACCACGCGGACGAGCTCGTCGCCCTGGTTCGTTCGTTGGGCACGTTCACCATCGGCGTGGCAGCGTTCCCTGACCAGCATCCCGAGTCCTCGAGCCTCGACCAGGACGCAGACGTGCTCGTACGAAAGGCCGACGCGGGGGCCGAGTTCGCGGTCACTCAGTTCGTGTTCGACCCCGACAGCTATGTGCGGTTGCGTGACAGGGTGGTCGCCCGCGGGCGCGACCTGCCGATCATCCCCGGGCTGATGCCGGTGACGAGCTTCGCGCAGGTACGCCGGATGGCCGAGCTGTCCGGGACGCCGCTGCCTGCTGTCGTGTTCTCGCGACTCGCGGCGGTGGCCGATGACCCCGCGGCCATCCACGAGGTGGGCGTGCAGATCGCCACCGAGCTGGCCCAGCGTCTGCTGGCCGAGGGCGCGCCGGGCCTGCACTTCTACACGATGAACAAGTCGCTGGCCACGCTGGAGGTCTTCACCAACCTGAGGGGCTGAGTCCCTCAGGCGGTCGACACTTCAGGCGGTCGATACTTCAGCCGGTCGGGTCCGGTCTGTTCCACATGAGCTCGGAACGGAACTCGTTCGTGTGTCCGTCGGGCTCAGATGGCGACGGCAGGCCGAGTCTGATTCCGAGTGTGGCCAGGACGTGGTCCACCTCGTCCACGTCATAGCCCGCACGGAATGTCGTCGAGGTGAAGCTGGCTTCGGTGACCTGCTGGCCGTGGAGCGTGCGCTCGGCCAGCGGGAGCGCGAGGTTGGCTGCGATGAGATCCACGAAGCGGTCGACCTCTTGCTGGTTGTAGCCGGTGCGGAACTTCGTCGGGGTGAACCTCAGGCTTGAGATGTCCATCGTGCTACCCCTCGGATCGGTTCGGTTCTGGCACCTTGTGAGGCACCTCGCGGTCCTGACAACGTAGTCCTGCAGGTCCGACATTCGGTTGTGGGCGCGCCGTGGGCTGGCCGGTCCGCTCAGGCGACTTCGGCAGGATGCCCCCCGGTCAGGCGCAACAGCTCGTCGTACGAGGTCGGGAATACCGTGTGGGGGTGACCGGCGGCGGCCCACACCTGGTCATAGCGGCTGAGGGAGATGTCGACGACGGTCTCGACGGGATGGAGAAGGGCGACGGGCGCCACGCCTCCGATCGCAAATCCGGTGTGCTCACGGACGAACTCGGCGTCGGCGAGGGAGACCTCAGTGAGCTCCAGCAGGTCCGCGACCTTGATGGTGTCGACACGGTGGATCCCTGAGGTGAGGACCAGCAAGGGCCGGGTCGTCTTGTTGCAGTGAGCCCGGAAGACCAGCGAGTTGGCGATCTGTGCGATCTCGATGCCCAGGGCGTCGGCAGCCTGCCGCGCCGTCCGGGCAGCATCGTCGAGGACCGTGATCTGGCCGCGGACACCGAAGGACGTCAGGGCTGCGGCTACGCGACGCACCGAGGGATGTTCGAGAACGTTCTCGACACTCGTATCGGTCATATGGGCACGGTAGCCGTGCTCGGCTCCCGCACGGAAGAGGGTCGCCCAGACATCGGGGTTGACGGGCTGTCGGAGTCGCGGTGTACATTCAGATTAGTCGAACACACGTTCTAAAACGTGTGACTCGGTACGGCTGGTTCTGCGGCGGGCGCCTCGACCCCGCCCGTCGCAGAACCGGACGAACCCCCGACGTTCGACTGACTTTCAACCTCTGCCTACGTCCCTAAGGAGCTGGCCATGGTGCGTCGTTACGAAGAGCCCATCGAGGTCCGGGCGGGTGCTGGTGGCGCCGATCCAGCGAGCGACACCAACCGCGCTGGCGACATCAACTGCCCGGACCCCACACCCTCGGCCTTCCTGTGGCGCGGCCGGCTCTACGTCGTGCGTGACGTGATCGGGCATTGGCGAGAGCGCAGAGCGTGGTGGCGTGAGGCCCTCGATCCCGATGAGGAGGTCGCGGCGCACGGGCTGGACTGCCTCGAACAAGAGGTATGGCGAGTGGAAGCCAGCCCCGGTCGACTGGCCGGCACCGGGGTGTACGACCTGGGAATGAACAACCTGGGCGTGGATGGACCCATGCGTGGTTGGCGACTCCTGCGCGTGGCGGACTAGGCGGTGTGGTGATGACGACTCGGACAGCGACAGCGCCGCGGGCGCCCTTGGCCAGCACGGTGCTGGACCTGCTCGACCGATCCCGGGCCAGCTTGCTGTCGGCCTGTCACGCCGACTCCGTCGCCGAGCGCTACGTCGAGGCTCACCTGGCGGCCTTGCGGGCTGCAGCGGCGTTGTTGGCGGCCCGCAGCAGGCCAAGCCGGCGCTCGCAGCTACGCAGTGTGTGGGAGGTGCTGCCGCAGGTGGCTCCCGAGCTGACCGAGTGGGCGGTGTTCTTCGCTGCTTCGGCCAAACGTCGCGCCGCGCTCGAGCGAGGTTCGGCCGCTGCGGTTGCGCGCGAGTCTGATGACCTTCTCCGGCAGTCCGAGATCTTCTTCGAGCTGGTTCAGGGGGCGCTGGGGCTGCCCATGAGCCGGCCGCTGCCTGAGTTCATCTCCGTGACGGGGCGACAGTGAGTGGTACGAGGGGCGACAGGCTACGACACGACCATCTGTGACATGACAATGAGCGACGCCTTTGCCCACCTGCACGTCGCGTCCGGCTTCTCGTTGCGTTACGGCGCATCGACACCCGCGGCGTTGGTGGAACGTGCCGCCTCACTGGGCCAGCCCGCGCTCGCCCTGACCGATCGCGACGGACTCTACGGTGCCGTGCGCTTTGTGCAGGCTTGCGGCGAAGCAGACATCGCCCCGGTGCTCGGCGTGGATCTGGCGGTGGGCCCCGAACGATCCAATACCGTTACAGGGCAAGGGGTTCAGGCCGCTCCGGCCGAGACTGGCCGCACCGGCACCGGTCGTGCACGCACTGGTTGCGCCAGCCCTGCCCGGGGCGGTGCTGAGGTCGATCCCCGATACCCGCGGGTCACGGTGTTGGCACGTGGGCAGGGCGCCGGGGTCGACCCCGGCATCGGTTGGGGCAGGTTGTGCCGGCTGGTGACCCAGACCCATCTGAGTGGTGAACGCGGCGCCCCGGTCACCAGCGCCCAGCTCATCGCCGAGCATGTCGTCGACCCGAGAACAGGACAGCTGGCGCTGTTGGTCCTGCTCGGGCCGGCCTCTGACGTGGGCCAGGCCTTGCTGGCGCGACGCCCCGACCGGGCACGCTGGCTGCTACGCCAGTGGGTCGACCTTTTGCCGCGTGGCGGTGTGGTCATCGAGGTGGTGTGCCATGGCGGGCCGGAGGGCACGCCAGCCAGCCTCGGACATGCTGCCCGGCTGCTGGGTCTGGCCACCGAGTCCGAGCTGCCGGTTGTGCTCACGGCTGCGGTCCGCCACGCCGATCCCGGCGGGGCAGTGACCGTCGACGTCCTTGATGCTGCCCGTCGCCTCGTGCCACTGGACACGCGTCATCTCGACCGGGTGACCACGGCAGGTCATCTCGCCTCGTCGGCCCAGATGTATGCCGTGGCTCGTGACGTCGCTCGGGCCTCGGGTGCCGGGGTCAGTGATGGCGGCAGCGGTGAACGTGACCGGGCCCGTCAGCTGATGGCCGACACCATGGCTCTGGCGCAGGCCTGCGCGCTGGACTCGCGCACCGATCTGGGCATCGGCTCGGTGCACCTGCCAGAGCCTTCGGCCCTTGGTATTGCCCCTGATGAGAGCCCTCAGGAGGTTCTGGCTGCCCGCTGTCGGGGTGCCATTGCCACGAGATACGGGGGAGCAGGCGACGCCGAGCTGGCTGCGGTGGCCTCGCGGCTGGAGGACGAGCTTCGCGTGATCGCGGGGCTCGGCTACCCGACCTACTTCATGACGGTGGCGGCAGTGTGTGACCTGATCCGTGACCTCGGGGTGCGGGTGGCGGCACGAGGTTCGGGCGCCGGCAGCCTGGTCAACTACCTGCTCGGCATCAGCGGGGTGGAGCCGTTGCGTCACGGCCTGCTCATGGAGCGGTTCTGCTCACCGCTTCGCGCCCAGCTGCCCGACATCGACATCGATGTGGAGTCCGCCCGACGGACCGAGATCTACGAGCACGTCCTGGAACGTTTCGGCGGGGACCGGGTCACCTGTGTGTCGATGATGGACACCTACCGCGTGCGCCACGCGATCAGGGATGTCGGCGCCACGCTCGGGCTGCCAGTGGGCGAGATCGATGCCATCGCCAAGGCGTTTCCGCACATTCGGGCCCGTGATGTCCGGTCCGCCATGGCCGAGCTGCCCGAGCTGCGTGCCAGTGGCCTGGATGTTCCTCGCCTGCGAGTGCTCTTCGACCTCGTGGAACGCCTCGATGGCCTGCCTCGGCACATCGCCGTGCATCCCTGTGGCGTGATCCTGTCCAACAGAGAGCTGCTCGATCGCACCCCGGTCGAGGCCAGCTGGCTGGGGTTCCCGATGAGCCAGTTCGACAAGGATGACGTCGAGACCCTGGGCATGCTCAAGCTCGACATCCTTGGCATCCGCATGCAGTCGGCAATGGCACACGCTGTCAAGGAGGTGGAGCGGGTCGACGGCATCCACATCGACCTCGACGACCGGACGCAGGTCAGCCTCGAGGATGACCGGACGTTCCGGCTGATCCGCTCCACACACACGTTGGGGTGCTTCCAGATCGAGAGTCCCGGCCAGCGCGAGCTGATCGGCAAGTTCGGGCCGGAGACCTTCGAGGACCTCATCATCGACATCTCGTTGTTCCGCCCCGGCCCGGTGAAGTCCGACATGGTCACCCCGTTCCTGCTGGCCCGTCAGCACTGGCGTTCGCCGGAGTACCTCCACCCCAGCCTCGAACCAGCGCTGAAGCAGACCCACGGCGTCGTGGTCTTCCACGAGCAGGTGCTCAAGATCGTTGCCGAGACCACTGGCGTCACCCTGGCCCAGGCCGACGAGGTGCGCAGGGCGCTCGGATCCCCTCAGGGTCAGCTGGACGTCGAGGCATGGTGGCGACCGGCCGCGGCAGCCAGGGGTTACGAGCCGGCTGCGGTCGACCGGATCTGGGAGGTGCTCAAGGCATTCGCGTCTTTCGGCTTCTGCAAGGCCCACGCGGCGGCGTTCGCGTTGCCCACCTACCAGTCGGCATGGCTCAAGACTCATCACCCGGCCGCTTTCCTGTCCGGTGTGCTCACCCATGACCCGGGCATGTACCCCAAACGACTGATCCTGGACGACGCCCGCAACCTGGGCATCGCGATCCTGGGACTGGACGTCAACGCCTCGGGCGAGAGCTACCGGGTGGAACCGGTGGCGCCGTGGTCACCACGTGACCGAGATCGCGACAGTGACTTCGACCGCGTTGCCGTTGGGCAGCGGCCGGATGCCGACCTGCCCGATGGGCGGGCCTACGGCATCCGGCTGTCCTTGGCCGACGTCCTGGGCATCAGCGACGCCGAGGTGCAGCGCATTCTGGCCGGCCAGCCGTACTTCACCCTCGCCGACTTCTGGCATCGCGCCCAGGTCAGTCGACCGGTGGTCGAGCGGCTGGTCATGGCCGGGGGATTCGACTCGATCTACGGACTCAGCGGCACGACGGTCTCCAGCGGCAGCGGGATGACTGGGCGACGTGGCCGGGTGACCCGGCGCGACCTGTTGCTGCATGTAGCCGAGCTCGACCGGTGGTCCCGATCGGTGCGCCGATCCAGCCGTCGGGTGGCACCTCGCACGTCCCGGGCAGCGACTGCCGCGGCGACCCTCGAAGCGACCCTGGCGCAGGCGACCAGCGCAGAGACGCGTGACGTGCGGCTTCTGGCCGCGGCGCAGTCCCAAGGGGGGCGCCCCGTCATACCGGCTCAGGCGCAGCCCACGCAGCTCGCCCTGGATCTGGGGGACACTCCCGAGCTCGCCATGGCCACGGGCCTGCCCGAGATGACGGGGCCGGAGCGGGTCAGGGCCGAGCTGGACATCCTGGGGCTGGACGCCAGTGCTCACATCATCGACTTCTACGCCCCGATGCTGCAGGCGCTCGGAGTGACCCGATCTGGCCAGCTGCTCGGAGCGCGCAGTCGCTCCGAGCTGTGGGTTGCCGGGGTCAAGGTTGCCACGCAGACGCCGCCGATCCGCTCGGGACGGCGCGTGGTGTTCCTGACCCTTGACGACTCGACCGGCCCTGTCGACGCAACCTTCTTCGAGGATGTCCAGGGTCCCTATGCGGCAACGGTCTTCCACTCCTGGATGCTTCTGGTCCGCGGGATCCTGCGGCGCACCGGGCCCAAGGGCCTCTCCCTTCGTGCAACCGGGGCATGGGAGCTGTCCGGGCTGTGGGAGGCCTGGAGCCGAGGCGGGCTCGCGGCCGTGCTCGAGGCGCTGTCGGAGGCAGATGAGCGGGCGCACTCCCTGGCGGCGGCCGGGGCCGCCTTCGACGAGACGGCCGGTGCCGGGGCAGCGCAGTCCCGATCGAGCCGGCCGGTCATGGCACCCACGGCAGGGGGCGACGCGGCTGGTGGGATGGGCGGATCGCGCCGCCGGGTGCTGGTGCATGCCTCAGGGTTCAAACAGTCGCCCTATACGGACATCAAGCCTGCTGGGGGGGATGCCCGAGACTCCCGCAAGCTGCCCAAAGAAGGCCAGGCCGTCCCCGACCACGGTGCGCCGCCACGCAAGCTGTGGCATGCCAGTCCCGGAAGTTCAGGCCACTAGGGTGGAACCGATCCGACCGTCACCCGAGTCGTCCCGTCAGGCCTCCTGCCCCGTCTCAGGCCTTTGCTCGTCGGCGGCCACCAGCACCAGAGGAGTCTTGCCGTGGTTGATGAAGGCCTGCGTAGCCGTCGCGGCGGCGTTGAGACCTCCTTACGCACCTCGGCCGTCTGGGAGTCCGTGCGGGCCGTCGTGGCCGAGCGCGAGCATCGGCTCGGTCGCAGCCTGCGAGTTGTCGATCTGGGCGGTGGCACCGGCGGTCTGGCCGTTCCGCTGGCCCGGCTCGGTCATCACGTCACGGTCATCGACCCCAGCCTCGACGCGCTGGCGTCGTTGTCTCGTCGGGCCGCCGACTCAGGCGTCGCCGAGCGGATCGTGGCTGTGCAGGGCGACGCCGCCAACCTGCTCGACGTCCACCCCGACGCCGACGCTGACCTTGTGTGCTGTCACGGCGTGCTGGAGTTCGTCGATGATCCGGCGGCGACCCTACGATCGATTGCTGCTGTGCTCGCCGAGGGTGGCTTCGTCAGCCTCGTGGTCGCCACCCGTATCTCCGCCGTGTTGGCCCGAGCCCTGGCCGGCCAGTTCGCCCAGGCTCAGCACGCCCTCACCAGCGACGACGGCCGCTGGGGGCCGGCCGACCCCTTGCCCCGGCGCTTCGACGCGGCAGGCATCGCCGCCCTTGTCGAGGGCGCCGGGCTGGCCGTCCACGACTCACATGGAGTGCGCATCTTCAGTGATCTGGTGCCCCCGTCCTATGTCGACTCCGACGCAGACCGGGCCGCGCTGCTCGAGCTTGAGCAAACCGCTTCGCGCCATCCCCACTACGCGTTCCTGGGACACATCGGTGCAGCCCTGCACGTTCTGGCTCGTCGCAGCTGATCTGCGGCTCTGTCCGCCCTATGCAGGGGCGGCTTACGCCCCTGTGGCGCCGCTCCATGGCTCGTCGCCGGTTCATGGCTCGTCGCCGGCCGCTCGGCGATTGTCCGGACGATGAGCCGGCGCCAGTTCGCCGTCCCCGAACGGCCGGACGACCGCAAGCCTGAGGACGACGGTTGTCCGATCCTGCACGTGGACATGGATGCGTTCTACGCATCGGCGTCCCTGCTCAGCCGTCCCGAGCTCAAGGGCACACCCGTCATCATCGGCGGCGGAGGCAACCGCGGGGTCGTGCTGTCCGCGACCTACGAGGCCCGAGCGTTCGGAGTTGCTTCTGCGATGCCGATGGCCAGGGCTCGTCGGCTGTGCCCGCAGGCTGCCGTTGTCGCCCCTGACTACGCCCGCTACGAGCGCATCTCCCACGCCGTGATGGCCGTGTTCGCCAGCGTGACCCCGATCGTCGAGCCGCTGTCGATCGACGAGGCGTTCCTTGACGTGTCTGGCGCCCGCCGGCGGCTGGGCACACCGCGCCAGATCGCCCAGCAGATCCGCGACACGATCGCTGACGAGCAGGGCATCACCTGCTCGGTCGGCGTTGCTTCGACCAAGTTCATCGCGAAGCTCGCATCGGGCCTGGCCAAGCCCGACGGCCTGCTCGTCGTGCCCGAGGCCGAGGTGGTCGGCTTCCTTCACCAGCTCCCGGTCGGTGCGCTATGGGGTGTCGGTGACCGCACCGAGGAGGCGCTGGAACGTCTGGGACTACGCACCGTGGCCGACATCGCCCACACACCGGTGGACACGTTACGGCGAGCTCTTGGCGACAATATTGGTCCTGCTCTGCACGAGCTGGCCTGGGGTCGCGACACCCGCATGGTGGTGCCGACCCGTCGTGAACGCAGCATCGGCGCCGACGAGACGTTCTCCTACGACGTGGACGACCCCGCATACATCCACCGAGAGCTGCTCAAGCTCAGCGACCGCACCGCGGCCCGAGTGCGCGCCGCGGGGATGGTGGGACGAACGATCACCGTCAAGGTGCGATTCTCCGACTTCACCACGATCACGCGGTCCAGGACATTGCGTGACCCGACCGATGTCAGCCGAGACATCTTCGCCACCGCCTTGTCGCTCTTTGACGGGCTGGGTCTACAGCGCGCCCGACTGCGCCTGGTCGGAGTACGCGTGACCGGCCTCATGGACTCCGATCAGGCACCCATCCAGGGTCTGCTCGACGAACCGGAGCATGGCTGGCGCGACGCCGATCGGGCGGTGGATCGAGCCAGTGCACGGTTCGGTGCCGGCGCCGTTGGCCCGGCCAGCTTGGTCCAAGGTGAGAGATCGGCTACCGCTCCGATGCGTGGCGACATATCCTGAAGGGGTCGTCGGTACAAGGGTGAGACCGAGTGCCGCGCATCGCCGGTTCAGGCAACACCTCTGGGCCGTCGGGCTTGTCTTAGTCGTTGGCGGATCCGGGCACACGGGAGGTCTAAGGTGCCGCTTTCAGAGCACGAGCAACACCTGCTGGAGCAGATGGAACAAGCGCTGTATGCCGAGGATCCGAAGTTCGCCTCGCAGATGCAGGGATCAGCCGCGCGCGCCCGCCTTCGTCGCCGCATCATCATCGGCGCTGTCTTGGTGATTGTCGGACTAGGGCTCGTCTTCGCAGGCGTGACCGTAAATCTCTGGTGGGGCGCTCTGGGTTTTGCGCTGATGGTGGCCGGCGTCGTCTATGCGATCACGCCGGCAAAGACGCCAAAGGTCAAGCTGGGTGCTGTCGGTCAGGACGGGTCCGTGCGTGAGCGCGAGCCCGCGGGGAGGACCGGCAAGTCGCGTCACCTGGCCAAGGGTCCCAAGTCGAACAAGCAGACGCTCATGCGCCGCCTCGAGGACCGCTGGGATCGCCGGCGGCACGACCAGCAGTAACGCTGCCTCGACCACAGACCCACCTCCGGGGTGAGCCCGTTCACAGCCAAGCAGTCAGTCTGTCGCGCTAGCGTTGCTCGACGCCGGCCGTGGCGGGAGTCTCGTGCAGGCGTTCGGTTTCGTCCTGGATCTCGATTGCCAGGTGTTGGAGCTTGGGCAGGTGCTCGCGGCCGTGGTGCGCACAGAACAGCAGCTCGCCCCCTGAAGTGAGGCGGACGAGCACATAGGCCTGGGCGCCACAGCGGTCGCAGCGGTCGGCTGCGGTCAAGGTCGGTGCCAGTGCAGTTGTCACGTCAGCCATCCATTTCGTCGAAGTGGGCGTTCTGTCATTCTCCTACAGTCAACGCGTCTCACCGGCATCTGTCCTCGTACGTCTGCACCCTCTTCTCTGATCGTTTGTGTTGACGGCAAACCTATTCGCCGTTTGTAACAGTCAAACACGAGGATTGCTTCCCCAAGTGCATTGCGACGCCATCTGGACAAAGTCGCGTCGTGTTTCGCTCTCCGCGCAATCCCCCTGACGCCCGTGTGCAGCGTGCCTGCCGACGTCGTGTCGGGCGTGAGAGATAACCTGCGAGGGAGTTCTGTGGTCGGCCCCTTCCGGCCCCTCCCGTTGCACCGAAAGGATGTCCGTGGCCACCGCCACCCGCACCAAGAAGACCGTCACGGCAGGCGGCGCGTCTGACGCTGGCACATCTGACGCCGGTGCCTCTGACTACATGGCTCGTCACCTGCAGGTTCTCGAGGGTCTTGAGGCGGTCCGCAAGCGTCCGGGCATGTATATCGGCTCCACCGACTCGCGCGGGCTGATGCACTGTGTGTGGGAGATCATCGACAATGCGGTCGACGAGGCGCTGGCTGGCGTGTGTGACCGCATCGATGTGGCGTTGATGGCCGACGGTTCGGTGGAGGTCCGGGACAACGGGCGAGGTATTCCTGTCGACCTGGAGCCACGCACGGGTCTGTCCGGTGTTGAGGTGGTCTTCACCAAGCTGCACGCCGGTGGCAAGTTCGGGGGCGGCTCTTACACCGCGTCTGGTGGTCTGCACGGCGTGGGGGCCTCGGTGGTCAACGCACTGTCCGCCCGCCTTGACGTGGAAGTCGACCGTGGGATGAAGACCTACGCGATGAGCTTCCACCGCGGTGAGCCCGGCGTCTTCCACGATGCCAATGGCGTCAAGACGCCGGCCGCACCCTTCACGGCATACGTGGACAACAGCGAGCTGCGCATCGTCGGCAAGGCGGCGCGCGGTCGGACAGGCAGCCGGGTCCGCTACTGGCCCGACCACCAGATCTTCATCACGGACGCGGCCGTCACCTATGACGAGCTGGTCTCGCGGGCCCGTCAGACGTCCTATCTCGTCCCTGGTCTGAGCTTGGTGATTCGTGATGAGCGCGGTGTGCCGGGCACGCCGGGCGAGCACGGTCCCCACGAGGAGACGTTTCTGCACCACGGCGGGATCAGCGAGTTCGCAGAGTTTCTGGCGGTCGACCCGGCCCTGACCGAGGTCTGGCGCGTGCAGGGGTCCGGGACGTTCCGCGAGACCGTGCCGGTGCTGGACGGGCGCGGACACATGAACCCCACCGAGGTCGAGCGTGAGTGTGGCATCGACGTGGCGCTGCGGTGGGGCACCGGCTACGAGACCAAGGCCCTGTCGTTCGTCAACATCATCGCCACGCCCAAGGGCGGGACCCACATGATGGGCTTCGAGCAGTCGTTGCTCAAGGTGTTTCGCAGGCAGCTGGAGCTCAACGGTCGCCGGCTCAAGGTCGGGTCGGACAAGGTCGACAAGGAAGACATCTTGGCCGGACTCACGGCTGTCGTGACGGTTCGTCTGGCTGAGCCGCAGTTCGAGGGTCAGACCAAAGAGGTTCTGGGCACCTCAGCGGTCCGTGCCATCGTGTCCAGAATCATCGAGAAAGAGCTCACCGCAAAGCTGACGTCCAGCAAGCGTGGTGAGAAGGCCCAGTCGGCACTCCTTCTGGAAAAGGTCGTCGCCGAGATGAAGTCGCGGATCAGCGCGCGACTGCACAAGGAGACCCAACGGCGAAAGAACGCCCTGGAGACGTCGTCCTTGCCGGCCAAGCTGGCCGACTGTCGCAGCAGTGACGTCGAGCGGACCGAGCTGTTCATCGTTGAGGGCGACAGCGCGCTCGGAACCGCCAAGCTTGCCCGGTCCTCGGACCACCAGGCGCTGCTGCCGATCCGCGGCAAGATTCTCAACGTCCAGAAGGCCTCCGTGGGCGACATGTTGAAGAACAACGAGTGCGCGGCGATCCTTCAGGTCATCGGTGCGGGCTCGGGCCGCTCGTTCGATCTCGAGGCCGCCCGCTACGGCAAGGTCATCATCATGACCGATGCAGATGTCGATGGCGCCCACATCCGCACGCTGCTGTTGACCCTGTTCTTCCGCTACATGCGTCCGTTGGTCCAGGCCGGCAGGGTCTTCGCCGCGGTCCCCCCGTTGCACCGCATCGAGGTGATCAACCCGGGCGGCAAGAAGAACGACCTCGTCTACACCTATACCGAGGCTGAGATGCGCAAGACATTGACCTCCTTGGAGAAGAAGGGCCGCAAGGTCAAGCAGCCGCTTCAGCGTTACAAGGGACTTGGTGAGATGGACGCCGACCAGCTGGCCGAGACGACCATGGACCCCCGGCACCGAACGCTACGCCGGGTGACTCTGAAGGACGCCGAGGTCGCCGAACGGGTCTTCGACCTGCTGATGGGCAACGACGTCGCCCCGCGCAAGGACTTCATCATCGACTCCGCAGCCGAGCTCGATCGCCAACGCATCGACGCCTGACCGCGCCGTCGCAGGTTCTCGGTCAGTTTTGTCGGTTCAGATCTGGTGGCCGCGACGGGACTGGCGCAGACTGCCTGCATGTGTTTCACCAACGATCAGCGTCCGCCCGACCCTCCCAGATCCAGCGAGGTGGGTGAGCATGGGCGCTGTGAGCTGACCGCCTCAGATGGCAACCGGTTCGCGGCATACGACGCGGTGCCGGTGACGCGCCGAGGGACCAGCCTGGTCCTGCTTCCCGACATCCGCGGGATGCACCCGTACTACACCGACCTTGCGCTCAGCTTCGCCCTCGCCGGCGTGGACGTCGTGGCGCTCGACCCGTATGGACGCACCGCGGGAACCAGTCCCAGGGATGAAGGCTTCGACTACATGCCTCACGCGAAAGCCCTTGAGCCGGCTCACGTTCTGGCGGATGCCCATGCTGCTGCTGCGCGGTTGCGGGAACGTAGCAAGGACCCGGTGTTCACTCTCGGCTTCTGCAAGTTCGGTGCTGAGTCCTGGCGGTTGGCGGCAAGTGATCTAGGCGCCGCGGGATGCATGGGCTTCTATGGCATCCCGGCCGGGGTCCTCCACGACATCGCGGGGATGTCCGCACCGTTACTCGTGCTGGCAGCCGGCGCGGACCAGGCGACCTCACCCCAGGACAACGAGGCGTTCGACGGTGCCTTGATCGAGGCCGGCGTAGAGCACGAGTACGTCATGTACGACGGCGCCCCGCACTCCTTCTTCGACCGCACCTTCACCGACTGGACCTCCGCGTGTGAAGACGCATGGGTGAGGATGCTCGGCTTCATGGACCGACACCGCTGAGGACAGACCACTGCCAGGTGGGAACTGCCATCCCGCCGCAGGACTCGGGTCGGTCCTCTCCGCCTGAGCTGCGTACGGCAACGACATCCCAGCGTCGGCCATCGATGTGGCTGACCCGGCAGCACCAGGCGTTCGTCCGGCTCGCATGAGGCACAGCTTTCGTCGTGAGCGCGAGCAGGGTTGGCTCCTGAATCTGTTGTCGCACCACCGATTCGGCCGCCTGTTCCGGTGGCGTGAGATGACTGCGTCCTCGGTCGTACGCCGCGCCCAGCATTTCCACAGGCAGCTCGCCCCGTGCTGCGGCATCGACCACGGCGACTGCTGTTGCCGAGGAAAGCCGGGCGAGAGTCTGGCCGTGGGGGAGAAGAATACCGGTCGGGGCGAACCGGTGTCCGCCTGTGTGTGAGCACTCCCAAACCCGGCCCGGACGCTGGGACGAGGACTCAAGCGCCACCGGTCGGCCGCGTACCGCGCAACAGATGTCCCGTTTGGAGTTTGAGCAGATCATCAGAACCGGACCATCGGACTCGTTGAACGCAGGCAGCCGGGCGCGGACGGTGTCCATGTCCCCCTCACGCAGGGCAGCCCACGGCAGCCGGAGAAGCTGGCCCGGGTCATCGAGATCTGCTTGCAGCAGCCAAGGGCGATCGGCGAGCCCGCCGGCGAGATAGACCCGATGTGGCCCTTCGTGCACCGTCGGGTGGCTGCCAGGGCGCCGGATCAGAATCAGGCGGCCCTTCTCCTCCTGAGCCCGGCCATCCAGCGCCAAGCCAAGCTCAGGGTCCAGGCGGGATTGCGTCGCCGCCTCGCGTCCCCACGGACCGCTCTGTTCGAGAGCGATCCAGAACCACGCGGCAGCGGCGGTGCCAAGGGCCGAGCCGTGTGCCCTGTCCCAGATGACCGAGCATGCATCGGGCTGGCTGCGTGCGTGGGTCTCGACAGCCGCACCGGTCACGAGCGGCCCGCGGGGAACTCCGGGAACATCTCCGGGCCATCGGGTGAGGCCGCGCGAGTGGGCCCTGAGGATGCGGGTCCCGAGGGCGCCCGCACCGAGGAGGTGACCTGTGGCTCGGGCAGCGGTCCGGCGATGGCCGCGATCGCGGTGGCTGCCGGGAGACCGGACCCATCGCGTCTTCCTGAGGCCTCGGGCAGCTCCAGGGCAACCCCGTTGGCGGCAGCTGCCCGTGCTGGGCTGCCGCCGGCCCAGGCCAGGACCAGAGTGTCCTCGCCGCGCAGGAAACGGTGACAACGGACACCGCCGGTGGCACGGCCCTTGGCCGGGTACTCGGCATACGGTGTGACCTTGAGCGAGCCCGGCTCGGTGCCCGGCAAGGCTCCCGACGAGCCACTTGAGGTGACCACAAGGTTCGACACAGCAGGATCGAGCGCGCCGAAGAACACGGCGCGTGCGCCGTCGGCCAGCCTGATGCCGGTCATGCCACCTGCAGCACGACCTTGTGGGCGCACCGAGGACGACGGGAAATGCAGGAGCTGAGCATCCGAAGTGATGAAGACGAGATCCTCATCGCCAGTATGCAACTCGACCGCGCCCACCACCTCGTCGTGATCCTTGAGGCTGATGATCTCCCAATCGCCTTTGTTTCCGGGGTAGTCCGTCGCAACGCGCTTGACGACGCCTTGGGCGGTTCCGACCACGAGGCCGGGGGAGTCCGCAGAGAGCGACATCAGGGTCAGGGGCAGTTCGTCCTTGGGAAGGTCTACGAATGCCCCGAGGGGAGCGCCCCCTGACAGCGAAGGCGCGCCGTTGGTTGGCGGCAGGATGGGCAGGTCGAGCGCTGGGAGGCGGATCATTCGCCCGCGGGAGGTGACCAAGGCGACGTGGCCCCGGATCGTGGCCTGCACAGCGGCAATGACCGCGTCGTGCCTGTGGCGACCGCTCTCCGTCGGCAGCGCGTCCGCGTTCGTGGTCCGGGCCAGCAGCCCGGTGGAAGACAGGAGCACCCAGCACGGATCGTCGGTGACCTCGAGAGGTGTGGCCGAGAGAGGGGTCCCTGCCGACTCGAGCAGCACCGTACGTCGCGGTGTTCCATGCGTCTTTGCAACGTCAGCGAGCTCGTTCGAGACGGTCTTCAGGAGCAGCTTCTCGTCACCCAGGATCGCTCGAAGTGCCTCAATCTGGCGCTCCAGCTCGACCTTCTCGGTCTCGAGCTCGGTCCGCGAGAACTTCGTCAGCCGGCGCAGCTGCAGATCGAGGATGTAGGTGGCCTGTGGGTCGGAGAGATCGAAGACCTCCATCAACCTGGCCTTGGCGACCGCGGCGTCCTCGGACGCACGGATGACCTGTATCACCTCGTCGATGTCCAGGATCGCGATGAGCAGACCCTCGACGAGGTGCAGCCGATCCTCGCGCTTGCGCAGGCGGTAGGTGCTCCGGCGCCGCACCAGGTCCAGGCGGAAGTCGACGTAGACGCGCAGGAGCTCCTTCAGACCAAGGGTGCGCGGCTGCCCGTCGACCAAGGCGACGTTGTTGATGCCGAAGTTGTCCTCCATCGGCGTCAGCTTGAAGAGCTGTTCCAGGACTGCCTGGGGGCGGAAGCCGCCCTTGATCTCGATGACCAGCTGCAGGCCATGCTTGCGGTCGGTCAGGTCCTTGACATCGCTGATGCCCTGGAGCTTCTTGGACTGGACGAGGTCCTTGATCTTCTCGATGACCTTTTCTGGTCCGATGAGATACGGCAGCTCGGTGACGACGATGCCCTGTTTGCGTGGCGTGACACTTTCGATCCGGGTAGTTGCCTGGGTGCGGAACGACCCACGTCCGGTGAGGTAGGCATCGCGGATCCCTTCCAGGCCAACGATCTTGCCGCCGCCGGGGAGATCGGGACCGGGAACGAACCGCATCAGGTCGTCCAGCGAGCACTGCGGGTTGGCGATGAGGTGGCGGACGGCGCCAATGACCTCCACGAGGTTGTGCGGGGCCATGTTCGTGGCCATGCCGACGGCGATACCACTGGCACCGTTGACCAAGAGGTTCGGGAAGGCTGCAGGCATCACCGCCGGCTGCACCAGCTGGTCGTCGTAGTTGGGAACGAAGTCGACGGTCTCTTCGTCGAGGCCATTGGTCATGAGCATGGCCGCCGGTGCGAGCCTGGCCTCGGTGTAGCGGGCTGCCGCCGGCCCGTCATCCATGGACCCGAAGTTTCCGTGCCCGTCCACGAGCGGGAGCCGCATGGTGAAGGCCTGGGACATACGTACCAGAGCGTCGTAGATGGAGGCGTCACCATGAGGGTGGTACTTGCCCATGACCTCGCCGACGACACGACTGCTCTTGACATGCCCGCGTTCGGGTCGGAGCCCGAGCTCGCTCATACCGAACAGGATCCGGCGTTGCACAGGCTTGAGCCCGTCGCGGGCGTCCGGAAGGGCGCGTGAGTAGATCACCGAGTAGGCGTACTCCAGGAACGCTCCCTGCATCTCCTCCTCGACGTCGATGTCGACGATCCGCTCGGTGAAGTCTGCTTCCGGCGGTGGTGTTGATGACATGCGGCGTGCCATGCGCGGTACTTCTCCCTGCAGGTCGGTCGGCGGATGAGCCCAGCACCCCATCTTCACCCACGGCTGCACCTGAGCGGCCCCCGACCCGCCGGGCGGCAGGGCAGCCAGCCATCAGGCGGATGTGCGCCCGAACCTGCCGTAGTGGGCCACCTGGTCCAACCCTCGTAGGTCCCTCTTGAGGCTGCCGCTCTTGGCGTGGGGAACCGCGTAGCCCAACGACACGACGCCCACCAGGTTGCGGTCGCGTGGGATCCCGAAGGCCGCGAACACGTCTTCGTGGGTCTCGGGAGGGGCCCCGAAGAAACAGCCGCCCAAACCCTCGTCGACCGCGGTCAGCAGGATCATCAGGGCGGCCATCCCGGTGTCGATGTCCCAGTAGGGCACCGGCCAACGCGCCTCATCCATGTCGGTCCAGCCCTTGTCCGGCTCGGCATAGCGGCGCAGGTAGGTGTTCTCGTCCGCCAGGCACAGGATCAGTGTCGGGGCGCTCTGCATCCCCTCGAGCCAGGCGTCCAGGTCGTCGTCGACATCGGTGGTGGCAGCCCAATAGGCCTGTCGTTCCTCAGGTTTAGTGAGGACAACGAAGTCCCAGCCCTGGCTGAATCCTGCACTCGGGGCTCGGATCGCGTTGCGGAGTGCGGTCTTGATGACCTCGGCAGGCACAGGACGCTCAGGGTCGTACTGACGGACCATGCGGCGCTTGCGGACGACCTCGGAGAACTCCATGGCCTCACTGTGCCACGCCGTCCGGAACCCGCCGATGGGCTGTATGGAACCGCCCCGGCGTCTCCTGCGTCACAGGCACATGACAGTAAACATCACCCCTCGTCGTGCAGCCCTGGTCCTTCTCACGGCCATTGCGCTCACCGTTGTCTACGTCCTCGGCGCCGCCCGTTCCGGAGGCGCGCCCGCTGCGGCCTCGACGTTCACGGGGGCTTCCTACGTCACATCGACCCAACCCTCGACGGTCCCAGCCATCGGCGGCCCCGGCATCAACGTCGGCGGAACGGCCAAGGTTGCCGGCACCCCGGACACACTCCGCCTTGACGCGTCCGTCGTGGCGACTGCCTCGTCGGTGTCCGAGGCGCTCGCGTCGGCGAACCGGTCCGCTGCGGCCGTCCAGAAGTCCCTGATCGACAACGGTGTCCAGAAGCAGGACCTGCAGACGTCAGGACTCAGCATCCAGCCCGAGTACGACTACCCGAACAACGCGGCACCACGCCTCAAGGACTACCAGGTGTCGGAGAGCATCAGCGCCAAGCTTCGGGATCTGGGCCGCGCCGGTGACGCTATCGGCAAGGCCGTCACAGCGGGCGGAAAGGCTATACGGGTCAACGGGATCAGCCTCGACCTCGAGGACACCGGCGCGCTGGTGTCGAGCGCCCGGGACCAGGCTTTTGCGAACGCCAAAGCCAAGGCTGAGCAGTATGCCACGGCCGCAGGACGGAGCTTGGGTGACGTGGTGAGCATCGCCGAGGACGTCACCACGCCAACACCGATTTCCATGACGATGGCCGCGCCGGCCGCGTTGGCATTCGACAAGGCCAGCGTCCCGATCCAGCCGGGAAGTCAGGATGTCAGCGTCAGCGTGACCGTGCTGTTCGCGATGCGCTGAGCGTCAGTTCTTGAGCCCGGGGAAGTCGGACTCCCAGAACTCGGTCTTGCTGACTCGGTTCGAGGCGTCAGCACCGGCACCTGCGCCGTGGGCAGTCTCCTCGCGGCCGCGCAGCTCGACGCGGCGGATCTTGCCCGAGATGGTCTTGGGCAGCTCGGCGAACTCGATGCGACGGACCCGCTTGTATGCCGCAAGGTGCTCTCGCGCATAGGCCAGAATCGACTCCGCCGTCTCTGCGTTCGGTGAGTAGCCAGGTGCCAGAACGACATACGCCTTCGGCACGGCCAGGCGGGTCGGGTCCGGTGAGGGCACGATGGCCGCCTCGGCAACCGCCGGATGCTCGATCAGCACCGACTCGAGCTCGAACGGACTGATCCGATAGTCCGAGGCCTTGAACACGTCATCGGCACGCCCGACATAGGTGATGTAACCGCGCGCATCCCGGGAGGCCACGTCGCCGGTGTGATACGCCTTGTCGCGCATCGACTCGTCGGTCTTCTCGTCGTCGCCGTGATAGCCGACCATCAGCCCCACTGGTCGCCCATGCGCGCCGGAGAGTCGAAGGCAGAGCTCGCCCTCCGCGCCGTCACCAAGCTGCTCCTCACCGGTCGCCGGGTCGAGCAGAACCACGTCATAGCCGGGCAGGGGCCGCCCCATCGACCCCGGGACAACTTCCTGGCCGGGGGTGTTGCCCACTTGAGCTGTTGTCTCGGTCTGGCCGAACCCGTCCCTGATGACGACGCCGAGACCGTTCTGGACCTGTTCGATGACCTCGGGGTTGAGCGGTTCTCCCGCGCCCACCATCTCGCGAATGGACAGCCGGCTGCGCCACGGCGCCAGGTCCTGCTGGATCAACATTCGATAGACGGTCGGCGGCGCGCAGAAGGTGGTCACCGACTCCTGCGCCATGGTCGCGAGCAGCGCGGCGGCGTCGAAGCGTGGCTGGTTCACGACCAAGATCGTGGCTTCGGCGTTCCAAGGAGCGAAGAAGGACGACCACGCGTGCTTGGCCCAACCCGGCGACGAGATGTTGAGGTGGACGTCACCGGGCTGCAGACCGATCCAGTACATCGTTGACAGATGCCCCACCGGATAGGACAGGTGTGTGTGCTCGACGAGCTTGGGTTGGGCGGTCGTCCCAGAGGTGAAGTAGAGCAGCAGGGTGTCATCGCCGCCCGCCGACTCGGGAGGCGTGAACTCGGTTGCCGCACGCAGCGACTCGTCGTATGCCGTCCAGCCGGGGACGGGTTCGCCGACAGCGATGCGCGTGTAGGCGCCGTGGACGTCGTCGAACTTGCTCGCGTCGACCGACGAGGTGACGACGTGCCGCACGCCACCGCGAGTGATCCGGTCGTCCAGGTCGGCAGGTGTCAACAACGTGGTGGCCGGGATCACGACGACGCCCAGCTTGATGCAGCCCAGCAACGTCTCCCACAGCTCCACCTGGTTGCCCATCATCAGCAGGAGGCGGTCGCCCTTGACCGCACCCAACGAGGACAACCATGAGGCGACCTGCGAGGAGCGGGCGGACATCTCGGCGTACGTCACCGCGTGGCTTGACCCGTCGGCCTCGACGAGCTTGAGGGCGACCCGCGCGCCGGTCGTGGCATCGGCCGCTACCCGGTCGAACCAGTCGAGACCCCAGTTGAAGGCGGGTGGCCGGGGGGCGGAGTAGTCGGCCACCGCGCGGGCGTAGTCGGTTCGCGAAGACAGTAGAAGGTCTCGGGCTTTGCGGAACTGTGCGTATGCATCGGCCATGGCCTGACCTTAGCCACCGAAAGCCATCTCCGCCGGTCGGAATCTGGGAAGGCGTGACAAACTCGCTCCCAACCAGGTGCGGTGCCCGGGCGTCTACAGGTCATGACGATGGCAGCAGGTGTGGCAACGTCGCCCGGCCACAACGGGGGAGGTCTGATGACGCGCGACGTGGATGACCTCGACATCGAGGCGTCGGTCCGAGCCATCTATGACGCCCAGTTCGGGCGGCTGGTCGGGTGGACGACCACGCTGGTGGGCGACCCAGACCTGGCGCACGACTTCGCAACCGAGGCTTTCGTGAAGCTGCTGCGCCACTGGTCGAGCGTGCGGGAACCTCGCGCCTGGCTGTACGTCACGGTCGCCAACCTCGTGCGCGACCACTGGCGCAAGCGTGGCCATGAGGCTACGGCACACGAGCGACACGAGGCCGGTGCCCGGCAGAACGCAGCGCAGTCGGATGGGGACCTCGCGACCAACGTCACGGTGCGTGCGGCCGTGATGGCACTGCCGGACCGGCTGCGAATGCCGGTGCTGCTGCACTACTTTGCCGATCTGCCTGTGACGCAGGTCGCCAACCATCTCGGCAAGTCCGAGGGCACGATCAAGCGAGACCTGTATGACGCCCGAGCAATCATGGCCGTGCGGCTGGAGGCAACGCGATGAGCAACATCGACCGCGATCCCGTTGAAGAGTTCTTCGAACGCGAGCGCAACCAGATCGTCTCCCAACACGGCAACGACGTTCATTGGCGGGGCATCGTCCGCCGAGCTCGCGCTGATCGCCGATCCAGGTTCTTTGGCTATGTCGCCGGCGTGGCGGCCTCCGGTCTGGTCATCGGCGGCATCACCTACGGCGCGGTCCTTCACAACGGCACGGTTCCCCTGACGACCGCGACCAACGGCGGCCGGTCCGCCATCCAGACTCCTCGACCGGTCGCGACCGGGGAGCAGAAACCCGTGCCCAAGAGCTTTGCGGCGATGTCGATCAGCAACGTCGGCCAGGGCAGCATCTTCGTCCTCGGCTCGAGCGACTGCGGCAACGCTCGTCGCTGCCCGGTGCTCATCGGCTCCACGGACAATGGCCGGACCTGGCATCTGCTCAGCTCATTCACGTCCAGCCCGGTGCCCGAGGCACCCACCCGTGACAGTGTGGTGATGGAGAAGCACGGCCGGAGCCAGGTGCGGTTCGCCAACGCAAGGATCGGCTGGGTGTTCGGCGCGGACATCCAGTACACGACGGATGGCGGCAAGACGTTCAGGCCCTACGGACACCTCGGCCAGGACGTGACAGATGTCGAGACCGACGGCACCCAGGTCATCGTGACCAGCGTCGACCAATGTTCCAACACGGTGTGCAAGGGCACCTACCACGTGGCGCGCGCCAGCATCACCGCAACTGGTGCCACCGCGGAGGTCGGCACCGGGGCCACCGTCCGTGGGCTGGACGACCTGCAGATCGTGTTCGACGCCAAGCAGCCCTATGTGTCTCCGCGATGGGCGTTGCCCCCGACCAGCGGGTTCGAACCGCAGCGGGTCACCGCCGGCGGCCTCGAACCCGTGAGCCGGCTCGGTGGCGCCTGCGGCAGCCCGAGCGAGCAGGACCTCATCGCGACCGCCGACCCCCAGGGTGGTCTGTTCGCCTTCTGCGCAGCCGCTGGCGGTGGGGCGGCGGGCTCCATGGGGATGGCCGTGTTCAGCAGCACCGACCAGGGGAGGTCCTGGACCGCGGTCAGCTCCGATGCGCTGATCCTGGTCAACCCGGGCTCCCGGTTCTTTGCGGCCGCCAACGCCAAGGACCTGCTGGCGGTCTCGGGTGGCGACCCGGCGATACATGGCTCGATGAAGGTCAGCCATGACGGCGGGAAGATCTGGACGTCCCCTGGCGCGCCTCCGCCCATGCCGACCAATGGTTGGGCCTGGGTCGGGGCACCTGGCGGGAAGACGTTCTACGCCATCTCAGGCGACGCCGTACCCGCGTTCTGGCAGAGCGACGACAGCGGCGAGACATGGACCAAGGTGGGTCTGACATCCTGAGCCCATGACCGATGCGGCCTCGCGACCTGATGGGTATCCGGCGGAGTGGGAGGCCGATGTCGTCCTCCGGGATGGGTCGGTGGCTCACGTGCGTCCGATCGTGCCCGACGACGGCGACGGACTTCGTCGCTTCCACGCTGGACAGTCCGCCGAGTCGATCTACCTTCGCTTCTTTGCGCCACTGAAGACGTTGAGCGACAAGGATGTTGCGCGATTCACCCAGGTCGACTACGACAGTCGCGTGGCTCTCGTGGCCACGGTGCGCGGGGAGATCATCGGCGTCGCCCGTTACGACAGGCTGGATGCGAAAACGGCTGAGGTTGCTTTCAACATCTCCGACGCCTTTCAGGGCAAGGGAGTGGGGTCGGTCCTCCTCGAGCATCTTGCCGCCGTCGCCCAGGAGAGGGGAGTGGCCAAGTTCGTGGCTGACGTCTTGCCGCAGAACCGCAAGATGATCCAGGTCTTCAACGATGCCGGGTACGAGGTCAACCACCACTTCGACAACGGCGTGATCGCGGTGGCCTTCGAGATCGAGCCGACGACCCAGTCACTGGCGGTTCGACAGTCGCGAGAGCACCGCGCCGAGGCCGTCAGCATGCACTCCGTGCTGTTCCCCGCGTCGATCGCTGTGATCGGCGCCAGCCGCCGGACGGACTCGATCGGGCATCGGCTGCTCCAGAACATCCTCGCCGGTGGCTTCACGGGCCGTGTCCACGCCGTCAACACCGAGGCGCTGGAAGTGGCTGGGCTACAGGCCCATTCGCGGGTCACCGACATCCCCGACCACGTTGACCTCGCGGTCGTCGCCGTTCCGGCGGAGTCGGTCATCGAGGTGGTCAACGACTGCGCTGCGGCGGGGGTCAAGGCGTTGCTGGTGCTGTCCGCCGGATTCGCCGAGTCCAGCACGGCCGGTGCGCAGCTGCAGGTTGAGCTGTTGCAGACCGCGCGCAACAACGGCATGCGGGTCATCGGCCCCAACTCCTTCGGCATCATCAACTCTCATCCCGACGTGCGGATGAACGCCTCACTGGCTCCCATCATGCCGCCGGCCGGCACGCTGGGTCTGTTCTCCCAGAGCGGTGCTCTGGGTATCGCGGTGCTCGCTTCGGCTGCACGACGCAACCTCGGCATCTCGATCTTTGCGTCGGCAGGCAACCGCGTCGACGTATCCGGCAACGACTTCATGCAGTACTGGATCGATGATGACGACACCCACGCGGTCGGCCTCTACCTGGAGTCGGTGGGCAACCCCCGCAAGTTCTCCCGCATCGCACGGCAGCTTTCGCTGCGCAAACCGGTGATCGTGGTCAAGTCCGCAATGAGCGCGTATGGCGTCCCGCCCGGTCACCGGGTGCGTGTTACGCGTGTGCCGCCCGGGGCTTTTGACGCCATGCTGCGCCAGGCCGGCGTGATCCGGGTCGAGAACGTTCACCAGCTCTTCGACGTCGCCCAGCTTGTGGTCCACCAGCCCCTGCCCCGTGGCGACAGGGTTGCCATCGTCGGCAACTCGCACGCCCTCGGGGCCCTTACTGCGCAGGCATGCGTCAGCTGGGGGCTGGAGGTCACCCACGGACCGGTCTCGGTGCCGTCCGACGCCAAGGCCACGGAGTTCGCGACCGCTCTTGACGCCGCGTTCGGGGATGAACGCGTGGACAGTGTCCTGACCTGTTGCATCCCGCCGTTGGCCTCGCTTGACGAAGACATTGCCAACGCGGTTGTCGCGTCAGCCGCCAAGTCCGAAAAGCCCTGCGCGGCGACCTTTCTTGGCATGCGCGGTGTCACTGAGACGTTGTCCGGCGGTCCGGGCGATGACAGCGACGATCGCCGTCCGCGTCGGGCCATCCCGGCATACTCGATGCCGGAGGATGCCGTTCGTGCGCTGGTGGCTGCCACACGATATGGGCAGTGGCGGGCTCGCGAGCGAGGAGAACCGGTCCAACCATCGGGCCTGGACCGTGTCGCGGCTGAGGAGCTGATCGAGAGTGTCCTGGCAGATGCCCCGGCCGGGCGGGCACTCACGCCGAGCGAGGCCCAGGCTCTGTTGGCGGCATACGGCGTGGAGGTCTGGCCGACCCTCCCTGCAGAGACGCCGGATGCCGCGGTCGCCGCGGCCGAGCGGCTCGGCTACCCGGTCGTGCTCAAGTCGATCTCGCCTGACGTCCGGCACCAGCCACAGCTGGCCGGCATCCGTGTCGATCTGCGGACCGAGGCAACCGTCCGCGAGTCCTTCGAGTCGCTGTCCTTCAGGCTTTCGCCCATCGACGCCACGATGTTGGTGGTGCAGCGCATGGCGACACCGGGGGTCGCCTGTGTTGTACGCACCGCCGAGGACCCGCTGTTCGGACCGGTCGTCAACTTCAGCATCGCGGGGCCGCCGACCGACCTGCTCGGTGACATCGGGCACAGGATCCCGCCGCTGACCGACGTCGATGTGATGGACCTGATCTCATCGGTGAAGGCCTCGCCCCTGCTCGACGGCTACCACGGCGCCGCACCGGCAGATCGCGGCGCGCTGGCCGACCTCATCGCGCGGGTGTCCGTCCTGGCCGACCAGCAGCCGGACGTGGCCTCGCTGGAGATCAACCCCGTGATGGCGCATCCCGGCGGGGTCGACGTGCTGGGGGTCGAGGTCTTCGTCGCACCGGCGACCGCACGTAATGACACCGAACGGCGGGCCCTGGCCTAGCGCACCTGAGGGTTCGCACGCAGGGAGCAGCCGCCGTCAGCGGAGCACGTGGTGCGCACTCAGCGGGAGCATGGGCCAAGATAGATGCCATGGGTAACACCGCCGACCAGGTCACGAAGCAACGACGTCCGCTCCCGAGCGCGCTGACCAAGGACATCGAGCGCGCCGGCTACTACCCGGCTCTGGTGGCCGACGTGGTCGAGTCGGCTGTCACCGGTGACGAGGTTGTCTCGCACCTGGTGCACCAGGAGACGACCTTCGACCACGACAGCGTTCGCAGACATATCACGGTGCTCGCCCTCACTGCTACGCGACTCGTCGTCGCCCACGCCGACGACCACTCGCCTGAAGATGACGGCGCTCAGCCGGACGACACGACGCCCGGGGCGACCGTGACTGCGACATCCGAGTGTGTGCCGCTCAGTGCCGTGCGTGGCGTGATGCTGACCCACGTGGTGACGTCCCCCTCTACCTATGTGCCCGGTTCACTGGGACGCGAGCTCACCCTGACCCTTGGCTGGGGTGCGGTCAGCCGGGTCGATGTGATCCCGGCGACCTGCGGCGACCCGAGCTGCGAGGCCGACCACGGCTTTGAGGGGACCATTGCCACCGACGACATCGGGTTGCGGATCAGCGCCGATGCCGACGGGGAGCCCGCACTGGCGCAGGCCATGGCGTTCGCGCGATCGTTGTCGGCGGCCATTGGACACTGAGGTCCCTTCTGTGTTCGACCAGAACCTGCCGCCTGCGTATGACGCCTCTGGGCTGGCCGGCGTACTGCCTGCCGTGGTGCGGTCGTTGGGAGTGGCAGAGCCGGCCCGGGACCATGGCGTTCCGCGCGACCTGCTCGAGCTGCTGCCGGCGCGTCGCTCGGTGGTGGTGCTCATCGATGGGCTCGGATATGACCTGTTGCGCCAGCGCAGCGGGCACGCCCCGTTCCTGCGCGGGCTGTTGCCCTCGGCATACCGGATCTGCGCGGGTTTTCCATCGACCACCGCGACGAGCATGGGCACATTTGGGACGGGTCTGCCGCCGGGCGCTCACGGGCTCGTCGGCTATGAGGTGCTCGTCCCCGGTGAGGACCGCCTGCTCAACGAGCTGTCCTGGGAAGATGGGCCGGATCCGCGCATGTGGCAGCCGAGCCAGACCGTTTTCGAGCGCGCGGTCGCCAACGGCTTGACCGTCACCAGCGTCGGCCCGGGATTCTTCGACGGCTCGGGACTGACCAATGCGGCGTTGCGGGGTGGGGCCTTCAAGGCGGCGCACTCGCTTGAGGCGCGGGTTGATGCGGCGCTGACCGCGGTGCGGGCGAGCAAGCGCGCCCTCGTCTATCTCTACTGGGGAGAGCTCGACAAGGTGGGGCACGTGCACGGCTG